>Ga0207110_10162_pt1 | contig 16105 bp, 15 predicted proteins | sample Alteio_BWMinHeat_74_FD_153582 | JGI IMG/M metagenome (GOLD analysis project Ga0207110, IMG submission 153582) | Enriched cells from forest soil in Barre Woods Harvard Forest LTER site, Petersham, Massachusetts, United States -... | ecosystem: Environmental > Terrestrial > Soil > Temperate forest >...
CGGTGAGGATCACAATGTCCACGTGGAGCAGCGCGGTCCGGATTGCTTCCGTCAGCAGGGCACGGTCGTCGCCGATGATCAGCTTGCGCCGCACTTCCACGCCTAGCGAGTTGAGTTGATCGGTAATGAAAAGGGAGTTGGTGTCGATACGCTGCGAGGTCAGCATCTCCGAGCCGACCGCGATGATTTCGGCATCCGGCATCGGGCGTTACGGCAGTGGCCTGCCCGCGATACCTACATCGGCCCGATACAGGGAGCCCGTTTCAGACGCGCGATTGGCGGAAGTGTTGGTCGCCAGGATCAGAGCTTTTGAAGGTGTGAAGGCCAGGCCCACCACGGCGGGTCCGGACAGGAACAACTCGGCCTGGGTATCCGGCGTAATGCAAACTACTCCGCGGCGTCCACCCATGGAAGCGGCGACGTACAGATTTCCCGCGGCGTCAAACGCCATACCTTGCGGCCGTCCGAGGCCCCGATAGAAGCGCTCCACATGGCCATCCGGAGAGATACGGCCCACCGAATCAAAACTGGAAGTGGTGGGTCCGGTGACATACAAATATCCGTCCGGTCCGAAGGCCAGGTGGTAGGCGGCAATGGATGGCTCGATGGTCGCGAAGACGTAAATCTGGCGTTCCGGACTGACCTTGAAAATCGTCCCGCTCCGGTCACCCACATAGAGATTGCCTTCCTGGTCGAACACGATTCCGGTCGCGACCCCCATGCCTTCCACGTACGGAACAGCGGTGCCCGTGGCCGAGACCTGATACACCACGCCATCATGACGGCTGGACACAAAAAGAGTGCCCTCGCTGTCGAGCGCAAGACCGGTGGCGTTCATCAGGTCGACCACAAACGGCTTGGCGGGAGCATGAGGCTCGATTTTATAGATGGAAACCGGTGTCTTCTGGCCGGCCGGCCCGCTGAATGTCGTGTAAATGTTCCCGAACGAATCGACCACGGGATTGGCGACGGGATGCACTCCGTCGACGATCTGGATGCCAATCGCGCAGGTCCAACCGGGGCCCGATTCCAAGCCGAGCAGCAACTCCTTACTGGAAGCGCCCTCCGGGACGCGAACCACCACGTAGGAATCGGAGCTGATGACAACCGGGGCCACCAACTCACCGAAACGGATGTAGGGGCGCTCGGCGCCCGCGAGTCCCTTTCCGCGTATCTGGAACTCGCCGCCCGGAATAGCGGCAACGGGAGTGACTTTCGAGATCTGAGGACGGTCGGCGGACTTGCGAAGGGCCATAGAAGAAGGAGTCAGAGAAGGAGGACTCTAATAAAGATTGAACCATCCAGCAGCGGCTAACACAAGCGCTCCGTAAATTCCGGCCATCACGTCGTCGGCCATAATACCCACGCCGCCGGGCAGTCGCTCCAACTGGCGAACGGGCGGAGGCTTCCAAATATCGAAAATACGGAACAGAGCGAAGGCCAAGACCCAACTGTATGGGTTCAGTGTCGCCGCACCGGCGAGCGTGATCCATTGACCCACCACTTCATCGACGACCACCAGTTGCGGGTCTTTGGAACCTACTTGTTTAGCCGTCACATCCGCGGCCCAGACTCCAGCCGGAAACAGTACGACCGCCATGATTGCGAATGAGAGCTGACCAACGCCGGCGTAGTAATGCAGGAGCAACGCAATGAGGACAGCAGCCAACGAGCCCGCTGTTCCTGGCGCCTTAGGAGCGTAGCCGCAATAGAACCATGTGGCGATCAGGCGGGCGGTCAATCTTCGCCCTCGGAGTCGTCTAGTGGAGGTCCCGGGATTACGTACTTCTCGGAAGCCCAGTTGCCCAGATCGATCAGTTTGCATCGTTCGCTGCAAAACGGCACGAACGGATCGTCGAGGCTGACCTCCTTTTGGCAAATCGGGCAGCGCATGGTCACTTCGTTTTCTCCACCCTGAGAATCGTGAGGCGGACTCCCTGGTCCGCGCGGGTCCCCATGGAACCCGTCCGCGCTACATTGTCCAAGCGAAGTAGCCGACGAGGGCGTCGGCTGCGGACCAGGAGGTCCGCCCCACAATTCCAGCCAAAGTTGCGAGACATCCGGTTAACGTGCGATGAGCGCGGGTTGAATGTGAACGAAGCTGGGTGGAATACGCGCTGCCGGTTGATCCACCAACTCACCAGTCAAATCGTAATCATGCGCTTCGGTGATCCGCATCCGCCGGATTTCACCTGCGTGCAAGGGGGATTCACCGGGATCGGAGATATAGCAGACGCCGTCGATTTCCGGAGCCTGCGTTGACAGACGGGCTTGCCACACCAGCTCTGAATCCGCCGACGGACCTTCCACCAGCACTGAGAATTCCCGTCCGATCAAGGCGCGATTCTTCTTATGCGAGACTTTCCGCTGCAGACTCATGAGCCGGCGCTTGCGGTTGTAGATGGTCCGCGCATCGACTTTTGCGTCGAGATGCCAGCTTGCGCTGGTGTCTTCATCGGAGTAAGAGAAAACTCCGAGGCGGTCGAACCGCGCGGTTTGAACAAACTCGCACAGAGCTTCGAAGTCCTGCTCGGTTTCTCCAGGAAAGCCGACGATCATGCTGGTGCGAATTCCGACTCCGGGAATGGTTTGGCGGATACGTTCAATCAGCTTGAGAAAGATATCCGCGCTAGCTCCGCGCTTCATGCGTTTGAGCACGGGACCGCTGGCATGCTGCAGCGGCATGTCGATGTATTTGACCAGAGCTTCATTCGCGGCGAGGGTATCCAGCAGCTTTTGCGTGACCTTGTTGGGGTAGCAATACAGGAACCGCACCCACTTCTCATGCGCCGTTTCGATATTCGCCAGGCGTTCCAGTAGTAGCGCCAAGCCGTCTTTGATTCCCAAGTCCTCGCCATAGCAGGTGGTGTCCTGGCCGATGAGGTTGATCTCGCGCACGCCTTGCGAAAACAGGCGCGTTGCTTCGGAGATCACGCTCTCGAACCGGCGGCTGCGGAACTTGCCGCGGTATTGCGGAATGACGCAGAAGGTGCATGGATGATCGCAACCTTCGGCGATCTTGATGTAGGCGTAATGGCGAGGAGTGGCGAGCACCCGCGGGGTCGCGTCGTGATACAGATACGGCTCGAAAGGATTCGAGGGAGTATCAAGACCTTCACACAGCGCCGTGATCTTCTCCAGTTCGTTGGTGCCTACGACCGCGTCGACTTCGGGCATGTTCTGCTCGATCTCGCCGCGATACCGTTCCACCAGACAGCCGGCTACGATCAACCTCTGCGCCCGGCCGGTCTTTTTGTACTCAGCCATTTCAAGAATCGTGTCGACCGACTCCTTCTTGGCGGGATCGATGAAGCTACAGGTATTGACCACGATAACGTCCGCGTCGGACGGGTGGGGAGTCAACTCATGGCCGTTGGCGGTGAGCTGGCCCATCATGACCTCGGTATCGACGAGGTTCTTCGGGCATCCGAGACTAACGAAACCAATTTTCAAAAGGTGATTCCTACAAGTGGCAATGGGACAGGCCGCGTTTTTCCAGATACTGCTGATGGTATTCCTCGGCGCGCCAGAATTCCGAGGCGGGAACGATTTGAGTGACGATTGGCCGGGCGAAACGGCCCTGCGCGGCATCGCGGGAGGCGCGCGCGGCAATCAATTGCTGTGGCGAATAGTAGAAGATCGCGGACCGGTACTGGCTGCCGGTATCAGGTCCTTGCCGGTTAAGAGTGGTTGGGTTGTGGTTGTTCCAAAATACGTCGAGCAGATCCCGATAGCTGGTCACAAGCGGGTCGAAAGTGACCTCGACCACCTCGGCATGGCCGGTCTGATCCGTGCAAACGTCCTCATATGTGGGCTTCTTCATGGTGCCGCCCATGTAGCCCACCTGGGTGGACTTGACACCCGCAAGTTGGCGGAATGCGGCCTCGACGCCCCAAAAACAGCCTGCGCCAAAAGTGGCTTTTTCCAGCCCCGTTTTCTCCAACCCTGGTTTTTCCAAACCTGGTTCCATATATTGATTGTAGGTCATGCCAAAACTGCGAGTAGCGAACGTGACCCGCGGGCGCGTGCTCGCGGATCGGGCCGAGATCGCGGATACCAGCGCCAAACGGCGCACGGGGCTGCTTAAGCACACTGGCCTGGCTCCTGGCGAAGGTCTCTGGATCGCGCCCTGCGAAGGCGTCCACACCTTTGGAATGAAGTTCCCGATTGATGTTCTGTTTCTGACCAAGAAGAAGAAGGTTCTGAAGGCCCGGCGGAATATGGTGCGCCGCCGGATTAGCTTCAGTCTTCTGGCGCACTCGGTGCTCGAACTCCCGACGGGGACGTTAGCCGAAACGGAAACCCAGGCGGGGGACCAACTTGAATTTGAGAAGTATGACGCATGAGGTATGACGCATGAGGTACTGTTCGACGCTTGAATAACCCCGCCCTGCCGGGGAAGCCGCAGGAGCGTCAGCCCGGGGTTGCTTGCGTATACTCCAGGTCGTAGTAGTGTTTTCCATCCGCGATACGAATCGTCATAGCGCCCGCGATGCCGACCAGCTCGCCGCTTCCTGAGTCCGGAACAATCGTGACCGACTGTTGCGGTACGCCACGTGTCATGGTGCCACTATGCTGGAGCGCAAAGCCGCCGGCGCGACCCTGCAGCGATCCGGTCACCCGTTCGATCGCAACATAGCCGGCAGAACCCTTGACGCCCGTCATCGCGGTTAGCATCTCGCCCTTGCTGGTGGCTTCCAGATCGCCGCGGAACTGTTTGTCCAGCGACATCCGGCCCAGGGACGCACCTTCGCCTTTGTCTTCTGCCTGAGGGGCGAGCTTAACTTCAAACGTTCCGGTTGCGTTCATGAGGTCCCTCTATTATCCAACGGACGCGCCAAGGCGGCATTGAGTTAGAGGAAGCGAAGGCGGACTACGCCGCCAATAAACTGTCACCTCATCCTCATGCTCTGAAAACACTGCCGGATTAAACTCTGGTACTAGAGACGGGCGGCTCTAAGAGCGTAAGAATCAAGCGCATAAAGATTATCAATTGGACGCGGCGGAATCTCTCGGTTATTCTGTGGCCAGCCGGTGGAGTTTCCGCCGGCTTTTGACTTCGTAGTTTTCGAGCCCTCGTCAGACCGGTCCCCGCATGAGGGTGACTGCTCCGAAATCCAATCTAAAACGCTGACGGAGGAAGTGTGTCTATACAAACGTTATTAGCGGTTCTGTCTCTAGGCTTATGCACGGGGTCGGCGCAAAGCATGCCGGTCACGACTCTGGTGCGCGGAGAAATTGGGAATTATAGCGGCTATGAGGGTTTGGGCCTGACTGTTTCTCTGTATGACCCGGAAACCCATCGGCAAGCGGGCTCAGCGCTGGTGCGATCGGACGGCAGCTTTCAGGTTCGGGATGTACCGGTGGGACTTTACGTACTTCGAGTGGAAGTCCAGCCTGGTTCCCCGATCGCGGAACAGCGAATGGATGTTCGTCAATTTGCGAACGACCTGATGGTGCGTCTGCCGGAATTGCAGCCGCACTACCGGCCCGGCAAGGTGTCCGTCACGGAGCTGCAACATCCGCTGTCTTCCAAAGGCGCAAAGTTGCTGCGACAGGCGCAGACGGACTTGGCCGCTGGAAATCAGACCGCGGCCATTGAGGGTTTCCAACGAGCCATCGCGGAGCGCTCCGCCGCGCCGTACGCGCATGGCATTCTTGGCACGGAGTACTTGAAGCAGGGCCGACTTGCGGACGCAACGCGGGAGTTGGAAGAATGCGTTCGGTTGTTGCCGCGCGATGCCAAGAGTCACTCCAACCTGGGTTATGCGCTGTATCAGGCCGGGAAGTATGCGGACGCGGAAGCGGAAGCCCGCCGTGCGATCGAACTGGATCATGACGGTCCTCACGCGCATTTGATTCTGGGCGCGATCCTGCTGCACCAGGGCTCCCACGAGGCGGAGGCGTTGGAGCACCTGAGGTTCGCCTCCGCCACTCTGCCGAGCGCCAAGAGACTACTAGAGGAACACCGGGCCTCCGCGAAATAGGCCTCCCGATGGTATGATGGCCTCAGGAGGGCACATATGGGTACGCTCGGCGTACAAGAGATGGTTGTTATTTTTCTCGTTGCCCTCGTTCTGTTCGGGCCTAAGAAGCTCCCAGAACTAGGGCGGACGATCGGTAAGGCACTTACCGAGTTCCGGCGCGCTTCGAACGATTTGAAAGCTACGTTTGAGCGCGAAATGCAAACCCTGGAGCGGGAAAATGAGTCATTGAAGCAGATTACGCAGAACGCAGCCATGGAGTTGCAGTCCGCGGCGGCACAGGTGTACGATCCAGCCTCGTATCTTCCTTATAACGAGGACGCCCACTTGCTTCCGCGTCAGAATGATGAGTTTCACTCACACGAAACTCCTCTGCACGATACGTCTGCCTCCAGCGACTCTACCGCCACCAATCATCCAACCAATGTAGGCGCTTCAGAAGTTCCGGGCGCCGAATCAAACGGGACAACCTCCACGGAGACGCACTCTCCGGCGGACCTTGTTACGGCAAGCGTTGCTTCGGAACGTCCCCCGGTGGAGGGGACTGTTGCGCGCAATGAAGTGCCGGAGATTCCGCGCAGTGAAATGCCGGAGATTCTACAAGGTGCGGCACATCCCGAGAAGCCCCAGCATAGTCAAGGTTAGTCAGTTAGTTCGGTGTAGTTAGTTCGGTTAACGATGAGCGACGTTTACAGCGGAGAACTGTCTCCGGATCAGCCTCGTGCGTTAGAAGGAGAACCTTCCAAGGTTCGCAGGCCTGAAGTGTTGTCCGGGGGCGGCGGAGGCGGCGGATCAACGCGCTTGCCTCCGCACTCGGGTGGCGGGGACGATGGCGGGGACGAAGAAGACGAAGGCATGCTGCGCATGTCCTTCATGGAACACCTGGAGGAGTTGCGGGCGCGAATCATCGCCGCGTTGAAGGGCTTCGGGGTCATTTTCCTGCTGTGCGTCATTTTCTCCGATCGTTTGTGGCTCATCGTGCAAGCGCCCGCGGCGGCCGCGCTCGAAAAGCTCGGGGTCAAGAACGGGCTGACGATTATCAATCCGATGGAGGGTTTCTCCATCATCTGGGTGTGGACGCCCCTGGTTTTTTCCCTTTTCTTGGGGGCGCCGTGGATTCTGTGGCAGGTGTGGAAGTTTATTGCGCCCGGCCTCTACCACAAAGAGAAGAAGTGGGCTGTTCCATTTGTGCTCTGCACGGCGGGACTCTTTATCGGGGGCGGATTGTTTGCGTACTTCGTCGCATTCCGGTACGGTCTGGCGTTTTTGTTAGGCATCGGACTGTTTGCAAATGTCACGCCGATGGTGTCCATCGACTACTATTTCGATTTGTTTGTCGATGTGATGCTTGGAATCGGCGCGGTGTTCGAATTGCCCGTGCTGATTTTTTTCCTGACGCTGTTGAGAATTGTCTCGCCCAGCTTCCTGATGAAGCATTCGCGCTACGCGATTCTAGCGATCGTGATCATCGCGGCCATCATTACTCCTACGCCGGATGTGTTCAACTTGATGCTGTTCGCGGTGCCGATGTGCCTGCTGTACTTCGTGGGCGTGTTCGCGGGGTACCTGCTGGTTCTGAGGCGCGAAAAACGCAAATTCCCGTGGGCCGTCGTGATTAAGTGGCTCGGAATCGTCTTGCTCGTCTTGGCGGCCTTAGTTGCCTTCGCGATCATCCGGTTGCACCTGCACTGGACGCCGCATTGGCCGTTCCTGATTAAGTAGTGTCGCGTTAGGCGCTTCCGCCGCGGGGTGGGGCCGACTCACCATAGCCGAGGAAGACCCCGATGCCTTTCTGCTTAGGCACTCCGACCTTATGGATCCGGCATTGGCCGTTTATGGGTTCTTGAAAAACCACAACCAGAAGTATTGCTCACCGGCGCCGTAGTGGTAGCGGGGCTCGAAGCCGCAGCGATGCGCCATGGCCTGCGCCTGCTTCACCGAGAAGGGCACGCCGACCCAGGTCTGATCGGCTGTCGTGATGATGTCCACCATGCCCTGTACCTGGAATTTAAAGAGCGCTCCCGGGCGAAGAAGGCGGTGCACTTCACGAACGTAGTTCTCGATGATTTCGTAGCTGGGGATGTGCTGAAAGACGATATTGGAATACGCGAAATCAAATTCGAGGGGCGGAACCACCGAAAGATCGTAGCCGTTGTTCTGATACAGGTGGGCGTTGGGACGATCGGCCAAAGCTCTTCGCGTTTGCGCCACCATCTCGCCGCTGACGTCAACCGCATGGACTTCTCCAAACAGACTGGAAAAGGCGCGGGTGATGCGGCCGGCTCCGCAGCCGATTTCGAGGACCCGCATCGTGGCGGGATCCTTGCCTTGAAAGATGTTGGTCGGATCCGTGAGGATATCTTCGGCCACGGCTTTTTCACCGGAAGCAAAGAACTCGTCGTCCGTCCAAGTCTCGCGGCCCGTGGCTACGTAGTAGCGCGCGTTTTTCTGGGCGCGCCGATCCCAGTCGGCACGCATCTTTCCGAGCAGTTCTTCGCGCGAGAGCTGAGGAGTTACGGGGGGATCGGGTGCTGACATCAGAACGGGTGTGCGGTGGCCTTTGGTACAATTCTGGACCACCAAGCCCCCCGATGTCTACCAGCAGGACTGCCCAGGTTACGCGACACAGAAGTGGGAAGCCTTACAGATCCGGCGTGGTGGGGCGGACCCCCTGGTCCGCAGCCGACGCCCTCGTCGGCTTCTTGGATGGCTGATTCTATTTGGAGAGGTGCGGGTCCAGGGGGACCCGCGCGGACCAGGGGGTCCGCCCTACTAATTCCGAATCTTCACCACTTTGATGTGCGCACACTCCTATCCCACGAGCGCGGGATGCCGGGCGCATTTGTCGATCAGCGTCAGTAGCGCTTGGGAGTTGATCGGTTTGGACATGTAATCATCCATGCCCGCCGCGAGACAACGCTCCCGGTCTCCGGTCATGGCATGGGCGGTCATGGCAATGATGGGAATATGTTCGCCGGTTCGCTGTTCCTGCGCGCGGATCGCCGTAGTGGCCTGGAGCCCGTCGAGCTCCGGCATCTGGACATCCATCAGAATCAGGTCGAATGCTTGCCCGCTCAGAGCAGCGAGGGCTTTTCTCCCGTTTTCGGCCAAGACAACGGAATGCCCACCCTTCTCCAAAACACGGCGAGCCACGCGCTGGTTCACAATATTGTCTTCCGCCACAAGGATGCGCAATCCGCCGGCGCCAAGGCCGGTGTCCCGAATAATGATCTCAGTCGGTTCGTGGATTGGATCCTGGCGCTGTTGCCGGCCCGTGAGCGCGGCGACAATGGCTGCACGGAGTTCCGCACGTCGCACCGGCTTGGTGAGATAGGCCGCCACCCCTAAGTCGCGGCATCGCTCCAGGTCTCCGCGTTGTTCGCCGGAGGTTAGCATCATGATCACGGGTTCCGACGGCTCGGAAGAGCCTTTGATATGCTTTACCAGCGCAAAGCCATCCTTCCCCGGCATATGAACATCCGTGAGCACCATGCGGAAAAGATCGCCGCGTTCGGTGGAGCGGCGCAGGAGCAATACTGCCTCGTCCACGCACGCCGCCGCGGTGGGCCGCATATGCCAGCGCCACAAAGTCTCGGTCAGGATACGCCGGTTGGTGAGATTATCGTCGACGACCAGCACGGGCAAGCCCGCCAAGATCACGTCGCTTGGGGGAAACTGATGCACGGGAGCCTCCGCCACGCCAAAGCAACAGGTGAAATGAAACCGGCTCCCCTCACCCGGCTCACTTTCCACCCAGATCTTTCCCTGCATGGCTTCCACCAAACGGGCGGAAATCGTCAAGCCGAGGCCCGTGCCGCCGTACTTCCTGGTCATGGAGCCATCCGCCTGCGAGAACGGCTCAAAGATTGTCGCTTGGGCTTCCGGGCGAATTCCGATTCCCGTGTCCCTTACGATGAAATGCAGCCAAAGGTCGTCACCCTGGCGTGATTCGAGCCGCGCCTCTACCTCCACTTCGCCCTGATGGGTGAACTTGATCGCGTTCCCCACGAGATTCAGGATGATCTGGCGCAAGCGAACCGGATCGCCAATCACGAATTCAGGGACCTCTTCACTCACCTCGCAGGTCAGCTCCAGGTGCTTCTCGTGGGCCCGCAACGCCAGCGCTTTGACCGACTCTTCGAGATTATCGTACACGTTGAACGTTACTTGTTCCAAATCCAGCTTGCCCGCTTCAATCTTGGAGAAATCCAGCACGTCATTGATGACCGTCAGCAGCGAATCCGCCGACATCTTGACCGTGTTCAGATAATCACGCTGCTCCGGTGCGAGTTCAGAATCGAGCACCAGCTCCGTCATCCCGATGACCCCGTTCATGGGAGTGCGAATCTCGTGGCTGATGTTCGCCAGGAACTCGCTCTTAGCTTTGTTGGCGGCTTCGGCCCGGTCCTTGGCCTCGACCAGTTCCACGGTTCGATTCGCGACTTCCTGCTCCAAGTGGTCCTGGTTCGCCAGAAGCGTGGCGTCCCGAGTCTCGATTTCCGACAACATCTGATTGAACGTATCCACCAGCCGTCCCAAGTCGTCGTCGGATTGTTTGACTGCGCGCACGGAGTAGTTTTTCTTATGCGAGACCGCATTTGCGGCCGCCGAAAGGCGGGCAATGGGCTCCGAGATGACACGTTGCATCCGCGATGAAAGGGCGAGGGCCACCACACAACTGCCGAGCATAATCGCTAGAATGATCCAGCCAAAACTGGCCAAGCGGCCGTGAAGCTCTCTCAGGTCGGATACCAGATAAAGAGTTCCTTGGGGTTTGCCGCGAAGCAGTATGGTCTTGAACAGGACCAGTTGGCCGCCCTCGAATCGGGCCCCGTCCGGCTGAACAAGAGGCGCCGCGAGAGCAGAGCCGGGCTCGCGTCGATAGGCGGCAAAAAACTGGCCGTGGGTGGTGTAGAGGAACGCCGCGACGATGGGCCGGCTGGCGCGAAGTCCCTCCAAAAGATTTTCGGCTTCACGCGGATCGTCGAAGCTGAGAGCGGCGGTGCTGTTGGCGCCGAACATCTCCGCTAGAACTCCGAGGTTGTTCCGCATGTCGCCTCGAAAAGCGATTTGATCGTAAGCCAGAATCGACCCGCAGGCCAAGACCAAGGCGGCGCCCACGGTGAACATGATGATCATGCGGAGCTTATCCCGGATGGGGAGGTTCCGATACCCTGCGCTGAGTCTCATTTGCCGGGCCTCCTGATGATCCTTCCCAGGTTCAGCAGTTTAGGGCTGATGTGTATCTTGGCGTCTTCGGCAGAGTCGACGTTGAATTCCAGGCGGACCCTGCCTGCTTCCAGGAGAAACCTCGCCACTCCTCCTTCCGCCGCGAAGTCCTGTGTTTCTCCCACGGTCAGAATGTTGTACGGCTTCAGGTCCTGAAGAATGGTATGTACGCGCTTGTGATCCAGCGATCCGATAAACAAGACATGACAGGTCTTCGCCTGTTTTGCATCGGAGATCTGCCGGAGAACCAGCGTTCTGTTCTCCACCGCTTTGCCCTCGAGGGCTTCCCTTAGAGCTTCACCGAAGGGATTGTCGCCGAGCACGCAGTAGGAAATGGGATCGAAGTCATTCTGGAAAGCGGACGCCGGCCACTCGACGAATATGGCGAAATTATAAAGGTAGGCCGCTTTGACCTTATACTCATCAACGGCCTGTTCCGGCATGGCGGACAAACTCAGCGCTGCCAGAAAAGGCAGTAAGGCAACCCGGATGAAAGGCCCTAGCCACACTAAAAGTGCCACGTGATTTTTCCGACGATACTCCGCTCAACTTCGGTGGAACGAACCTGTTCCTTGGTCAGCAATTCTAAATGGTGCGGCGTCAGAAGATTCTGGCCGCTCACGCTGAAGTAGACCGACTCGCCCAGCGCCCAACCGAGCCGGGTATCCAACCGAGTGTAGGCGGGAACTGGTCCGGTGTTCAACCGCCCAACGAAATATGCCGAGGTATCCCATTCCAGGTGGCGGGTTACTTTTAGCGAGGACCGCAATTGAGCCTGGTGGGCAGGCGAATCTCCCTTTGTACCCGCACTCCCCGTATCCCCACTGAGGGAATCCGGTATGACATTCATGCGCAGAAAACTGAAGCTGGGACTGATCCGCCACCGCGCGGTCACGTCCCAGCTTGCCGACAACTCGGCGCCGTAATTGCGTGCCCGCGCTAGATTGCCCCAGCTTAGAGGAGTCACCAAGTGGGGCGGCCCAGGGTCGGAAGTGAAGAACGGCAGGCCTGGTTCCAGCGTGCGCAGGTCACTGTAGTCGCTCCAGAATACCGTCGCATCCAGGGATACACGGGACCGGACTTGAGCACGATAGCCCAGTTCGTAATCGCGAAGCCGCTCTGCCTCTAGCTTGCGATTCCCCAACAGTTGCACCAGCCCAAACCCGCCACCTGCAAGAGGAAAGGTTGTGAGGTCCACTCGCAGGTCTTCGTCGGCAATGGAGGGTTGCCGGATCGTCCGCGCCGCGGACATCCAGAAAGTCTGCCGGGAGCGGGGGGTCCAGACCAGCTGAACGCTTGGCTCATACTCGAATCCCGTGAACGCGTTATGCTCGAATTTCGAACCGAGCGTGAGTCTGACCGAATCCGTCAGCTTGATTTCGTCCTGGACAAAGGCGCTAAGAAGACTAACGGTGCGGCGAGGAGGGACAAAAAAGGCGAAATAGGCTCCTACGTAATTCGAATTCGTGAGACTATAGCCGGTTCCAGTCACCAGATCCTGCCGCGACCCAATCCGAAAATGAACCTGCAGGTCCGCCGCGGCCTTCTGCTCGGTGTTGTCCGCCGCATCATACCGATGAAACCGGTCATAGTAAGATTGCAAGGTCAGTTCCGATCCGTTTGAATACTTGTGGGTAAGCCGTCCTAGGATGTTTCCGCCTCCCACGGTTACCCGGTCGTTGAAGGTCGAGGCATCAGGTAGATGGTTGGCCAAGAGCGCGGTCACTGTCTGGCCCTCGCCGGTTTGAAACAGGTCTCCTTGAACAGTCAGCGTGTCTTGCGGCGAAAGGACCCAATCGGAGCGGAATCCGCCGCGGGAGGCATGCCAACCATCCGCTGACCGCCCGCCGCCAGGGAATGTCGCCGACTCAATGTTGGAGTAACGACCGAAAGCCCGGTACGCGCCCTTCGTTCCTATCTTGCCCCCGTACTGTAGTAGCCCTTCCGCCGTTTCCTCGGAACCGGTCCCGGCGGTGATCAGACCACCTTGTGTGTCGATCGAGCTCTTGGTGATGATGTTAATTACTCCATTCACGGCGTTCGCGCCCCACACCGTTCCACCGGGGCCGCGAACAACCTCGATACGGTCGATGTCCTCGAGCGGAACATCCAACTGATCCCAGTACACTCCCGAGTACGTCTCGTTGTAGACTGAGCGTCCGTCAATGAGCACCAGGACCTTATCGGAATAGCGGCGATTGAAGCCGCGAATGCTGATGGCCCAGGCATTGGCATCGACCCTCGCGACATCCACTCCGGGAACCATTCGCAATAGATCAGGGATATTCATGAGACCAGAACGGCGGATGTCTTCCTGAGTAATCACATAGACCGATCCACCCGTCTGGGAAAGCTTTTGCTCCTTCCTGGAAACCGAGGTGACCTGGATGTTCGCCAGATCCTCCAGGCTTGCCTTGGTGAGGTCCGATGGAATGGCCGATGGAATGGGATGTTGAGCGGCTACGCCGACACAGATACATGCGGCCAGGCACAGCGTCTTCCGAAAACGAAAGATTGGAATATTTCGCATCAATACTCGACGTAGCACTCAACCAACCAATTGGCTTTTTCTTTGGATGCCGCATAATAGAGACACTAAAACGCGGGTTAATTTGATTAGTGGGTCATCAGGCTCACGGTTTGTTCTAGCCCATGACCAACTAAAGTACTAGCCGACCGTGAGATTTGGCTGGTCGGGCAGGGCCGGCTTGGCCTGCGCGGGACTTCAGTTCTCGCTTCCCGGACAGGCGGGATCAATCCTGCCGCAGGCTAAAGCCCAATGTCATTTAGTTTTTCTTTGGCTGAAATGGTGGGGACCCCCTGGTCCGCGCGGGTCCCCCTGGACCCGCTCCCCGACAAAAGAATCAGCGTCATCCAAGACGAAAAGCCGACGAGGGCGTCGGCTGCGGACCAGGGGGGTCCGCCCCACAAACAAGCTAGATTGTCCCTTTCTGGGAAAACTAAATGACTACCCTACAAAGGGAATACACTTCGCGATCAGTGGACTAGCTTTTATGAACGACCTCGATATCGTGGCCGTCAGGATCGAACACCCATGTCGCATAATAGCCGGCATAGTATTCGGGCCGAGCCTGAGGTGCTGCCTTGCTCTTGCCTCCGGCGTCCACAGCCGCTTCGTAGAATGCATCTACCTCGGCATGGTCTTTCGCTACAAATCCGACATGCACCGCTTGGGGAGCGGGCTTTCCTTCTTTGAGCCAGAAAAAAGCTCTCTTGCCGTCACCAAAACCCTTCAAATCGGGGTGTCCGTCTTGGCCTTCGTAATCTATAAAGTTTGTGATCCCAAGTGGCTTCAGGGCCTTGGCGTAAAAAGCAACTGAACGCGCGAAATCACTGACCGTGAGAATGACGTGGTCTATCATTTAACTCCAGCCTCCACCCAGCGCCTTGTAGAGTTGGACCACGCTCAACAATTCGTTGAGACGAATCTCAGCCAGACTGAGCTGTGCCTGGAACAGGTCCCGATCCGCGTCGAGTGCATTGAGCTGCGTATCCACCCCGCCCCGATACCGCACGTATGCCAGCCGCGTCCGATCCTGGAGCGTTGCAACCAGTGCTTCCTCCTTAAGCCGGCTTTCGCGCACCCGTTGATGGGCGATCAGCGCGTTCGAAACCTCGGTGAACGCCGTTTGAATGGTCTTCTCATACTGGATGAGCGCGCTTTCCCGCTCCGCTTCAGCGAGCTTTACATTCGACTTCAGGCGGCCGGCCGTGAAGATCGGCTGCGAAAGCTGCGGCACAAAGCTCCACGCGCTGTGAGGTCCACTAAACAGGGTTGACAACTGTGTGCTTTGTCCACCCAAGAATCCACTGAGGCTGATCCTCGGAAAATACGCCGCCTTGGCCACGCCGATGATGGCGTTGGCCGCCACAAGATTCTGTTCCGCGGCCAAGATGTCCGGCCTCCGTTCGAGCAAAGCGGACGGCAATCCGGCGGGCACCTCCGGCGGCAATTCCTGGCGCATGAAGTCCTGGCCGCGGACGATTCCTCCGGGGCTCCGCCCCAGCAGCAGAGTGATCTGGTTCTCGGTCTGCTCGATCTGCCGTTGAAGTTCCGGGATGGTCTGCTCCGCCGTATCCACCAATTGCTCAGCCTGGCGCTGATCGAGCAGCGTCGCCACGCCGCCGGTTTGACGGCTGATCGTAAGGTTCAGCGAGTCCTGCCGGGTAGCGAGCGTTGCCTTCGAGATTTCCAACTCGTAGTCCAGTTCGCGTAAGTGCAGGTAAGCCGTGGCGACATCGCTCACCAAGGTGGTCACCACTGCCTTGCGATTCTCATCCGCGCTCAGCAGATTCGCGCGCGCTGCCTCCGTGGCGCGCCGAAGCCGTCCCCAGATATCCACTTCGAAGGAAAGCAGATCCAGCGTGGCCTCGCCCCAATTGCGATTCTGAGACCCCACGAACGAGCTGGGTAGCGCAAATGAGCCATCCCGGGAAAGCCTTGAGAACTGCAGGGATCCACTCACGCCTACTTGCGGGAACTGATCGGACCGTGTGATCCCCAGACTCGCGCGCGCGGCATCCACTCGGACAACCGCCTCGCGGAGATCGTAGTTCTGCTGGAGCGCTGTCCTGATCAACTGCTGTAAATCCGCGTCTCTAAAAACCTCCCACCATTTCAGATCCGCCAAAGACTCTGCCTGCGGAGCCGGCAAAGGGTCCGGAGCGCGGAAAGCGGGTGGCACCGGCACATCCGGGCGATGATAATTCGGTCCAACCGTGCAAGCACTCGTCCAACTCGTTATGCAAACCACGGCAATCAAGACTGCTATCGCTCGGTAATTCATAATTAATCTCCCTGCGCCGGCGAGGGAAGCATCTCGGATGAAGTTTGCCGCCTCGCGCCCGCGACCTTCTCGACTAGGTAGAAG
>Ga0207110_10168_pt1 | contig 16074 bp, 16 predicted proteins | sample Alteio_BWMinHeat_74_FD_153582 | JGI IMG/M metagenome (GOLD analysis project Ga0207110, IMG submission 153582) | Enriched cells from forest soil in Barre Woods Harvard Forest LTER site, Petersham, Massachusetts, United States -... | ecosystem: Environmental > Terrestrial > Soil > Temperate forest >...
GACCTGCTCATGCCGGGTTTGAATGCTTTGTACCATCGAGATCCCGATACTCGCGCCGATGTTGCGCATGAGATTGAAAATGCTGGTCGCGTTTCCCATGCGTTCCAGAGGGATGGGATCGTTCGTCATAGTGGTCAGCGGTATGAAGAGTAGTCCCATGCCAACGCCCTGCCAGATCAGCGCCCAGAAGAAGTTCCAGTAGCCAACATCCATGTTCAGGTGTGCGAGCCGCCACATGGCAAAGCTGCCCAGGAAAATTCCGCAAACCAGCAGGTAGCGCGGCCTCACTTTCGACATCAGCGCGCCTACTGCGGGCATGGCAATGAAGGATCCTAAGCCGCGCGGCAGCATGGCCATGCCCGCCTGGAGCGCGGGATATCCAAGCAGAGTCTGCAGCAGCAGCGGTACCAGCACCGTGCTGCCGTAGAGAACGAATCCCAGCACTGTCATAAGAAAGACGCCGGTGGCATAGGTGCGGATCTTGAAGACCGACAGGTCCACGATGGGATGCTCGGTGGTGAGTTCGCGAATGATGAACGCCGCCAGTCCCAGAATGGCGAAGACGCAGAGCGTGCGAATGAAGTTCGATCCGAACCAGTCGTCTTCCTGACCTTTATCGAGCATGATCTGCAGGCAGGAGATGCCGAGGGCAAGATATCCCATGCCCCAGTAGTCAATCTTCGAGGCGGAGCGCTTGATGTATGGAGGATCGAATACAAAGATGCTGGTCAGAAATACCGCCAAGGCTCCAATCGGAACGTTGATGTAGAACACCCATCGCCAACTGTAACTATCGGTGAGCCATCCTCCCAAAACGGGACCAAGCATCGGAGCCACTACGATGCCGAGCCCCCAAAATCCCATGGCCTTGCCGCGGTCCTGGGGAGGAAACACTTCCATCAGGATGGCTTGCGACAGCGGCTGCAGGCCGCCTCCGCAGGCTCCCTGCACGCAGCGAAAGACAATCAGCAGCGGCAGCGTTGGAGCAAGTCCGCACAGAAAAGAAGCTGCGGTAAATCCTATTACCGAGAACAGCAGCAGCCGCTTGCGTCCGAAAAAATTGGCCAGCCAGCCCGTCATGGGCAGGATGATTGCGTTGGCCACGAGATACGAAGTCAGCGCCCAAGTGGCCTCATCGGTAGTTGCGGAAAGGCTTCCCGCGATGTGCGGCAATGAAACGTTCACCACCGTGGTGTCCAGCACCTCCATGAACGTGCTGGTCATTACTGCAATTGCGACAAGCCAGGGGTTTATGTCGCCCTGCACTCGCGATGCGCTTCGGTCGAATGTTTGGGTCGCAGTGGCCATTCTGCAAGAACCACATTAGATGCGCGAGAGAATGCCTATGATTTCACCGGCATTGCCACGGTTCGCGCCGGAGTGCGCCGAACTAGCTGCCGGCTTCCAGCTAAGGCAGTTGCAAAACCAAAAACTGATTTTCGGTCGCCTATGACCTGTTCCCTGTAACCTATTCCCTGCCCTTATGCAATCGACTCGGCTCCTGGCGCTCGCTCTGGTCGTTCTAGGTTGCTTAACTGCTTGTCATAAGGGCTCGGAGGAAAGAAACCGCAGCGGTTCAGGCAAGAAAATTCAAGTCGGAGTCTCTTTCGATTCTTTGCAACTAGAGCGCTGGCAGCACGACCGCGACGCCTTTGTAAAACGTGCCAGCCAGTTGGGGGCCGAAGTTTCAGTTCAATCGGCGGACGGTCAGGACGCAGTGCAGGTACGCCAATGCGAGAACCTGCTGACTACGGGAGTAGATGTTCTCGTGATCATTCCCCACAACGGCGAGGTTATGGCGTCGGCGGTGAATCTGGCGAAGGCACAAGGAATTCCCGTTTTGAGTTACGACCGCCTGGTTCGCAACTCGGATGTGGACCTTTACATCTCGTTCGACAACAAACGTGTGGGCGAGTTGCAGGCGAAGTACCTGCTCGATCGCGCTCCAAGGGGAAATTACATTCTGATCGGAGGTTCTCCCACGGACAACAATGCACACATGGTGCGCGATGGGCAGATGGAAATCTTGAAACCGGCGATCGATCTCGGCGCCATCAAGATTGTTGCCGACCAGTGGGCAAAGGACTGGCTTCCCAGCGAAGCTCTTCGTCACACCGAAAATGCATTGACTCAGGCCAACAACGACGTCGTGGCCGTCGTGGCTTCGAATGACAGCACAGCCGGCGGGGTTATCCAGGCGCTCCAGGAACAAAAGCTCGCAGGCAAAGTACTCGTTTCCGGCCAAGATGCGGATCTCGCAGCCGCGCAACGCATCGCCGACGGCACCCAATCGATGACCGTGTATAAGCCGATTGTTCCCCTTGCGGCAAAAGCCGCCGAAGCCGCCATCGCGCTGGCCAAAGGAACTCGAGTGGAGACGCGAGAAGCCGTCAATAATGGCAAAAAAGATGTCTCTACGATCCTTCTTCAGCCGATTGCCGTGGATCGCGATAATCTCGCGTCAACCGTGATTAGGGATGGTTTTCTGAAGATGGAAGATGTGTATCGCAATGTCCCGCGCGCGCAATGGCCCAGGGGGCAACAGTGAACGAGGGCGACCAAGGGATCTCAAGCCGACCTCAGGCAAAGCCGCTCCTACAGATGGAAGGAGTCGGCATGTCATTTCCCGGAGTGCGCGCGCTTGACCGAGTCTCGCTGGACTTATGCGCAGGTGAATTGCACGCCGTGGTGGGGGAAAATGGCGCGGGAAAATCGACGCTGATGAAGATTCTCGGCGGCGTCTATCCGGCTGGCGAGTACGAAGGACAAGTTCTAATCGATGGCGTCGAACAATGGTTTTCTAACGTGCGTGATGCCGAGCGGGCGGGTGTCGCCATAGTCTTCCAGGAATTGTCACTCGTTCCGAGCCTCTCGGTCGCCGAAAACATCTTTCTCGGCCGTTTGCCATCCAGCAAAGGATTTGTCCATTGGGTCAAAATTCATGAGAAAGCGCGAGCTCTGCTCGCAGAGTTAGGCGCGATTCCCACAGATGTTCTGGTGGGCCGTCTTGGTATCGCTCAGCAGCAACTGGTCGAAATTGCAAAAGCTCTTTCCCACGATGCCCGTATTCTCGTGCTGGACGAACCTACGGCTGCTTTGAACGACTCGGAAGCAGAGGCGCTCTTCGCCACACTGCGAAATCTCAAAGCCGCCGGATTGGGTTTGATCTACATCTCCCACCGACTGGAAGAGGTGCTGGAACTGGCGGATCGAATAACCGTCCTGCGGGATGGGCGTACCATCGCCACCCGCAAACGTGGGGAGATCGATCGCCAGAACCTCGTGTCTTTAATGGTAGGACGCGAGATCTCGCAGGTAGTTCCCGAACATCATCACGCCGCGGGAGAGATTGTTCTCGAAGTGCGAGGTCTCACTGTCGATCATCCTGCAATTCCGGGACGCAAGGTCCTTTCCAACATCGATTTCGACTTACGCGCAGGAGAAGTGCTCGGCATCGCCGGACTGATGGGATCGGGACGCACAGCGTTGCTGAATGTCCTCTTCGGCTCTCTTCCTGGGAATGCAGCCGGGGAAATCAGGATATCGGGTAGCCGAGTTGACTTGCGGCAGCCAAGCGATGCGATTCGGAGAGGCATCGCTCTGGTGACGGAAGATCGCAAACGCCTGGGCCTCTCGTTGATCGCCTCGGTTCTCGAAAACACCACTCTGGCCTCGCTGCAAGCACTCGCGTCGGGAGCGGTGTTGCGCAAACATGAAGAGGTGGCCGTGGTCGAGCGCTCGATGGCGGAGCTTCGTGTGAAAGCGTCTTCGCCGGAAACCATCGTCGGCACACTCTCGGGAGGCAATCAGCAGAAGGTGGTTCTCGCGAAATGGCTGCTCACTCATCCGCGCATCCTCCTGCTCGACGAGCCAACGCGCGGGATCGATATCGCCGCGAAACAGGAAATCTATGAGCAAATCGACCAACTCGCTGAGCGCGGACTGGCTCTGGTCGTAGTCTCTTCCGAAATGGAGGAGCTGCGCGGATTGTGTGATCGCATTCTGGTACTGCACGAAGGACGAATCGCCGGAAATCTCGCTCGCGCCGATGCCACCGCCGAACGCATCATGGCCTGCGCCACCGGGAGCATCGACGCCGCATGATCATTCCTGAAGAGAACTCGCAATGGCGATGAGCGGCAGCAAAAGTGTGCGACACGCCGAACCTGCGCTGGCCGCAACCCGAGCCGCAGACATAGCTGGGCGATCGTCGCTTCGGGGCGCGCTTCGATCGTATGGAATGGTGGTGGCTCTGGTTCTCATCTGGGCAGCATTTGAATACGCTACTGGCGGAGTTTTTCTTCGTCCGCGAAATTTTTCCAATCTGATTCGGCAAACGGCTGTCACCGGGATCTTATCGGTGGGCATGCTGATGGTGATCGTCGCTGGCGAAATCGATCTTTCCGCAGGTTCCATTGTGGGACTCACGGGAATGATTGCGGCGCTGGTGCAGACGAACCAGGGCTGGGGACTCGCGCCAACGCTGCTGACTGCCTGTGTGCTCGGAATGGGAATTGGCATACTTCAGGGAACAACGGTTGCATATTTGCGAGTGCCATCGTTCATCGTCACGCTGGGCGGCCTCCTCGCTTGGCGCGGAGTTACAAAAGGTGTGAGCGGAGGCGTGACCATACCGGTTCAGCTCGACAGCTTCAATGCCATTGGGCAGTCCTACCTGGACCGGCCAGTCGGAGTTGTTCTCGCGCTGGTCGCCGTACTCTGCATAGCACTCATCGACTGGCGGAGCTACCGGGCACGCAAGCGTCTGGGCTTGGCCGTTCCGCGGGCGACAATCGTCATTCTCCGTGTCGCTTCCCTTGCCGTTCTCATCGCAGCATTTGTGGCGATGCTGAATGAATATGAAGGAATTCCCGTTCCGGTCCTGTTGTTCTTGCTGATCTCCCTGGCAGGGGCTTTCGTAATGACTAATACCACCTTTGGCCGCTATCTTTACGCCACCGGAGGCAATCGCGAAGCGGCTCGCCTTTCCGGAATCAATACGCGGTTGCTTACCGTCGCGGTCTTTGCCGTCATGGGATGCCTGGGAGCACTGGCCGCAATCGTTTACACCGCGCGCGTCGGCAGCGCCTCCCCCGATGCAGGGCTGCTCCTGGAACTCGACGCGATCGCCGCCTGCGTAATCGGCGGAGCGAGCCTGATGGGCGGCAGCGGCGCTGTGTTTGGCGCATGTATCGGTGCGCTGCTCATGGCCAGTTTGGACAACGGAATGTCGCTCAAGAACGTGGCCGACTACATTCAGGACATTGTGAAAGGCGGCATTCTCGTAGTCGCCGTAGCGCTCGACATGCTTGGACGCAAGCGCAATTCGTGAGGACCTGTTGACAGCGACACTGCTCGGCATCGATGTCGGAACCGGGGGAACGCGCGCGCTGCTGATCGATGAAACCGGGCGCGTGCTCGCGTCCGCAACCGCCGACCACCAACCGTTCGCATCTCCGCATACCGGATGGGCGGAGCACGACGCGCTCGATTGGTGGCGTGCTTGCTGCGAGGCAATCCGCAAAGTACTTTCAGTCTCTTCAATTCCGGCTTCGGGAATCGCCGGTGTTGGATTCTCCGGCCAGATGCATGGCGCGGTGCTCCTGGACTCGGCAGGCGTACCCTTGCGACCGGCGTTGATCTGGTGCGATCAGCGCACTGCCAAAGAAGCCAGTTATTTGACCGAATCGATTGGTGCGGACCGGCTCCTCGCGTGGACGTGCAATCCTGCCCTCACCAATTTCACTCTCACCAAGCTCCTCTGGGTGCGCAACCATGAGCCGCATCTTTTCGGCAAATTCAAGACCTTGCAACTGCCAAAGGACTATGTCCGTTTTCGACTGACTGGAGAATACGCAATGGACATGGCAGATGCTTCCGGCACGCTGTTGCTGGACGTCGCCAGGCGGAGATGGTCGAGCGAAATGGCAACCGCAGCCGGCATCAATATGTCGGTCCTGCCCAAGCTATTTGAATCCTGCGAGGTATGCGGGACGGTGTCGAAAGCCGGTGCGGAAGCAACCGGACTTCGCATGGGAACGCCGGTTGTCGTGGGCGCCGGAGACCAGGCCGCTGGAGCCGTGGGACTCGGAGTGGTAACACCAGGCACAGTGCACGCGACCATCGGAACTTCTGGAGTGGTGTTTGCTTCGACGGACTATCCGGCGATGGATCCTGCGGGACGTCTGCACACCTTCTGCCATGCCATTCCGAACCGGTGGCATGTGATGGGCGTCACTCAATCTGCGGGACTATCCTTGCGCTGGTTCCGTGATCGCTTCGGAGTTATCGGAAAGAATGGTGAGGATCCCTACGAATCCCTCGCTCGGGAAGCGGCCACTGCACCGTCCGGATCCGACGGAGTGATGTGGGCGCCTTACCTGATGGGCGAACGAACTCCGCATTTGGATCCCGACGCTCGCGCTGCGCTGGTTGGGCTGACCGCCAGCCATGGCCGCGCTCACATCGTGCGCGCCATTTTGGAAGGTGTGGCGTTTAGTCTCAAAGACAGCTTCTCTATTTTCGAGGAGATGGATGTGCCCGTGAAGCACATTCGGCTGGGTGGCGGTGGAGCGCGCTCTCATTTATGGCGGCAGATTCAGGCCGATGTATATGGACGCAGCGTGGAGATCGTAGAAGCCGAAGAGGGAGCCGCATACGGAGCTGCCCTGCTGGCTGGAGTTGGAGCGGGAGTGTGGAAGACCGTCGATGAAGCCTGCAGCCAGGCGGTTCGGGTTAAGGCCCGCATCGAACCGGATCCAGTCAATTCGGCAAATCTCCAGCAACAGTACGCGCATTATGTTCGCATCTATCCTGCTTTGCAAAAGATCGGCGCAGACTTGACGGAGACGCAAGCGTCATAAGGTTCTGGAGGTTTCATGGCGAGTGGCAATTATGATCCAAAGCCGGAACATAAGTTCTCTTTTGGACTGTGGACCGTGGGAAATCGGGGACGCGACCCCTTCGGCGAAGCGGTGCGGCCGGCCATTCCCCCGAATGACATCGTCGCTCTCCTCGCCGAAGTAGGCGCCTGGGGAGTGAACCTCCACGACAACGACCTTGTGCCCATCGATGCGACTGCTGCTGAGCGAGATCGCATCGTTCTTGAATTTCAATCGGCGTGCCGCCGACACAGCGTGGTCGTGCCCATGGCAACCGTCAACCTCTTTTACGATCCAGTATTTCGTGACGGCGCATTTACTGCCAATGATCGCGAGGTCCGCGCCTATGCTGTGCAAAAGACGATGCGAGCCATGGACCTCGGAGCCGAATTGGGAGCGAAGATTTTCGTACTGTGGGGCGGGCGAGAGGGCACCGAGACGGACGCCTGCCGGCGGCCGGATCACGCGCTGAAAAACCTGCGAGAATCGATCAATTATCTCTGCGAGTACAACATCGACAGGAAATACGGATTCAAGTTTGCCCTCGAAGCTAAACCCAATGAGCCTCGTGGCGACATCTATATGCCGACCACAGGAGCCTATCTCGGGCTAATTCCCACGCTCGATCATCCGGATATGGTCGGAGTGAATCCCGAAGTGGCACACGAGCACATGGCTGGCCTGAATTTTCTGCATGCGGTGGGACAGGCATGGGAAGCAGGGAAGCTGTTTCACATCGACCTGAACGATCAATACCCCGGCCGTTACGACCAGGATTTGCGGTTTGGCTCGGCAACGCCAAAGGCCATGTTCTGGCTGGTGAAGTTTCTCGAAGAGGTTGGCTATGACGGACCGAGACATTTCGACGCCCACGCTTACCGCACTGAGGACATCGACGGTGTGAAAGACTTCGCTCGCGGCTGCATGCGAACTTACCTCATTCTGAAAGAGAAGGCTCAGCGATGGAACGCTGACGCGGAAATTCAAGGTTTGTTGTCGGAAGTCAATAGCCATGCCGTTGGTCATGTCGGCAAGTATTCGAACCAGGCTGCTCAACGGCTGCTGAGTACTACCTTCGATCGAACCGCGCTGTCGCGCAAAGGCTTAATGTATGAGCGGCTTGATCAACTGACGATCGACGTCTTGCTGGGAGTGCGCTGAAGGGCGAACCCGCATCTGATTCTGAGTCGCGCCGTTATGCGATGGACGGATCAACGTATGCTTCACGACTCCCCGCGCGGATTCTAATTACAATCTTGGGCGATGAAGCCTATCAACGGCGTGCGCATCTTTTGGTCGGCGTGTGTCGCGCTGTTTGCTTCGGCGCTGGTGGGGTTGCGCTGGGGCGCGCAGATCAGTATTGCGCTTTTGCCGCAGCCACAGCGTGCTTACGCCGACGCCGATTTGCTGCATAGCGTCTGGATAAAGCGCAGCATTTTTCTATTCATCCTGTGCGCCGTATGCGGTGTATTGGGCATCTACTTCAGCCTGCGCGCGGCCGATGCCCGGCAGCGCTGACTCCCATAGCTCCTCAGCTCCTCAGCTCCTCAGCTCCTCAGCTCCTCAGCTTCTTAGCTGCTTAGCCCACCCTCTCACGTACTCGGCGGAAGATATACTTGTGCCAGGCTTTTTCGATTTGCCCTGAAGACTAGAATCCAAGGAAACGAATGTACGAAGTTACGGTAGAAGACAGCTTTGCGGCGGGGCATTACCTGCGCAATTATCGCGGCAAGTGCGAGAACCCGCACGGTCACAACTACAAGGTTCGCATCACTTTGCAGGGCCAGGACCTCGATCAGGCCGGCCTGCTGCTCGATTTCAAGGAGCTCAAACAGATGATGAAGCCGGTGATCGAGCGCCTCGATCACCAGATGATTAACGATGTCGCTCCGTTCACCACCCTGAATCCCTCAGCCGAGAACCTGGCCCGTTACTTCTACGACCAGACCAATTCCACGCTCAAGAGCTCAACCTCAGGACGGGTCAGCGTGAAAGAAGTCACCATTTGGGAGACGGACACGACTACAGCGCGATATTCAGAGTAGGTAAGGCGTTCTCTTGAAACGCCTTTCCTCCCATGTACCTCATCGAAATCTACAAATCGGTACAGGGCGAGTCTTCCTTTACGGGACGGCCGTGCATTTTCGTGCGCCTGGCCGGATGCAATCTGCGCTGCTCCTGGTGCGACAGCGAATATACGTTCACCGGCGGCCACAAGATGTCACTCGATGAGGTGGTGGCCGAAATAAAGAAGCTTGCCCCGGTGAAGCTGGTCGAAATCACCGGAGGCGAGCCTTTGCTTCAGGAGCGCGAGCTGATTCCCCTTATGGAACGACTGATGGCCGAGTCCTATGAAATTCTGCTCGAAACGAGCGGGGAACGTCCGCTGGCGAATGTACCCCGGCAGGTGCACAAGATCGTGGACGTAAAGTGTCCTGCGTCGGGAGAAGGTGGCAGCTTTCGGCTGGAAAACCTCGAACTGCTGACCCTGGAGGACGAAGCGAAGTTCGTAATCGCGAATCGCGAGGATTACGAGTTCGCCCGCGACTTCGTCCGCCAGCACCGCCTGGAATCTCTGGTAAGAGATGTTCTTTTCTCGCCTGCGTTCCGCAAGGATCCAACACCAGAACGCGATACACGCAATTGCTTGCTCAATCCTAAGGAACTAGTGGAATGGATTCTGGCCGATGGTCTGAACGTGCGCCTGGGACTCCAGGTTCATAAGTTTATCTGGGAGCCGATGACCAAGGGCGTGTGAGCATCAGCGATTTTCCCGCGCGCCAACCAAATAAAACCGGAAGCTATTTTGAAGCCGCTCTAAGCTCCATCTCACTGGCAAGAGCCGGCGACATTCTCTGAGGAAAGCTGAGGCGGGCCGATGTCAAGCGAGGCCACTTTCCCGGTACGGTAACCCACCACGACGTATTGATCGTCAGGCAAAGGTTGGCCGGGCGCTTTGCGCAGGACGGCGACGTGACGTTCATCAGCATCCTGACATATGTGATAACTCGGATGCGTGCGGAAGAAAGCCTGCACCTGCTCACGTGAGGCTTTGAGCTGTACTCCGCCGTTTTGAAGCTCTTGGCTTACGGCATCGGTGGAGTAAGCGGCGGGCTTGCTCTTTGCTTTCGCTGGCTCGGCCGGTTTGCTGCTGCATGCCAGAGCCGACATTCCCAAAAAGATAATTGCCACAACTTTCATCTGGATGTCCTCCACCTGCGCGGGGCCAGTGGGCCGGCGTTGCTGGGCGAACGTCAGAACCAGCGCGGGCATGACAGCCAGTGTAGCGGCGAACGACGCACCTGCACGTTCATTATGGCGGTTCCTTCATTGGTGCGCCCATAACCGCAGGCCCAGAACGGCCTGCTCAACCCTCTTGAAGCACAATCTTGTCGGATACACCAAATGCCGAAACCACCCTAGGCAGAATACAAGGCAATCTCCCGCTCGATATTGGCACCTGATTTAGAGAGATTATGGCTTAGCAAAGATCGCTTTGGGCATCATCACGTGAACGCCCTTGTTGCCGTCCACGAGTTCGGTGATGTCCACATCGCCGGCAACGCTGGTGAGCATATACGCGTCATCGCGGCTCAGGTGCTTGTCGTTTACCAGAAAGTTGATCATCTCCCGCACTGCGATGCGGGTAGCTTCGCTGAGATCGTCATCAAAGCCCATGCTGATGTAGTGCGTCGGCGTCTCGGCGCGTGGATATTTGGCCTTCAAATCTTTCCTTACGATGAATTGAAGCGTGCCAGTCAACGAGGTCTCCATCGCCGTGATATCGACTTCGCCGTTGCCTTGTCCGGCGTGTCCGTCGCCAATCTCGAACAGCGCTCCGGGCACATGCACCGGCAAATAGAGCGTCGTCCCCGCCACCAGCTCCTTGTTATCCATGTTGCCGCCATGGACTCCCGGCGGAGCGCTGCTGATGCGTCCATACGACTCAGGCGGTGCCACTCCCATGCTGCCAAAGAACGGATGCAGTGGAATTTGAATGCCGGGAGCGAAATCGGCCACCATGCGCGCGCGATCAAGGGCAATGATCTTGGTGCGGGAGTAGGTGAAATCCTGCGTCAGGAAGCCAGCCCCAAAACGGAACCCGTTGTAGGCGTACGGGATGGCGAGATCGATCTTCTGGATATGGATTTCGAGCGTGTCTCCCGCCTCGGCTCCATCGACGTACACAGGTCCATTAAGGATGTGGCCTCCCGGGCCGTGGGTGGTGATCTCTTTGTAGATATCGCGCAGGTTTTGCTGGACCTGGTCGGCAGGAAGCCCGGCCTTCTCGAGTCCGGTCGGACTGTTCGTTATGAGCGTCTCAAAAACTACGATATCGCCTGACTTGATGTGCAGAACTGGCTGTGCAGCCGCGTCGTAGTAGCCCCAGGCCACAGTTTTGGGTGTCGCCTTCAGCGTGTAGGTCTGGCTTGGCACTTGGCACTGTGCCGCAATCGCAAACGCAAATAGACACTGCAGGGCGTGTCGATGCATGCTTCTCCTTCCATGTTGGAACCGTAAGGGTACACGATGGAAGCAGTGCAGTCGCAGGGGTCTCTATCCGGAATCAAAGAATGCGGCTCACCGAATATGCTCGGTCCGAGCGCGATATCGGATATAGCGCTTTCCGTCAAACCGAAACGCAACAGTTGAAATATCTACGGCTGTTTCAGCAGAAAGCTCTATCTCCCGATAACCCTTCCAGCGCGTGTTCCTCACAAACAAATCGTGAGCTGGGGCGTTGAGGACCAACTCATAGCCATGAGAGGTGGCACGAAAAACCCAAAATGTAGCGGTATTTGCTCCCGAAAGCGGCGGTTGCCCCACAACAACAAGGTCCACTCTGTTCGCCGTGCTCAAATGTATCGCTGACGCCGAAAACCACGACACGGGAAGACTCTCTGATGGTGTGTTCTCGTTCTCAAGGGCATCTTGCACCATCTTGTCCTTTCTGAGGATCACGAGAACTTTCTCGGGAATGGCAGCCGGTTTCTTAACCCTAGAGTCTTCGGCGCTGAAGTGTCGCTGCTCGGCTGCGTTAGAGGCTGTGCCTCCTGCTACTCCTGCCCAGCAAAGCATGAGAAAAATGCGGAGCTTGACCATTAGTCGATTATTTCTCATGATCCCCAATCCTGTAGGCTTGAGCGCCGATTCCGTTATCTGCGGACTCACGCATCAGCCATTTCTCCGAGTGTCCAACTATCGAACACTCGTCCGGAAAGACAACACCTCTTAGTCACGTTCACGCAGGTAAGCCTTTGATTCTATTAGCTTTTCGTAGTGGCATGAAGGCTGCTTTATCCAATACCGAAGAACATGGGCAAAGGTTTCAAACTCGGGACCGGAAATGGCAAGCGACTACTGGTGATGCTACTTCTGCTGGCCGCCTTCAGTCCGGCCAGGCTCCATGCCGAGCAAAGGCACAGCGCTATCGCAAGGCTCCAGATTCAGGTAATGGTTATGCCTATCGTGGTCGCCGCGCAGCAGGCCCGGCAAACAACATTGCAGCCCTCCCAAACCCCCATCAGCTTTAACCTCTCCCCGAATAGCGGACAGAACGGCACCTACTTGACTCAAAAGCTAACGATCACCGATCAGAACGGCATCGGGAAAACGGCAGTCCTGAAGACTCTGACGGTAGTATCCGAGTAGATCGACCGGGGTAAACGGAGACAGAAAATGAGCAACGCTGAGGCAATTCGCACATTACAGCATGCGTCGGAATACATCTTTTGCTCGCGCATCGCAGGCAGACCGCGCAAAAGGATGCGGCGAACGACGGAACTGTGGCAGGCGATGGCAACTCTGCACGAGTGCCGGAACAGCCTTCAACTGGAAAGTCAGGCCGCCGCCGAAAGCACCAATTACCGCAATTTGAAGCCGAGGCCCATGCTGGTTTGCAGCTTGAGCGCGTAGGAATTAACGAAAACTATGATCTGGAGGCGGCTAATGTTTGCAGTTCTGAAATTGAATTCAGAGGTAGTGGCTCTGTATGAATCGCGGGCAAATGGGTCCGAGGTTCTATTGTTCAAGCGCAATCAGGGTCTATTAGGAAAGCTGCGGTTGCGCGAACAAGGAGAGGCCGTCGAAGATCGCCTCCTGCGGTCGTTTAAGCATATCTGCGCGGCCCAGGCCAAGAAGCAGGCATGATGCGCTACTCGTAGCGCAGGGCCTCCACGGTATCCATCTGCGCGGCGCGAGTCGCCGGCACTGTGCCGAAGATGATGCCCACGCCGGACGCCACGAGAATGGCGATAATCGCCGAAATTCCTGAAATAGGAATACGATATTCGGTGAAATAGCGGACCGAAAAGGGAACGGCAAGCCCAATCAACGTACCCAGAAGGCCCCCTGCAAGAGACATGAACACCGCCTCAGTAAGAAACTGAAGCCGGATCTCCTGGCGCGTAGCTCCCACGGCCTTACGAATGCCGATTTCACGTATGCGGGCACGTACGTTTGCCAGCATAATATTCATAATTCCCACGCCGCTCACCACCAGCGTCACGGTGGCAATCAGCAGCAGAACCACAGTCAAAGCGTTTGCGATTTGCGCCGCCACGGTGAGCAATTGCGTCAGGTTCTCGACGTGATACACCGACTGCGGCCGATGGCGCGATTGGATCACTTTGTGAATCTCGTCCGTGGCCTTCTCCACCTCGCTGGCGTCGCCCATAGAGAAAAATATCTGCTTCACCGCATCTGTGCCCGTGAAGTATTTGGCGACGGTGTAAGGAATCAGAATCGTGTCGTCGGCGATTTCAGTCTGTCCGAACGTCTCCACCCGTTCCTTGAAGGTGCCAATGATGGTGAAAGGCAAATTGCTGATCTTGATGATCTGTCCCACCGCCGCATCGTTGCTGCCGTAGATCTGGTGGGCCAGGGCGGGCGTGATTACCGCAACCTTGGTGCGGGTCATCGATTCTTCGTCGTCGAAGAACCTGCCGGAAATTATCAGCAGGTTGCGGACTGTCTTGTATTCCGAGGAAACCCCCAGAACCAGCAGGTCGCGCTGCTTCCCTTCTCCCACTGAGATGCGGTCGTGCAATTCCACCATGGGCGAGGCGGCGATGATGTCCGGCACTTCTTCACGCACCACGCGCACATCGTTTTCCGTAAGCTCGTCTCTTTGCGTGGTGCTAAATGAGGAGTTGCTTCCGCCCTCGTAGTAGGCGTAGATCATGTTGGCGCCGATCGCCTGAATCTGGCCGAGGATGTACTGTTTTCCCGTAAGCCCAATGGTGACGACCAGAATCAGCGACGCAGTGCCAATCACCATGCCCAGAGCCGTCAGTGCGAAACGGACTTTGCTGGAGCGGAAAGAATCGACCGCTAACTTAGCGATCTCGCTGAAAAGCATCGTCTTAGTCGCGCTTTCCAGCGTCTGCTCAAACGAGCGAATGCGATCCAGCCGGCTGTGATGCTGCACTTCGAGTTTCAGCTCTTCGGGGGACATCGGAATCGGCTTCGAATCAAACGGGAGCCGGCCAAATCTCGTACCGGACATCCTAAACCCATTACGGCAAATAAGTTTCGGATGATTGGATGTCGGGGGTGGCAGGGAAGCTTCGAGAACAATCGGGTCATCGGGTGATCGGGTGAAGTTAGTGGCCAAGTTCTGGGATATGGGCTTTTGGCTCAGCCACTCATTCTCGCAAACGCTACCGGCCGAGCGCTGAGTGCCGATACCCCAGTGCTTACTTCACCCGATGGCCCCGATCAGCCGATCCGACTTATGCTTCAATATCCCTGTGCTCTCTGACCGCCTCATCTTCCACTTAGACATGGACGCCTTCTTCGTCTCAGTGGAAGAGTTGCTGGATCCAACGCTTAAGGGCAAGCCAGTGATTGTGGGTGGTCCTAAGGATCAGCGTGGCGTAGTGGCGGCTGCCTCGTATGCCGCCCGGAAATTCGGAGTGCACTCCGCTATGCCGCTGCGCACTGCGGCGAAGCTCTGTCCGGATGGCATCTACCTCGATGGTCATCCCGAGCTCTATCGCGACTATTCTCGCAAGGTCCACGACATCCTTTGCCGCTTTTCTCCGAAAGTCGAGATGGCGTCGGTGGACGAAGCTTACCTCGACATGACTGGAACCGCTCGCCTGCTGGGTCCGCCGCTTAAGGCGGCTCACGATCTGCATGACGCGATTGGCCGCGACTTGCACCTCAATTGCTCGATTGGCATCGGCTCAGCCCGTGTCGTGGCGAAGATCGCTTCTGACCTCGCGAAGCCAAACGGAGTGTTTCTCGTCCACGCCGGACACGAGGCGCGGATGTTTGCCGGCATGCCCGTGCGCAAGATGCCCGGCATCGGAAGGGTCACAGAAACACGATTGCATGAACTCGGCATACGCACTTTTGCGGATCTGGAAGCTCGTCAGGATCTTGAGCGTCACTTCGGCGCATACGGCACGGCGATGGCAGGCAAGGCTCGCGGCCAGGACGCTGGGGGATGGTTCGACGAGGAAATCGGCGAGAGCGCAGCCAAGTCAATCAGCCACGAACACACGTTCAACGAAGACACAGCCGACCTGCAGGTGCTTGAAACAACGCTGGCACGGCTGACGGAGATGGTGGCTCGCCGGCTGCGCGAGCAGAATTTCGAAGCTCGCACCATCCAACTCAAGCTCCGCTATTCCGATTTTCATACCATCACGCGTGCGCACTCACTCGCCGAGCCTACGGCGAGCGATCATACGATCCTCACGCAAATCCGCGCGCTGTTTCACGGCAACTGGAGACCTGGAGCCACCGTTCGCTTGCTCGGCGTACACGTCTCCGGATTCGACGCGCAAAGCAACTCGATCGCTTTTGATTTCGATGGCTCGGAGCGGTGGAAACACGCGCTCTCTGCGGCCGACCGGCTGCGCGATAAGTACGGAGAATCCGCGGTACACATCGGCAGCGCGCTGAAGGCGAACATCCGGGAGCGTACGCATGAAAATCCTGCGGGTCTGCGGGGGCCGAGACGAGGCGAACTCGAAGGGCACGAAGGCAAATAAGAGGTCACGAGATGATCGTTGATACTCGTCGCAAGCTCGGAATCCTAACTGGAGTTGTGCTTCTCACTGGCATCGCGTTTGTCTTTGTCCCGCCGATTGACCTGAAGCCGGAATACCACAATTTCGCCGATCGGCGAACCTTCTTCGGCGTACCCAACTTTTGGGATGTCGCATCGAACCTGCCGTTTGCA
>Ga0207110_10169_pt1 | contig 16043 bp, 12 predicted proteins | sample Alteio_BWMinHeat_74_FD_153582 | JGI IMG/M metagenome (GOLD analysis project Ga0207110, IMG submission 153582) | Enriched cells from forest soil in Barre Woods Harvard Forest LTER site, Petersham, Massachusetts, United States -... | ecosystem: Environmental > Terrestrial > Soil > Temperate forest >...
CACCAGCGGATATCCCGTGTCTCGCAGGAATTCGAGCTGTGCCATGGAATTCAGACGCCCGGTGGACCCGGGATTGCCCGACACGAAAATCAAATCGCCATCCTTGACTCCGGCCGTGGACCACTTGAGATGGTTATCCAGCTGAGCGGGCCGGTCGTTTTCGTAAACGCGGAAAAAGCAGACGTCCAGATCGTAGCGGGGATACTCAAAATTGTCGGGATCGCCGCCAAAAAACGCGGCGTCAAATTCCGGCGCAAACACCAGGCGCACGTCCGTGTACTTTTTGTATTTATAGAGGTGATACATCGCGCCGGAATAAAGGGTGATGACATCGCAGCGAAGTTTCGTAGCCGTGGCGCACTCCTGCTCGATTGCGGACATCTCCGCGCGCTGCGCCTGCCCCTGATCGGCGACGGACATGCCCGGCTTGGCCGCGGCGTTCACTTTGGCGGTTACGTCTTCAATCTCCTGCAGGACGTTCAACTCCAGATCGGGGCACTTGGCCTCTTCGGCCTGCGTCTTCGCGTAGTAGCCGGTTTTTAGATAGTCTTTTCCACCGGTCGAAAGTTGCTGGACGCATTCCGCGCCCACATGATGATTGGTGAAAGTCAGTCCATTCGCGGAAACGAACGATCCCGAACCGCCGTTATTAAAACGAACCGAGGAGAGCTGGGTATGCTGCAGCCAGGCTTTGGTCAAATCGAACCCGTACTTGGATTTCAGCTGCGCGGTGGGGGGGACGTTGAAAAGCCACATGCCCTCGTCTGCCGCGGCGATTCCCGCCAAGGATAGAAGGGCGCAGATAATAAGAATCGAGCGTTTCATAAAACAGCACCTCCGGCTTCGGATCTATATGTAGGAAGCATACCGCCGCGCGGGTGTTGGATGAAAGCAGGTGTTTGCTTGAGCCAGATGTGAGCCGGAGCCAAGATTTCCAACTTTACGGAGCGCCCCTCCCCCCGGGGTAGTTTGCGTAAGTGTTCATTCCAGGGAGCTTCCCAGTTCGACAATTGCGTATGTGTTCATTTCAGAAGAGTTGCGGCCGAATTTCGCGCAAGTGTTCATTCTGCTGCGCTTAAGGCGCGAGACGGCGAAAGGCTCGCGAGACACGCGTATCCGCGAGAGTTGAGCCTTCGACGGGAAGAGAAGAGTGAGTGAGCGCGCTAAAAGTGGGAGACGGGAAAAAGCCGAGGTCAGATGCGAGAGGTGAGCTGCATTGCCAGCGTTCATGCGTGAGAATAGCATATTATCATCTGGTTATCAACAGCTTTTAAGATATAGCTTGTTAGTATTCGAACGCATAGGGATTCGAACGGCAACTTTTCGAATCAGGTTCAGGTAAAAGAGTTTTAGATTTATTGCCTTTTAATTACTCGATGGACACCAACAAAAAGTGGCGTTTTTTCACAAATTTCGCCACCGTATTTTGTCATTCTCAGTACTACTCCTCAGCGAATTTGCCGGCCTGACCGTGTGTAATTTGGTGACGACTTCGTCCGTAACACTCTGCATGGATTGGCGCTTATGAAATTCGGGAGAAATTTGGCGGTTGCCTTGCACACTCTCTTTCATGGTGAATTGCGGCTATATGCTCGTTTCCGCATGAAAGGGAAACCCAGTCTCTATGCGAAAACAAAAACGAATTTCAGAAAAAACATGCGCTGTACTGTTTTTTATGATTTTGACGGGCGGTTGGAACAGCCTGCACGCCGATGGCGGCGGTGAATTGAGGATTACGTCTTACCCTTCCGGCGCGCACGTCTCCATCGACGGAGTCGATATGCGGAAAGAGACCCCCATGCGCACCGAACTACGAGTGGGGACGCATGTCGTCCGCGTCTACATACCAAACTCACTATGGAATCCGGACAGTCGCACGGTTGACATTGTTTCGGGCCACAACGATCTTAGCGTGACACTGCTTCCCCAATACGCAGGCGGGGCTCCTGGCCCCCAAGGACCTCAAGGCCCGCAAGGACCACAGGGACCGGCGGGTCCGCAGGGACCTACAGGAGCACCAGGAGCTACTGGCCCACAAGGACCTCAAGGACCTAAGGGTGATGCAGGTCCCCAGGGACCAGCAGGAGCTACGGGCGCGCAGGGACCTGCAGGCCCCACAGGAGCAACGGGTGCAGCCGGGCCTATCGGAGCTACGGGTGCAGCCGGACCTGCCGGAGCCGACGGTAAAGTTGGTCCCGCCGGACCACAAGGGCCCGCCGGACCTACTGGAGCAACGGGCCCAGCCGGGCCTGCCGGAGCCGACGGTGCGGTTGGCCCCGCAGGACCACAGGGAACCGCCGGACCGATTGGCGCTGCAGGTGCACAAGGACCCGCAGGGTCGATTGGCGCTACCGGTGCGCAGGGACCGTCAGGGCCCACAGGCCCGCAAGGGCCGGCTGGAGTGCCTCCTGGCGATACTCTCGTGGTGGGAACGCGAGATCCGAACAACCTGACCTTCGCGGCCAATCCAACGGCATATTATGGAATGGACGCACAACCGGCTATAGCAGGCCTGCTGGATGACGAATTCAACGGCAATTCACTCGATACCTCCCGTTGGACGTGGTTCAATCAGGGTGGTGCTACCTCCACACTCGGCCATAGCCTACTAACTTTGCAAGACCCTCCCACGTCCGGGGGCGATACGCGGGGGATTTACCAGCATCTCCCAGCTCCTCCGTGGACTGTAGTTACAAAAGTTGTGGCTATGGACATGGTTACCTACTCCAATTGGGCGCAGATGGGGCTCATGCTGGTTGACAGCAGCGGCAAAGCGATCACCTGCGATCTGTCGGTCAGATCGTCAAGTCCGACATTTGGCTTTGAATTCAGCAACTGGAGCAGCGGCGCGGGCTGGAGCAACTTCATAAACGGCGGACCCATCGGTTTAGCCCCTAGTATTACTTTCCCACTTTGGTTCAAGCTGCAGGACGATGGCACAAACATTACCTGCTCATTCTCTAGAACCGGAGTTCTCTACTTCCAGATCGGCAGCGCTAGTCGAACGGCATGGCTCAGTTCCGGCCCGACTGGCGTGGGAATCTTCATCGGTTCAAACGGATCGAATAGCATCGTAAACGGAACTTACGAATATTTCAGACAGACACAATAATGCCAGGAAGCACTATCTACAGGATGGTTCAAGACTAGTTCGTGGAGGCCCCGGGGCGGTTTGCCCGGGGCCTCCCCTGCTTTTATAGAACTTATCAGGCTTTGGCTCTGTTTCCGCCGCCCCCCGCCTTATCTTCGACCCCTTCAACCCGATGGAGCCGTGGTGCTGGCGTATTCGTTACAAATTGTCCCAATCGCTTTAAAGCATGACGCCGCACATTTAGCTAACGCCCTTATTATGAACGAATTGCAGTTGGTCTATAGCTTGCATCTAATACCCCTGATGAGTGAGTCAGCCATGCGGTTACTACCGTACCATTGCCGCCGGCACTGGCTGCCGGCACTCTTGATGCGGAGCTAGTCGGCTGTCAAAGGCAATGCGACCGCTCCATACCGAAGGAAGTAATGCCGTTAAAGACGAAACGCTTGTCGAGAATGTTTGGACGCAGACAAATGAATGCCACCAGGCGCCATAAGCGAATTGAACGTGGATTTACGTTGCTTGAGCTGTTGGTCGTGCTCACGATTTTTGGGGTCATCGCCGGAATCGCGATACCCCAATTCATGCACGTCCTATACAACTCGCAACTGCGCTCCGCAGCCGCCGAGATCTCCGATCTAACGCAGCAAGCCCGGATCGGGGCCGCTAGAGCCAACGCAATAACCCCGGTCAGATTTCAGCTGACTGGTGGGCTCCAGCAGGCCTATATCGATCAAAATAATAATAGTTCGTGGGATGCAACCGAACCGCTCGTAGCGTTTCCTAGTTCGATAGTAGGGGCCTCTGGCGCTCCGACCGGCAGCGGCGGGACACCAACCGCGTACACATTAGTTGGGGACTCGTCGACCGGTACTCCCTTCGATAACTCCAACGTCATTGCCTACTCTGCGAGAGGATTGCCTTGCAATTACACTTCCGGCACTTGTGCAACGCCAGCAGCCAGCTACTTCGTTTTTTACTTTACCGATAGCAGGACCAATGCGTGGTCGGCTGTCCTGGTAACCAAATCAGGAAGGTCCAAGGTCCTTATGTGGAATGGTGCAGCATGGCAGTAATGCGAAATAGGAAAGCAGTAGCGCGAAGACAGCAGGGAATGAGCCTCATCGAGCTGACAATCGCAATGTTTGTCCTCGCTGTGGGAATCGTTGGCAGTATGTCGCTCGTGGCTCTTTCGATCGGTGGCAATGGCCGCAGCCGCCAGCAGAGTAATTCCACCGCGATCTCACAGATGGTCACGGAGAGGATTTCCAGTGTCAAGGCGAGCCTCTCGCCCAATCTGACGATTACGGACTGCACCGGAACCAACTTTACGATCAGCACCGCCGCCGGTGGCAGCGCGCTGACCGGCTCCGGAGATGTGGACTACTCCCAGGCAGCGGTGACGAACTACCAGATGCTTTATACGGACTGTGGCACCGGCGGCATGCAATTCACTTACGATGTGCGGTGGAACGTTACGCAGCCTACCCCGTACACCAAGCTCCTCACTGTCTCCGCAGTAAAGCAGAATGCGGGGACGGACCAGAAATTCTTCGCCCTGCCGGTAACCATTCGCACCCTCATCGGACAAGGAACTTAAGACGATGAAAGTTCGCCAGAATCTCAGCTTGCCCAGACAGCACGGTTTTTCTCTACTGGAGATGATGCTCGCCGTGCTGATTCTGACGATTACGATGGGCGTCGTCTTCCAGCAGATAGGCACCGCCCAGCTGCGCAATTCCACCGAGCAGGTGAAGCTGGATGATTTTCAGCAGGTCCGGGACTTTGTCGACCAATTCTTTCGAGATTTCAACGAGGTCGGCGACCCCAATTCGCGCATCTTTGACCTCGCTGGCGGCTCGTTTTCGCCGGCGCTCGCTTCACCGGTGATCAACGATAGCCGTTTTGCCATAGGCCTCGTGAAAATCGACACCAACTCGATTCAATTTGAGGCCTCCGTGAATGGCATCAGTGGGGTACAGAGCATCATCTACAAGATAAATGGCTCTGGGACTTGCGCGCTCTGTTTGCAGCGCAGCCAGGCCGACAAGGTAACTGCGAGTCCCGTGACCGGCCAGAATACGAGCTGGGGCACGGAAGTGAACGATGTGGTGAGCAGCCCCATCTTCAGGTATTACGACACAACCGGCACCGAAGTCACCGCTTTGCCTGTGGACATCAGCACGGTCGCCGGCGCTAACACCATCGCCACCATCAAGACCATCCATATCAACCTCAGAGTCAATGATCCCAACGTCGTTGATCTGCAGACGGGGAAGGCGATCGAGGGAGTTTTCGAAAGCGAAGTTTCTGTGAATAACTGCTCGATGGCCTCCAATGGACAGGCCATGAGCTGCAAATAAAAGGGGTAAACATGATCACGCTCAAACATGAACGAAGTACTTGGGATCGGCAGCGCGGCATCGCACTGCTGATGGCCTTGGTTGCTTTGCTTCTCATTAGCGCGATCACGGCCGGCATGATTGTCCTGACCAATACCGAAACCAACGTCAGCTCGAATTTTCGCGATGAGCAGCTCGCATTTTTCTCGGCCAAAGCAGGTATTGAAGAGGCCCGCGACCGCATGCAGGTTGGCGTTACCAACACGCTCAGACCAGTGTCAGGATCGGTTCTTCCCACTACCCTTCCAGCAACCCTCAACAACGACAGCGTCCTCTATATCCTCAATCCGGCAAACGGGGAAACGGTAGCTCCGTGGAAGGGCAGCACCAGCACTTCTTATCCCGACGACGAACTTTGCTCGGAACACTCCACGATCTGCAGCAGTGGCTTGCCAAACCTGTCCTCTTGCACCGGTTGGTGCGCTTCGATGACGGCAAGCAGCGTATATGCGGCTTCGCCGGTCTTCCCCTGGAAATGGGTGCGGGTCACGCTGAAGCAGAACAATGCCCTCACAGCTTATTCCACCAATGGTAGCAGCGCTTCCGCTTTGCAAACTTGCTGGAACGGGACCAACGAAGAAACCACCAGCTGTGCGCCACCGGATTTTTTGCCTGTCTACGTTTTGACGGCTCTGGCGGTTACGCCCAGCGGATCGCGGCGCATGGTACAGGCCGAAATTGCGGAGGACAGGCTAAATTTTGCGGCATCGGCGGCATTGACACTAGACGGTACGGGCGACACGGCCTCCATGCCTAACAGCAACAATTTCGGTATCAGCGGAACCGATATTGGGGGCTGTGGGGCTGCGACGACGAACCCGGCAGTCCCAGCGATCGGCGTTCTCAGTGCCGCGGACGTTACCACCGTAGGAGGCGCCATTCCCAATGGCCGCAGAAACAACTATACGGGCAGCGGCGGATCGACCCCTGATGTCGAGAACATTTCTGCCTCGTTGCCGCTAAACCTTCAGAGCGTCTCATCGCTACAAACCCTGGCGTCCACGGTCAAGAGTAACGTCACGCAACCTGTTATCACTGGTCCAGCGAACAGCCTTGCCAATCCGGGCACCCTTGCGAATCCACAAATCATTTACGTAAATGGCGACCTGACGCTTGGCGGCAACGTCACCGGGTACGGAGTCCTCGTTGTGACCGGGACTTTCACAGCGAGCGGGAACGTGGGCTGGAACGGCCTCGTGCTGGTGATTGGCCAAGGAAACTTCGTAGGCAACGGCGGAGGCAATAACTCGTATAACGGCGCAATTCTCGTGGCCAAAACGCTCGACGCAATGAACCACCCGTTAGCCACGGTTGGCACCCCTACATTTAACTTTAACGGCGGGGGCGGTAATGGCTTTAACTACGCCAGCGGCTGCATTGACGCAGTCAACAAGCTCAGCACATTTCACATCATGGCCTTCCGCGAACTGCTGAACTAATCCTCGGGAGCGCAGGCCGAGGCGGCCTCCTTCGCGGGATTGAAACGCATAAGCTCGCAGCTTGCATTCGTTTCAGGCGCGAACTGATGTACTAATCCAAGCGCGGCGCGGAAGAAGTCAGGGCACGTGGCTCAGGCCACGTGCCCTATTTATTTTTATGATTGCGATTTTGTTTCGCGCAAAAAAGGAGCAGTCGGGTGCGCCGCTCGCCACGCTTGGCGCGCCAACCCCCAATTTTCACCACGCCTCTGCCGCCGACCCCTAGATTCATGCCCCACGCAGCCAGTGAGTCGGCTAGAAAATTGATCTGCTGTCTTCTCTTCTTAGGGAACTTCGGATCGTGCAGAATTCCTACGATCGGCCCGGGACGATTTGCCCGGGGCCTCTTCTGTCCTTTTTAGGACAGCAACAAGCCGCTTGACCTGTTTCCAACAAGCTGGAATAGTCAGACCCCTTCTATTTTTTAGTTGTACCCCTCTTCCAGAAAATAAGTAAACGGGACCGCGAGCATTTCGCGATCAAGAGCTCTGCTCATGAAAGCGAAGCGGCGCCAGTTAGCGTCAACTCGCTTCGTGGACTTGTCCGCGGCCGCCAACGATTCAAGTCACTGGGAGTGACTCACAAAAAGCCGTGCCTAAACCCTAAAGGAGGGTCGTCAATGAATTATCAGCACAAGTACAGCTTCAGGTGTTTGTTTGCGATTGCTGCGCTTCTCTCGTCAGCTTCATTTCAGGCAGCTCGGGCTCAAACCGCGCCATCGCTCGGGGCGGCGTCGAGCTTCTCGGTCCTGGGCGGCCAAGCGGTCACGTGTACCAGCTCCGTTATCACCGGAGACGTAGGCGTCAGCCCAACCCCGGCGTTTGCAAATGCCGGCTGCACAATTGTGGGCTCAACACCCCCTGCAACCGACGTGGCCGCAGCACTGGCGCGCACTGCCTTCCTGAGCGCGTACCAGAACATCGGCCTCATACCCTGTACCCAAACCATCCCCACCGCCGCCTTCACGGGCAACGTACCGGCGCTCGGGCCGCTCGCGCCCGGCGTCTACTGTTTCCCAGCGGGATTGACATTTACAAACACCACACTGACTCTCGACGGGTCCTCAAATCCAAACGGGATCTGGATCTTCAAAGTGGGGGCAGCCCTTACAGGCAGCGGGTTCCAGGTGCTGATGACCAACGGCGCGCAGGCGTGCAACGTGTTCTGGTCGGTGGGCTCCGCTGTGACGCTGTCCACTTCGACGCTGACGCCGCTGTTCCAAGGAAACATTCTGGCGGGGAACGCAACCGGCGGGTCCGTCACAATGACCGGCGGAAGCCTGGTCGGGCGTGTGTTGGCGAACGTCGCCGTAACGATGACGAACACCAACATCCACGGTTCGTGCGCACTTGTGAGCAAGGCGAACGGCATGTGCGATGCGGGCGATAACGACAACGATAGCCATAAGGATCACGGGAAGGGCAACGATAAGAACAAGGGTAAAGGTAACGACGACGATGAGGACAACGATCAGGGCGGAGGAAGGGATAACTAAACTGAAGTGACCGGGTAGCTCGAGACGCGGCCCCTTCCCCGCGTCCCGATCAGCTCTATAGATAACCCCGCAATGAACCCCGTGGTCCCGCGAATCGCGGTTAATCTCTTGTTGACTTAAGTCCAGCCGGTCTCAATAAACTCTGACTGTCTTTGCGCAAAGCGCTGGCCCGGTGCTTTTTTTAAGGTTTTTTTGCCCTGGCCCTGGGGCCTTCGAGCTCGCGATGCTACTCCTGCCGGGGCGACGGACTCTTCGGTGGCCGGGAGGCGTCGGGTGTATAGTAGGGCTATCCGAAGCCGGTTTTCGAAAGCTGACCTCCTCGGCCCTCGAGGGAGGCATATCAGAAACGGAGTTCACCATGGCGCAAATAACGCTGAACGTGAACGGCAAATCCCGCATGATCGACACAGATCCCTCTACTCCGCTTCTTTACGTCCTGCGGGGCGACCTGGAGCTGAATGGGCCCAGGTTTGGCTGCGGGCTTTCGCAGTGCGGGGCCTGCACCGTGATCATCGACGGCAATACGGTACGGTCGTGCAGCTTTCCGGTGAGCAGCGCGCTGAATAAAAAGATCACCACACTCGAGGGTTTGGGCACCGTGGCTCATCCCCATGCGCTGCAGCAAGCCTTTGTGGACGAGCAGGCAGCGCAATGCGGCTACTGCATGAACGGCATGATCATGAGCGCCAAGGTGCTGCTGGATAAGAATCCCCATCCCAGCGACGACGATATCAAGCGGGCCCTGGATCCGAATATCTGCCGTTGCGGCAGCCATCTGCGCGTGATCCGCGCGGTGAAGCGCGCCGCAGCAGCTATCTAGTGCGACAACACGCCGCAGGCGAATCTGAGCCGCGATTTTTGAGCCAAAGGAGAGCGCAAAATGAAAAACAGCACAATCTCCCGCAGAGAGATTCTCAAGGGCACCGGCGCGCTGATCGTGAGCTTCAGCCTTTATGGCCCCGTCTCGCGCGCCTTGGCGCAAGCGGCCGCGGCGGGCGGCGCGGAGCCTGAAGCGTCGTCGCTCGATTCCTGGCTGGCGGTGGCGCAGGACGGCAGGGTCACCGTTTTCACGAGCAAGGTTGAACTGGGCACGGGCACAGAAACGGCGCTTGCGCAGATCGTGGCCGAAGAGCTCGACGTGCCTTTCAGCCGCATTCTTATGGAGGCAGGAGACACATCGAAAACGGTCGACCAAGCGGTCACGGCCGGCAGCAGGACCATTCAGCGCGCGGGTCCGCAGTTGCGCCAAGCCGCGGCCGTAGCACGCCGCGAACTGCTGAGGCAGGCCTCCGAGCGGCTCAATGCTCCCGTGGAGCAACTCAGCGTAAGCGATGGTGTGATCCTCGCTAACGGGAATACCGCGCGAAAGATCTCCTATGGCGATCTGATCGGCAATAAGCGCTTCAACGTTAAGCTGGCTGTGAGCGGAACGGGCTGGGACATGCAGCTTTCGCCCGACGTCCCCGCCAAGAGCGTGAAGGATTACCGAGTGGTGGGCACGCCGGTGCAGCGCACGGATCTGCCGGGGAAATTTACCGGCGAATTCAGCTATGCGCACGATGTGCGCCTGCCCGGCATGCTGCATGGCCGCGTGGTGCGGCCTCCGGTGGTGAATTCGAAACCGCTGAGCGTGGACGAAAACTCGGTGAAGCAGATCGCGGGAGTCGTCAGAGTGGTGCAGCAGGGGAATTTCGTGGGCGTCGTAGCACAAACCGAATGGGCCGCGATTCAGGCAGCTCGCGCGCTGAAAGTGACCTGGTCGGCTCCGAGCACAAATCTGCCGGCCACGCCGGAAGAGCTGTACGCGTATCTGAAAAATACCAAGAGCGTGCGCGATCAGGTCGCCGCCAAAAAGGGCGATGCGGAGTCCGCTCTCGCACAGGCCAGCAAAAAATACGAGGCCACTTACCACTGGCCCTTCCAGTTGCACGGCATGATGGGGCCGTCGTGCGCGGTGGCGGACGTTCGCGGGGATTCGGCGACCATCTGGACGGGAACGCAAGGGCCCTTCAGAACGCGCAAAGGACTCTCCGATCTGCTGGGCATGCCGGAAAAAAATGTTCGCGTGATCTATCGGGAGGAGTCGGGGTGTTACGGGCGGCTCAGTCCGGACGATGCCCCGGAAGATGCCGCGTTGCTTTCACGCGCCGTGGGCAAGCCCGTGCGGGTGCAGTGGACGCGCGCCGATGAACATGGATGGGAGCCCAAAGGGCCCGCCCAGCTGATCACCCTGCGCGCCGGAGTCAATGCACAAGGCGGAATCACCGCATGGGACTTTATGGACCGCAGCTTCCCGTGGACCGAGGCGCAGGGCAACCCGATGCTGGCTTCGCGCCAAGTGGGGATGAAGACCGTGAGCCCGGGCAACAGCAATGGCACCGGAGGCAGCGGCGAGGTGTATGAGTTTGAGAATCAGCATATCGTCGCGGCCATGATTCCCTGGGCGCAAGAAGACGCTTCGCCCCTGCGCACCAGCAACCTGCGCGCCCCGGGAGATTTGGCGCGCGCGTTTGCGAGCGAATCGTTCCTCGATGAGATTGCGGCGGACTTGAAGGTCGATCCGGTGCAATTCCGGCTTCGCTATCTGAAAAATAATAAGCGCGCTACGGACGCTTTGCTCGCCGCCACGCGGGCGGCGCAATGGAAGGAGCGCGTCTCGCATTCGGCGCCGTCCAGCGGCCCGAAGGCCGTTGGGAGGGGAGTTTCGGTCGCAGACCGCTCAGGCACGCTCACGGCGGCGGTAGCCGACGTCGAGGTGGACCGCGCCACGGGTGCCGTCACCGTGAAGCGCATCACGCTGGCTCACGACTGCGGCTTGATTGTAAATCCAGATGGTCTGAGGAATCAGATCGAGGGCAATATCATTCAGGGTGTGAGCCGCACGCTGCTCGAAGAGGTGCATTTCGACTCGAAAGGCGTGAAGAGCCTCGACTGGATCAGCTATCCCGTGATCACGTATCGCAGCGTGCCGGATATTCAGATTGTGCTGCTGAACGAAAAACAAGCACCCTCGCTGGGTGGGGGCGAGCCTGCGATTGTTCCGGTTCCGGCGGCCATCGCCAATGCGATCTTCGATGCCATCGGCGTTCGCGTGCGCGAGGTTCCCGTGACGCCTCAGAAGATGCAGAGCTATCTGCGGGGCAAGGCACCGGAGCAGGGTGCCTGAATCCTTATTCGAAAAGCAGAAGCTCGCTCCAGCAGCCTAAATTCGCCGGAATGACAAACAGCGGGGACTGAGGGCAGACACTGGTGCGCCTGCCACCAGTGTGCGAGTGACGTGCAGAACAGCGTTGCGCGATTAACTCTTGCGGGTCGTTTTGCGGCTACGCCGCTTGGCGCGCCCCGGATTTACCGGCGCATCGCCAATGAGCTCCGCCGTCATAATGCTGGTGACGAAGAGCTTTTTGCCGTGGTCGTTAAAATCAATAGCGGTGCGTTCGGCGTCGGATTCGGTGACGATTCCGAGGCCGTACTGCTGGTGCTTGACTTGCTGTCCCGATGCGAGAACCTGCACATTTCCTCCTTGAAGCGCTCGATCCGTTCCAGGACTTTCTATCCGCGAAAAAGGCGTTTCGCGAGAGGAGGTCGGGGCCCATCCCCGAACGGGCCCCTGATGGATTAGAGGCCTACCACGTTCTCCGCCTGCAAGCCCTTGGGGCCCTTGCGGACTTCAAACTCAACGGCCTGGCCCTCATTCAGACTGCGGTATCCGTCAGCTTGAATGGCCGAGTAGTGTACAAACACATCCTCGCCCGTCTGTCGCTGAATGAAACCATAGCCCTTGCTGGCGTTGAACCACTTCACAGTTCCTTGTTCCTTCACTTCTTTGTTCCTCTTCTTTTCTAAATGCTGTTCGGTGCCGCTCGCCTTTTCCAACCGATTATTCGATTGGCGCCTCTAACCCGCACAAAAATAGGCTGCAAGTTTGTCCCTGCAGCCCAGTTGAACGAGTCAAAAGGATGTCAAGAGCAACAAACGCGCAGCCATGTTAGCACAGCGGGGGCGTTTTGTCTACGGTTGCGATTGCCGGGCTCGGCATCTAATTAACTCAATCCAAACAACTTATTAGTAACCTGGCGCGGCACCCAAGGGCACCGCGCCTGCGGCAGGAGCATGCTGCCGCATGCTCTTTTTAACCAGGTTTTGACGCCGGTAGTGCATTTTTTTGGCACAATCGAGCGATTCGCTGAGACCGCTTCGGCGGTTTGGCGCGGAGTGCAAGATATGCGTCCTCGATCGCCGACCCGGCGCTTTCGCTGCTTTATTCTTTTCCTCATATACGTGGTCATACGCAGCGGCATGCCGGCTCAAATTGAGGCGCGCGCCATACCCGACGACGATGACGCTCCCGCTGCCAAACCCGCCGACGTTCCCACCGGCATGCGCATCACTCCCACTGCTGCCCCGGGCGCTCGCTTTTCAGTGCTGAACCCGGATCTGCCCGGCTCGCCCGATTTTACCGTTGGCCAAGCCGTCACCACGGCGGTCAGCCCCGATGGTGCCACGCTGCTGATCCTCACCAGCGGCTACAACCTCCGTTACGACTCCAGCGGGAAACTCGCTCCGCAAGAATCGAACGACTACGTCTTTGTGTATGACATTACGGTTCAACCACCGCGGAAAGTTCAGGTCCTGCAAATCACACGTGCGTTTGACGGGCTGGCCTGGAATCCCAATGGCGGCGAATTCTATGTGTCGGGCGGCGAGCAGGACACGGTGCACGTTTTCTCACGCCAAGGCACTATATGGGGCGAAACGGGCGCGGCGGTCCGCTTGGGACATTCCGCCGGCCTCGGGCTGGCTATCCGGCCCGAAGTCGCGGGTATCGCCGTGAACGCGGCGGGCAGCCAACTGGTGGCCGCCAATTATGAAAATGACTCCATCAGCGTGGTGGACCTGAGCTCGCACAACAAGATCGCGGAGATCGATCTGCGGCCCGGAAAGAGCGATCCCTCAAAGAAGGGCGTTCCCGGCGGCGAATATCCCTTCTGGGTGGCCATCAAGGGCAACGAAAAGGCCTACATATCCAGCATTCGCGACCGGGAGATCGTGGTCGTCGGGTTAGGCAGCGGCTCAAGCTCAAGCGATGTTCCTCACGTCCTGACGCGAATTGGGGTGCGCGGCACGCCCAACAAGATGGTCCTCAACCGGAGCGGTTCGCGGCTTTATGTGGCCTGTGATAACAGCGATTCCGTGGCCATCGTCGACACAGGTAGCGATCGCCTGCTGGCGCAGTTCGCGGTGACCGCGCCCAAAGACGTGTTTTTGAATCCGCGCGGGTTCAAGGGCAGCAATCCGAATAGCCTGGCGCTCACTCCAGACGAGCGCACGCTCTACGTCACCGAAGGCGGAACCAATGCGGTGGCCGTCGCCAAATTAGATGGGGACGCCGGGCGCGTTGCGGGCCTGATTCCCACCGGCTGGTATCCGAATTCGGTCAGCCTCAGCCGCGGCGGCGCGCGGCTCTATATCGTGAACGGCAAGAGCCCCGAAGGGCCGGACCCGAAGGGCTGCAATTACACGCTTACGCCCGCGGGATGTCACTCCACAAATAGCTACATTTTTCAGCGCACGCGAGCCGGCTTTCTTACTCTACCCGCGCCGTCAGAAAAAAGTCTAACCGCCTTAACCGCACAGGTAGCACGAAACGACCACTTCCGCTCCGTCGGGGCCAAAGACCAGGCCATCACTCAATTCCTGCGCGGCAAAATTCATCACGTCATCTACATCATCAAGGAGAATCGCAGCTACGACCAGGTGCTCGGCGATCTCGATCGCGGCAACGGCGATCCAGCGCTCGCTTCGCTGCCGCAGCCGATCTCCCCGAATCATCATGAACTCGCGCGGCGCTTTGTGACTCTCGACAATTTTTACGCCAGCGGGGAAGTAAGCGGCGACGGCTGGAACTGGAGCACCGCGGCGCGAGCCACGGATTCGGTGGAAAAAACGCTTCCGGTGAATTATGCGGGGCATGGCATCGACTACACCTACGAGGGCGGAGGCCGCAACATCAATACCGGCATCGCCGCGCCGGCTGACCGCCGCAAAGCGAACCCGGTGACGCCGCCTGACGATGACCTGCTGCCCGGCACGGCAAGCGTCAGCGCACCCGACGCCCCGGACGACGATGAGAATTCCGCGGGCGCGGGCTATCTGTGGGATTCCGCACTTCGCGCCAAGCTGAGCGTCCGCAATTACGGATTTTTCATCGATCTCGTGCGCTACCGCTTGCCCGAAAGTGTTCCCGGGCATCTGGGGCTGGTTCGCGATCCTCGCGCCGAGGCAACTGACGTGGCGCTGGCCACCAACGCCGATCTCGCGCCCTTCACCGATGTTTATTACCGCGGCTTTGACCCGCGCTTACCCGATTATTGGCGTTTCGAGGAATGGGAACACGAATTCGACGAATACGTACGAGGGAGCAATCTACCGGCCCTCCAGCTTCTGCGCCTCGGCGGCGATCACTTTGGCGATTTTGCGACCGCCATAGACGGCGTCAATACCGTGGAGACGCAGATGGCGGATAACGACTATGCCCTGGGCCGGGTGATCGAAAAAATCGCGCGCAGCCCCTATAAGAACGACACGCTAGTGTTCGTTGTGGAAGACGATGCGCAGGACGGCCCCGATCATGTGGACGCCCATCGCAGCCTCGCCTTTGTCGCCGGGCCTTACGTCCGCCAGCGCGCCCTGGTCTCAGACCGCTATACGTCGGTCCACGTCCTGCGGACCATCGAAGACATCCTGGGCATGGAGCCGCTGGGCCTGAACGACAGCTCGGTTGTAGCGATGACCGCCGTCTTTGACCGCACTTTGCAATCCTGGGACTATGAAGCCATCGTTCCGACTGTACTGAGGACGACGCAATTGCCGCTACCCTCCGCGACCGCCGCTGAGTCCACCCCGGCAGACAGGGACGCCGAGGCTCAACCGCGTCACGATGCCGCCTACTGGGCGGCAAGAACAGAAGGCATGGATTTTTCCGCTGAGGATCGCCTGGATACGCCGCGATTTAATCGCATCTTGTGGGCCGGGCTGATGGGCGACGCTGTGCCGTTTCCGGACAAGCCCAAGCCGGCCAATCTCCGCAGGCACCGCAGACGACTGTTACGGAGTTCCGCCCGGCCATAAAGGTGCGGACGAAAGCCTACGGAGAGATCCTGGCCGGATCGTCACTTAATCTTGAATGAGCCGTCAGCGGCCCTATCCCGGTGGGCCATGTGACATCCGGCACAGTTGGCCTGGACTGGTTTCAGCGCTGCCGCGGCATCATCGAACTTATTCTGGGAGACGAGCACGCCGACCTGCGCAAGGCCATAGGTACCATCGAGAGCAAATCTGACGGCATCGGTAACGTTCCGGATCTGCCAATAACACATGGCCATGGCCAGATTCTCCTGGACTTTGCGGATGTCCGTCTGGGCTCCCGCCGCGTTTTTGGCGGTGAGATTCTTATTGAGATCGGCCATAGTTTCATTGTTGGACTTCATCCAGGTCTGATATTCGACCGCAGGGTCAAAGGGTGGAGTCGCGGCCCCACGCTGAGCCCATAACGCGCCGCCGCCCACCAAGAACGC
>Ga0207110_10171_pt1 | contig 15899 bp, 17 predicted proteins | sample Alteio_BWMinHeat_74_FD_153582 | JGI IMG/M metagenome (GOLD analysis project Ga0207110, IMG submission 153582) | Enriched cells from forest soil in Barre Woods Harvard Forest LTER site, Petersham, Massachusetts, United States -... | ecosystem: Environmental > Terrestrial > Soil > Temperate forest >...
ACTGCCGTCTCAACAGGGGCAGTTGGACTGATCATCGCTACGGATGAGGGAGAAATGCGCTCAACGACTTTAAGCTGGAAGCCGAGTCGCGATCGGCGATTGCCTGTCTCCAGGTTTTGGGGGTTGGTTGAGATCACTTCCTTATGGAGGAGCAGAGCTGGACTTACAGCTGCCTTCCTCGCAGGGGTTTGGATAGCTCTGTGCGGAACCGCGGTAGCGCAAGTTTATGACGTAAGTTATTATAAGGATACCTTGAGCGATGGGACGCAAGTTTTGTCTATCTGGTTGCCGCCGGAACTGATGGCAAAGCTAGGCTCGGTCGGACTGAAGTCGGCCAGCATTTCGTCGCGCGCTGGACAGGGGACTTTTGTCGACAAAGACGGATACATCTGGGAGGCGGATCCGTTATTGATGGCAGGGAGCACTTGCGTTCCTCCAATACCTGGAGACCTTCAATACCCCCGTGGAAAGTGCTTCATGAGATTTGTACTGCTGCAGCCTGGTGTTAGCGCCGGTGTTGCAGGCGGAGACCCCTGCCCGGTTGGTAGGTGGTTGGTGAACCAAGAAGGTGCCGGAAAATCACACTTTATCCTTAAACGTGAAGGGAGCTTTGAAGAGGAAGGACTGGGAGGTTCGTTCGGTCCGTACTCGTTTAACGGCAGACATTTGCACATAGAATGGCGGGGCTCCGCTGCGCCCGATGCGCTTCACGGCACTGTCGATATAGACTTGGATCCCAGTTGTCAGCACGGCGAAAACGGGAAGACGGTCCAGGAGAACGGACCGCAAGGTATATACGTAACGGAAATGACGAAAGAGTAGACCGGCGCCACTGCCGGTGCGCACAACTTTATCAGCTTTGCTGCACTTGCTAAGGTCTGGAATTGGCGCTAAGCGAAAGTCCCACTAATTGGTCGCTGTTGCCGCGCCATCAGCCGGTAGGGAAGTGCTCGCCTCCTCCACGGTCGGCGAGGTTGTCGCGATCGGCGAAGCGGGGATGGTTGTGCTGGCGTTGTAGTCGGGGACTATCGATGGAGCAGCGGACGCTTCGATGATCACTGACCGGGTGCTCGTGGCGGTGAGGCCGGTCGGGTCGGTTGCGACGTAGTCGATGGTGTCGGTTGCGACTTGTGACGTGTCGATCACGATGTCGCTCACGAGCGTACCGTTGAGGAAGTATTTGAGGCCGAGGTTTTTGTCGGCGTCAGTCGGGCCGGTGATCGTGGCGCCGAGGTCGGCGTAGCTGTCGCCGACGTGGATGGTCGCGGGGTTGGCCCCTGCGATGACGATGATCGGTGGCGTCCCGCTGGCGGTGTCCGAGCTTGCTGCACTTGCACTCGACGAAGGCGAGGCGGCGGGGGATTGGCCTGCGGCGGCAGCGACCATCGCTTGGAATTGGGCGGGTGTCACGCACGTCGAGCCAACACACAGTTTCTGAAACGTGCCGGTGTCAGCCGTCACATTGGTTGCGGTAATCGTCTGGGCGAAGAGGTTGCCAATGCCGTTGCCGGCATCTCCTAGCCAGGCGATCAGGTTGGCTTTGAACGCGCCCGAGATGCCGGCGATCTCTTGGATCGCTTTGGCCAAGATCGCAGTGAGGTTCTCGTACTTGACCGAGAAGGGCGTGTTGGAGGCGTCGAAGACTACGAGGCGCGCGTCCACGGTGTTCACTTGTTCAGCGATGAAGCCGACCTGCATGCCCGGGATACCGACGGCGTCGTTGTAGCGGAAGGATACCGGGGCGAGCTGCAGCACCTCGGCGAGGCCGGAGGTGGTGGCGAGCGGTGTGATGCTGTTCTTGAAGCGCTGGCTTGAGGTGATGCAGCTGGTACCGGAATTGGAGACGACTTCGTTGTTCGCGGTGAGGCAGAGCGTCTTCTGATCAGCGGTGTCGTTGGTGAGTCCCTTGAAGCCGACGGTGCCGTTCACGTCGAGCGTGCGCCAGGGCGAGGTCGTGCCGATGCCGACGTTGCCGCTACTTTCGAGGTCGAGCGTTATGGTACCTGAGTCGGGGTTCCCGCCATTGGTCGAACTGACTTTGAAATTTAAGCTTCCGGAATTACCATTGCCGTTATAGATACCCCAGTTTCTTGCCCCGGAGTTGGTATCGTAGAGGCCAAGTGCTGCGATCGTCGAGTACTGACTACTATTTCCAGATAAGACGAGCTCCTGTGCAGGACTCGTCGTCCCAATGCCGACTTTGCCTCCTGCCTGGAAGGTTACACGGACGTTGCCGCCGCCGGTCTCTCCACCGGTGAATTCAAAGAGACGCAGATCATTCCCGGCTGGATAGAGCGTCCAGGCCTTGTTGGTGCTTCCCGCATTTATGACCGTCAAAGCGTCGCTGCCATTGCTAACCGCTACGTCGAGCGCTCCGGCCGGGGATGTGGTGCCGATGCCGACGTTGCCGGAGAAGTTCGCGTTCGCGAGCTGCGAGGTCGATGAGGCCTGGAGGCCGCTCTGGAACCAGATCGGGGTTGATGTGGAGTTGGCGGCCGCGCCGAAGTTTGAGGTCGGGGTGAAGGGGAAGATCGAGGTCAAGCTCGATGACGAGACTTTGTTGTTGAACGAGGTCCAGTCGGCCGCGGCGAGGTAGCCGCCCTGCGCGCTCGATGCTTGCGAGATCGAGAGCGTGTTGCCGGAGAAGGTGAGCGGTGAAGTGACGGCGGCGGAATTAACTGCGCCGGTGCCGTTGCCGGTAAGCAATCCGCCAAGTGTGGTTGAGCCGGTGCCGCCTTGCCCCACTGCCAGTGTTCCGCCCAACGTCCCGAGCGAGAGGCAGTTGCCGGCGGTCGCGAAGCAGCCCGCCGCGAGATTAAGGCCACCCGTTGAGTAAAACGTACTCGTCGCGGTCGTGAAGTTGGCGATGCCGCCGAGCGAGAGGAGCGAGCCAGGCGACGAAGTCCCGATGCCGACATTGCCCGCGGCACTGATGCGGAACAGGTTCGAGCCGGTGTTCGAGAAAATGTCGAGATACGGATTGGTCTGCGTGCTGGTGCCGACGAGCGCGAGCACGGTTTGATTGGCGTCGGTGCTTTGCACCGAGAGCTTTGCATACGGCGAGGTGGTGCCGAGGCCGATCTCGCCGGGGGCAATCACCTTGTCGCCAACGGTGAGCTCCCCGCCCTGGGTGATGTTGGTGTTGCCGTTGACGGTGAGGCCGCCGGTGATGGTGGTGGTGGCGAGCGAGGAATAGCCGGTTACTGAAAATCCACCGGCAAACGAACTTGTCGCGGTTGTCGATGTCGCGGAAAGGGACGGAACAGTGATCGCGCCGGAGAGCGTCTGGGCGCCTGAGACCGTGAGGTTGCCTGAGAGGGTGAGGTTGGTGCCGGAGAGTGTGCCGGTCAGCGCGCCGCCGGTCAGCGGCAGGTAGTTGCTTGCGACGATGCCAGTCGGGATGTCGGCGGCGGTGAGGCCGGCGACGCCGTGCACGGTCGCGTTGCTGATCGTGACATTGGCAAGATTGTCGATTTGCTGCGACAGCGCGACGGCCGCGAAACTCGCCGGCGTCGAAGCCGCGGGGCCGGAGAACGAGAGCGCGGCCGGTGACGCGCTGAAGAACTGGGAGCGCAGCGCATTGAGTGCTGCTTCAAGCTCGCCTTGCGTCACCGTGTCGGTGGAGGAGACGGAGGCACCGAGGACCTCGCCGGCGTTCGTTGAAACATTAGTTGCCGTTTTTGGAACGGCGACGGTGCCGAGCGCGGCACCACGTTGGATGCTTTGGGTGCTCTTGACAGAAGGGGAATTCTGTTGCGCTGCGGTCGCGGGGAATTGCGGATGAAATGAGCTAGCAAAAGAAAGGGTCGTCGCAGGTTGATGCGATGCTGGAGCCGCGGACGTTGCATGCGGCGGAAGCTGCGCTGTTGTTGCAGTGTGTGGGGGAGTATGAGAGCCGAAGAGTGCCGCGACTAAAATCGCCACGGCCGCGAAAAATTGTTTGAGCATAACGAACGGCACGCGTGCCGTTCACGGGAATTATACCGCACCTCAGCGGCGCTCGACGAACCTCTCCCAGTCTTCAATGAGGGGGGACGCGGCGGTGAGGTTGTTGCAAAACGATTGGGTATTTGCTTCGTGCTTGGTTTCTCGGCTCGACCACGGATGTTGCTTTGCCCCGCCGTCACCACGACGTACGGAGCTGCGCCGGTGCGGGCCGTGGAAGGGCCTGAGGACGGAATGACGCCCAGCGGGAGCGGCGGCGCTTGCCGAGATATGCTGGTGTCGCTCGCGTTCTCGGGTGCGCGAGACCCGCCTTGGCCCAAAAAGAAACCGCCTCAGCCGGGGGACTGAGACGGTTTCAATTACTCACAACCGGCAGGCGCGAGACGGGGGCGTGGCCGAAGCCGGTCAATAGGGCAACGGCTTGGCGGCCGAAAGGTTCCTGAGAGACGGCGAGAGCGCAGCAAACGAATCCGCGCCTACAAATTGCATGAAGCGTTTGCAAATATCGCCTTCGCTGCCCACATCCGCCAACGGCGCGGTTTTCATCAACTGAGGATAGATGAGGCTTGGCGATTTTCGACGTTTCTCTGGACACGGCGAACGGTCTTTATGCATGGGGCTGGCGTCTCTCGCTTGGTGGTGCCGTCGTCACCGCGGTAGGCATTGGCGTTTTGATGTGGGGGACACGTGTCCGCGACCACGATTTTGAAAAGCAAGTTGCAGATCTACATGGTGCGGCCGCGCGGGCGGAAGAACGCGCCGGCAATTTAGAGAGCGAAGCTGCTGCAACGAGAGAGCGAGCCGCAGGTCTGGAAAAAGCGGCTGCCGAAACGCGGCTTGCGGTAGAGCAAGAACACACTGCCCGCCTTCAGCTTGAGGCGAAGCATGCGGCACTTCAGAGTTATCAAGCCCAGCGCCGCCTTACGCACGAAGAGAAACGGACAATCATTGCGGCAATTTCCCCATTCCCCGGCCAGAAGGTGGAAATCCAGTCGATCCTTGGGGATTCCGACGGCAAAGAATATGCGGAGGACTTCGTCGCCGTTTTTGATGCTGCCAAGTGGGACCACAACGGCGACGCCGGTGTCAGCTACCATGTTTGGACCCCTGAGCCGGTAGGCATCGAAGTGACCGTCAACGATGGGTATGCCCGCAATGTCGTTCCTGGCATCGAGGCTTTGGTTGGAGCTCTACAGAAGCTTGGTTTGATCGGCACGACCGGCTTCATCCGCCCAGAGGTCCCTGTCGGCCAGGTGCAGCTCAGGATTGGAAGAAAACCACCGTTCAAAGACGAATAGGCGAGACATACGTGCAAAAGCGCGCCTACTCGAAAGAACGGACCTTGTTTCGGGTGTCCGGCCGGTCGCGATCCTCGGTCTCGGCTTCGTCTTCCCAATAAATACTGCGGCGCTGCGCTCGCGGTGTGGGGCTGGCGAGAGCTTAGGATGTGAAGCGCTCGATGTCCGTCTTAGTGAGAAATTTCACGGCCACTCAGGAGGCGTATTGAGATAGCTTCTCCGAAACAGTCGTGGACTTGTCGTTATGGATCCCGGTATCATTGCAGGCATTGGTGTCGCGCTCATCACATGGCTCCTCGGCTATGTGATAAAAGATATTCCTGCCGTCATATCTTGGATGGGGATTGCGGCTGGTCTCGCTCTAGTGATTTGGTCGCTGTCTCCAATACCGTCCAGATTCAATGGCCCTGTACTGCTTTTCTTTATTGCAGCTATTCTTGCTGCCGGGGCTACAGGCTGGGCGATATCCTTAAGACAAGCTTCTACGGACAAACCGATCAGTGGAGCTGTGTCAGAAAAATCCGCTGCGTCGGCGGATGTTCCGTCAGCTCATGCCGACGCTGCACCGCCCAAGCCCACAGACTCAGACAAGACGCTACCGAACTTATCGCCAACCCAATCCGCACCGATCCAGTGGTTATTTAACGACGATAGCTCCTTCATATTTGGCCCTAATCAAGCGAAAGATGGGACTTACTTGGTGGGCACTTTCAATATTCGTGGGAGGAATATTTCAAACGAGCCCATCACCAAGGTAGATGCTTACCTAATACCACAGATCTTAGCTACACCGCTGCCGCTCAAATTCTATGATCCGCATGAGGTAGACCTTGTTGATACGAAAGATGCATTCATTGAGCCTCAAGCCGAATTTCAGTTGAGTTACAAAATACCGACATACGACAAGGATCAATCGCTTCAGGGGGTGCCGGTTGATCTGTTTCTTTCTAAGTACGGGGGTGTTAAATTTGTTTTCAATTATAACGGCAATACAAGTTTCAACTACGAGTTCTCATTCTCTCAGATTAGGGTTTATCTACTGCGCGAGAAAGAACGTCACGACGAGTCAAAGAAATCTCCACCCGGAATAAAAAGGATACCGAACTAAACCGGGCGCGCCGTCTTGCCGATTGAGCAGCTCGGGACTGATGTAGTCGGAGGCGCCGCCGCGCTACAATAGTTTCCGGAACTCCTCCTCGGTGAGCCCCACGTCCTTGATGATTTTCTTGAGGAGTGGTCGGGCCACGTCGCCGGGGTGCATGGGCACGGTCGTGAGCACCTCGCCAGAGATCGGATCGGCGAAGTAGCGGTGGCTCCCTTTCTGGTGGACGAAAACGAAGCCGGCATGTTCAAGCGCTCGGGCTACTTCCGCTGCGGTACACGACGGCAGTCGGCCGCTCATGCGGCGGCAGGCACCTCCAGCGTTATACCGAGAGAGACGCCGCGGACAGGACGATTGTCGACGGGGATCTTCTTGCCGGCCTTTGCGAGGGCTTCGAGGTAGCCGACGAGCGCCTCCTCGGCGCGCTCGATGACATCCTCGTAGTCTTCAGCCCAGGTGCGGCACCCGGGGAGCGCGGGGAAGTAGGCGAGGTACCCCTCTTCGTCGCGATGGTAGTCCACGACCAGCGAATAGGTTCGGGTCTGCTGCGCCATATAGTTCAATTATATCATAGGCTTGCAGTTACCGCGATCTGCCGAGGTTCTTTTCTGTGGTGAGGCACAGCGGCACTTTTCTGCGGAGCCGGCACGCCGGCGGCGGGTGCGCTCGCGACGAGAGCTGTCAAGGCCGCGGCACGCGCCCCGGAGGGGTTGCCTTGACCAGCGTGAGGCGGCGAGCGCTAGATTGCGTGTCGTCGACTCAGGTGGTCGCGATTTTGACTGGGACCGGTGGTTGACCTGGGTCGGAGAGTTGATGACCTTGGAGACTTCGGACTACCGAGCTGCAAGATTGACGCCAAACCAGCGCGTGGAGGTAATTCGCGACCGTACTCGGGATGAGCGAGCGCAGCTCCTTGAGTTAGGCTCTCGCGTTCGGGACCCCGAGGTCAGGGACCATTTGCTTAAACCGGCGACGGCCTCGTTGGATGACGTGGAGCTGTTTTTCCTTGAGCGCAGCGCTCTTCAGGAGCCCAGGGGCCCGCAAGCCTGGGCACGGTGGTTGGATCAAGCTGAAGCTATGGTGCAGCGCGCCGCCGAGGCACGTATGTGGGCCGAACAGATAATCAACAAGTACGGTGCGGCTGTGCGATTTATTGCCGGCTGAAGACACGCCTTGTTCGGGCCTTTTCTGTGGTGAGGCACACCGGCGCTTTTCTGCGGAGCCGGCACGCCTTGGGCGAATGCGCTCGCGGCGCAGGCTGTCAAGCCGCGGTGACGCCGCCCCGAAGGGGTTGCCTTGACCAGCGGGAGGCGGTGGGCGCTATACTTGCTCGGAAAGGGAGAGCTGCATGAGCCCGCTGGTGATCTTCATTCTGGTGTTGGCAATCGGGATTGCGGCTGGCGTCATCGCTCAGCGGGTGTTCCGGCGGTCGTGGCTCACCCAGCAGCTCACCGGCGGGCGGCGAGCGTTAGTGACGAGTGCCCTTGTTGGGGTCGCCGGTGCCTTCGTCGGCTTCCACCTAGCCACGCTTATCTTCCTGTCCGGCGGGCCGGTGGTGCTTTTGATTGGCGCGATTGTTGGTGCCGCACTCGTGCTGTGGGGCTGGCGGGAGATCAGGCTGTAAGCGTATTGGAAGATGACGACGGTCGATCCGAACCGTCTATCGCGAGTGGCTACAGTCTCTGCACTTTTTAAGTACCTAAGCGTCGAAGGCGCAAAAAAGACCCTTGAACACAGGATGATAAAATTTAGCAGGCCGGATAGATTCAACGATCCCTTTGATATGAATTTGCAAGGTTGCCCGACGCGGACCGTCAGCCGAGCGCGATGTCTTGCGCGCCTTATTATCGCCGCCAACATGGCCGGGGAGTGACACTTCGAAATCCAACCAAGAGGTAAGAATGACAGCGCCGGAAGAGCGGGCGCCGGAGGAGACCGGGCGCCAAATCAATGATCTGTTCGATTCGCTGGAGCTAACGCAGGCGATAGAGAATGAAGAATTCCGGGTATTTCTTGATCACGTCCCGATTGCGATCGTCGTCTCCCGGCTTTTCCGCGGCGACCAACGGATCATATATGCCAACAAGACTTACGAAGCCTTGATCGGGCAGGCCTGCGAGGAGATTCGCGGCAAAGGATGGTCCGCTCTCGATGTTTTCCGGCTGGAAGACGAGCCTCACCTCACCTTCAGCGAGGTGCTCCTTCCGGAATCCGACGATTTCGTCGGGACTTTCAAACGGGAGATGCCAAAGGTCACTCTCGTCGAGGCCTATTCCGGGGTCATTGAAAATGAGGACGCCGGGAAAGCCTACCGTATCGTCGCGCTCATCGATGTGACCGAACGGGAGAAGGCACAGCGCGAGGAATTTACACGGCGACTGCGCGACAAGGATATGCTGCTCAAAGAGCTTCAGCATCGCGTCAAGAACAATCTGCAGCTGATAACTGCTCTGATCCGTCTTGACGCCCGCACCCACCGCACTGGCGACAGCGTCAACCTGGACAGGCTCGCGAGCCGGATCGAATCCCTGCAGCTTTTGTATCGGGACCTGACGGCCGACGGATTGGGCCAGACGATCGATCTCGGGCACTACCTCAGCCAAATCGCGACCGCCATCATGCACACGTACGCAGTCGGCGGAATTCGGCTCGACCTTAAGGTCGACCACGCTCCGGTATCGGTCAACATCGCTATGCCGGTGGGTCTCCTGGTCAACGAGCTCCTGACGAATGCCTTCAAATATGCCTTCAACGGACGGGCCAGCGGCACCATCACCATTCGATGTTTGCGTGAGGAAGAGAACGATTATCGTGTTGTAGTGGCCGACGATGGGATCGGTTTGCCTCAAGGCATCACGTGGCCGGCTACAGGCAAGCTCGGGGACCTCATTCTTCAGTCACTGCATGAGAATGCAAACACGGATTTCAAGGTGGAGAGCAAGCCCGGGGACGGAACACGGGTGATGATACGGTTCGTCCACAAGACCGGGCGGCCCTCGTCAAATTAGCTCAACATATCGGCTTGCGGTTCCAGCACTCTTGCCTCGGACCTTTTCTGTGGTGAGTTACCCACCGGCTGCGCCGACCCCGGCGGATGAAATCGGAGGTTGTGCATTTACGACTGTAATCGCGAATCACTTTCTTACTAGGCATAGCGGCACTTTTCTGCGGAGCCGGCACGCCTCGGGCGGCTGTGCTCACGGCGCAGGCTGTCAAGGCCACGGCACGCGCCCCGCAGGGGTTGCCTTGACCAGCGTACGGCGGCGAGCGCTAAGATCGGTGGTTATGCGGAAGTTCGAGGACCTCTCGATCGATGATCAGAAACGCCTGCTGTCGGCTCTGCCGCAGGATCGCGAGCTTCGGGCGGTGGAAGGGGTAGCGGTAGACTTGGCGATGATAGAGCTTCACGGCTCGGATCGTCTACGCCGTCTGGTTAAACTGAGGCGGTCCCTGCGGCGATAAGAGAAAGGCCCGCCGGAATCTACGGCGGGCCTTCTGTTCATACGCACACGCTAGTTGCTACTGCGCCGGAGCCGGCGAAGGCGCGGCCGGTGCCGCCGGAGCCTTGGCCGCCTGCTCTTTTGCCTTCAAATCGGCGAGCGTCAGGAATTCCGGCGCCTTGTTGAAGTCGTCCTTGGACAGCTGGACCACCAGCTTCGTGTTGCCGTCGCTGTCGGTCGCCGCCTGGACGGCGCTGAACGGAATCGCGACCATCTTTTCGCCGATCCCGAGGAAGCCGCCGACGCCGACCACGACCGCATCGATCTGGCCGTTCTGGCTGATGACGAGGTTGCTCACGCTGCCGACGTTCTCGTTTGCCTGATTGTAGAGCGCCTGCCCGATCCACTTCGAGGCGAGCCTCTCCTGGTCAGCCTGCTGAGTGATGAACTTCGGTTGGCCTGCCGATGCGGTCGCGGCCTTGTTTTGATCGGTCGCCGCAGGTGCCTCTGCTACCGCGGGCGCCTTCTTCATCATATCGGTCTTCGTCTGGTCAGTCGCCGCGGGAGCCGACTGGTCGGCGGGCGCCGCGTTGTCTGCTGCAAAGGCCGGAGCGGCGGCGAGAAGCGCCACAACGGCCGCGGTCGAGAGAAGGGTCTTCATGTTTGCATTCTCCATATTCTCATAGGAAAACCGGCCATACCCTCGCCATTGACACGAATGGCCATGCCTAAATCGAGAACGTCAAAGGCGCGACGTGGTTCCTGGATGGAGCGAGAGACTGCCGCTTGTTTAAGCCGTGAGTACCTCGAAGACTGAGCAAAAAAGGGCGAGACGAAAACGAGCTCAAGGACGAGCGGGAAAGGAAAAGGCCCGCACGAATGGCGGAATTCCAGGCGTTCGAAGATGAGTGGCGGCGCGAGCGGGAAGAGCGACGACCAGCGCCTCGCCCGGCCCCGCCTCCACCTCCAGGCCGTGCCGGAAAAGGCAGGGTGTGATACTATGGCGAGCATGACTACGAAGCGCAAAAACCTCATGGAACGAGTGGCTTCGCTCCCGGAGGAGCTCCTCGACGAATTCGAGAAAAGGCTTGATGAGATCGAGCACGTTCATGTGCCCAATGCCGAGACGAGGAAGGCGATCGAGGAACTGGAAAGCGGCGGGGGAAGGACCGCGCAGGGGAGCACGCGCGAGATTTTCAGCACGATCATCGGGCGCGACAAACGGAGGGCATGAAGCCGCTCCGCTGGGCCGGTGCGTTCCGGAAGGATCTCAAACGCATCGTTCGTCGCGGCTACCCGCTCAATGAACTGGAAGCCATTGTCACTGCGCTCCGACAAGGGGAGCAGTTGACGTCATCAGCCCGAGCTCATCCTCTTAAGGGTGAATGGGGAGGCTACTGGGAATGCCATGTCGCGCCCGACTGGCTCCTGATCTACCGAACGACCGAGCAGGAAGTCCTTCTCGCGCGGACCGGCACGCATGCCGACCTATTTCAATCATGAGCGCAACGACCGAAGCGCCGTGGGCGCGGAAAGGGAGCGGGTGAGCACGGCTCACAGGAGCTCATCGAGCTCCTTATCGCTGTAGCGGAGGCTCCACAGAATTTTCCGCATGAGCGATCGGTGGATACCAGGGGCGTGCAACGGGATGGTCGTAAGCACGTCGCCGGAGATGGGATCGGCGAAGTAGCGGTGGTCGCCTCTCTGGTGCACCGGAATGTACCCGTCGCGCTCAAGCGCCTGGGCGAACAGCTGGGCCGGACATGACGACCCGTCCCTCATAGCGCCATGGGAACTTCGACCGTTATGCCAACGCCAACGCTGGGGTCCCGGCGAATTTCCCGCGGGATCACTTTGCCGGCATCCGCGAGCGCTTTGAGATAGCCCATGAGCGCCTCGTTGGCGCGTTCGATGACTGCTTCGTAAGTGTCTGCCCAGGTATGGCAGCCGGGGAGCGCAGGGAAGTACGCGAGGTAGCCGTCTTCATCTGCGTGGAATTCAACGACAAGCGAGTACGTCCGGGTCTGCTGAGCCATATAGTGCAGTCATATCATAGGCTTGTCGTTCCTGCGACTTGCCAAGGCACTTTTCTGTGGTGAGGCATAGCGGCACTTTTCTGCGGAGCCGGCACGCCAACGGCGGTTGCGCTCGCGCCGAGAGCTGTCCAGGCCGCCGCAGGCGCCCCGGAGGGGTTGCCTTGACCAGCGAGAGGTGGCGAGCGCTACAATGCCAACTATCGATCGGGGGCCCTCGCTTATGAGATGGGAGTATATAAAGTCGAGCGGCGACGCGAGGGTAGCTGCTACTATTCAAAGCAGCAGCGGAGATTTCCAATTGAGCTGGAACGTACAATTGACCGTTGCCGGACGTAACCGGATCGTCTCAGATATTAAAGCGGGTTTCAAAAGCGTGGGCGACGCAGAACTGTATTTTAGAACCTTGGCGCCAGGCTGGGATCTTGATCCTCTGAAGATAATTTTTTCAACGGGTCGAGAGATGAAGACTGAGGAGGCGCACGTTTTGTCAATCATAGCCTCCTCCTCGCTACCGGCGTAGGGTTGTGGCCTGATGCCGTGGGGAGAAGGGGATGGATGCGACAGTGATCTTCATTCTGGTGTTGGCAATCGGCATCGCCGCCGGAGTAATCGCGCAGCGAGCCTTCCGGAGGTCCTGGCTCACCCAGCAGGTGACCGGCGGGCGGCGAGCCTTGGTTACGAGTGCGCTCGTTGGGGTCGCCGGCGCATTCGTGGGCTTTCATCTGATTGCGCTCGTGTCGGTGTCAGCCGAACCAATCGTGTTGCTCATCGGCGCGGTCATCGGTGCCGCACTCGTGCTGTGGGGGTGGCGGGAGATTAGGGTGTGATGAGTTCACGCTAAAGCAGCTTCCGGAACTCCTCTTCCGTCAGCCCGACGTCCTTGATTATTTTCTTGAGGAGCGACCTCGCCAGGTCGCCCGGGTGCATCGGGACGGTCGTGAGCACCTCGCCTGAAATTGGATCGGCGAAGTAGCGGTGGCTCCCTTTCTGGTGGACCGCTACGAAGCCGGCATGTTCAAGCGCGCGGGCTACTTCGGCTGCCGTACACGACGGCAGTCGGCCGCTCATGCCGTGGCGGGCACCTCCAGGGTTATGCCGAGGGAGACGCCGCGGACGGGGCGGTTATCGACGGGGATCTTCTTGCCGGCCTTAGCGAGTGCTTCGAGATAGCCGACCAAGGCTTCCTCGGCGCGCTCGATGACATCCTCGTAGTCTTCAGCCCAGGTGCGGCAGCCGGCGAGCGCAGGGAAGTAGGCGAGGTACCCCTCTTCGTCGCGATGGTAGTCCACGACCAGTGAATAGGTTCGGATCTGCTGAGCCATAGAGCTCAAGTATATCAGAGGTTTGTGGCTCGCGCGAGCTTGCCCAAGCTCTTTTCTGTGGTGAGGCATGGGGCGCTTTTCTGCGGAAAGCTCGGTCGAAGTGGGATGTCATGAGAAAAAAGCCCCGCGAGGCCCGATATGAGTCACGGAAGTGGCGCCACCCGGCGGACGATCGTTTTACGGTTTACAGTCAAGACCGACGTGGATGTTGCACCCATAGGAAGCGGAGGGGCTATGGATAATCACATCTGGAGAATATTGCGCGTCAGTCGAAGTCGCAAAAGAAGGTGGCCCGCAAAGCTCTCCATTTGGGATCACCATTTTGCAGGGATCCATTGGTTTGCCGTCCGGGCCGATTGGGGTTGAACCCCAAGCGTAAATGCATACTCGACATTGCCCAATCTTCGTCGCTTTAATGATCTCTAGCTTCCCTTCGAGGTCGGCCAGTTTACCTTCTATACCTGGAGGGGGAGGTGGCACAGCTGGTATCGTAACCGGATCTATCGGCCCTGCGCTAGTTTGCGCACTTACGACTAATTCGTCTGCGGCCGGTTTGAAACAAAGAATTGTCATAGCGTTGTCTGGAGATGTATCTATCGGAAGAGGCTTGGGTAAGTCGCAGTGTAGTGCGTCTGGAGTAATACTCGCACCGGTAGTGGCGTCAAATATAGTAAGCTGTCGAAGTGTGAAGCTGGGATTGCCGAGACGATTATTGCGAAACACAATGGAGAATACCTTTCCACCCGCTCTTGGCTCGACGTACCGGATAAATCTTTCCTGGGTATTTTCCACACACTTGTCGAACGACTGTAATAACGCAGCATTGATGGTACTAATAAAGGAATGGATAGTAGTATCAGCGACGGCTTTATTATAGTCTGATGAGCAAAGTAAGGAATATTTCTTATTGTATTCACTATTAGCGTCAGATGAGGAAGCGTTAATTCCCAGATATCCGGGTATGTCGAGCGCACCAGATTGGGCCTGCGCACTGGCTTTTTCCAGGGTGCTGTAGTTTTCGTTACACGATTGCGCTCTGATCTCAAGAAATCTGTCCTGCGAAAAATCTGTAATAGAAGTGTCCCGGACACCGTGCTGCAGCAGCGCTTCACATACAGAATTCTGAGCAATCGCCGGAGAACCAAAGAAGAAAGTTAGTAGAACGAGACCAGTCGTACAGGTAATTTGTTGAGAACCGACCATTGTGGCATTTCCTTGGTTGACAACGTTTTCTTGCGGACCTTTTAGTACGCTAGCATGGAGTCAATAGCAAACTGAATTAACGCCAGCTATGTTCTCGGTAATTTCCTGTCGTTATCCTTGTAACAAAAATCTGCCTTTCGTTGATTCGCGTACCCCTTCTTGGAACCTCGCTTTTGGCCGATCATTTTGAGGGCTAGGAGCGCAAGCGAAGTCCCCGCAACGTGCCGGTGCCTTCTTTGCCAGTCGTCTCAGCAAAAACTAATTGCGGAGTTCACTAACAAAGCCGCTCCCTTTTGGGGAGCGGATCACACTTGGTCGAGCGTCTTCCCATCGTCCCACAGTCATACTCGGGGTGCAGGCGCTACGAGGTCACCAATGCCGTTCTCTCCTGCAAGAGGATACTCGGCAAGGACGCGCGCGGTGAATGTAAGGTGGCGAACTCACGGCCAGCTTATAACTGCTTCTGGGGAACTGCTCAGTAGTCCTCGGCCAGCATGAGGGTGAGGACCCGGGTGGTCTTCTCCGGATCGGTCGGATCCTCTGATCCGCCGTCCATCGCGGCATTGTACAGGTCGATCTTCCAATAGAAGGTGCGCCCGCAGAGCTTGAAGTTCCCGAAGTCGTGTTCGCCGTGCGGGGGCGAGTATGCCGAGGGAATAAAAATCCTGGCAACGGGGCCGAGGTCCTTAGGGAGACCGCTGCATCAAGCCGGTGCCCGTGGATTTCATCGCCGCCACGCCACGCCCTGCTTATTACAATTTTACGAGGTAAGGTTGCCGGGGGCGTGCTATTGTCGTCCCAGGAGGCTGCTGCTGCTGGGTGCGATCGCGGGAAAGACACGACCTATTGCTCCGCCGTGTTAGCGTGAAGAAGTCAAGCTAGCAATTAACGGCTTGACACGCCTGCTTCCGTGAGGGGCGACCTCAGCTACACCGCTATGGCGATGCCCACGGGAGACAACTCATGGACTCTCGAAAAGGAGATGCTTCAACTCAGCGGAGCAGGCAGTCTGCCATCCGCCTTTTACAAAATCGGTTTGCTTCCCAACCCCGATGCTTCTTTCGAGTACGCCGTGCTTGCGGACTGGCACAGGTCAGGCGCTGAAACCTATATGTACATTTTCACGGTCCGATCCGGACCAAATTGGACCAAACCCGTTGCGCTGAAAGCGTGTGTTGCCACCACGTTTGGCACCACGACTGAAGCAGTGCTAAGCCGATGGATACGCCGCCGAGTGATCTTGCGTGCTGCAGGTGTTGCCACTCCCCACCTATATTTTTCGGGAGCGGGCCTGACCGTCGAAGAATATCTGGGTAGCTCGTTGCCAAGTGTCATTTCGCAAAGCACGTTAGGGCAGGCAATCCATTTAGCCGCCGCTCTTGACCGGGAGCGGTTCCGCCCGATCGGTCCATTTAATGACCTCCATATCAAGGACGAGGTTGTATACATGGTTGACTTTGGTGCAGATTTAGGGGAGCCGGGCGTCTGTACTGAACCGCGATACTGCTTCCATAAGCTACTGATATACCTGCGGGATATGAATCTTGCCCATG
>Ga0207110_10172_pt1 | contig 15893 bp, 13 predicted proteins | sample Alteio_BWMinHeat_74_FD_153582 | JGI IMG/M metagenome (GOLD analysis project Ga0207110, IMG submission 153582) | Enriched cells from forest soil in Barre Woods Harvard Forest LTER site, Petersham, Massachusetts, United States -... | ecosystem: Environmental > Terrestrial > Soil > Temperate forest >...
GTAGTCAATTGTGCCGTCAACGGAGTGGCGGAGGCGTGTTTCGGCTCGGTCGTAGGCGCGTTCAGCGCGGGCTACGTCAATGTCGTCAACATTCTCGACAGAGCTTGCCAGGACAACACCTGAATTATCGTGAAACTCGAGGAAACCGCCGCCCATGAGGAGCTTTGTCTCGCGCCCCTCCTGCTTCCATTTGAAAATCCCGGGGACAAGAGAGGACACGATGGGGGCGTGATTAATGAGGATGGTGAAAGGCCCTTTCGCGCCGGGCGAGGTGAATTCGTTCACTTCGCCTTCGAAAATCGAGCGGTCGGGGGTAACAAACTGGAGTTTGAGCGATTTAGCCAACGGAAATTTGGAATTACGAATTAGGAATTAGAAATGAATAATTGTCAAACCGATAACAGGGCTTTTAAGATTCTTCAAAATTTATCCTGGTAAAGGTCTTTTGCTGTTATTCCCTCGCAGGCGGGTATGACATGCAATGGTGTGTGACGTGCAATAGCCGTTACATATCCCCGTCTTATCCGTTAGAAGAAACATAATGCGGCGCGAATCCGCCTTATTCTTTGTTCGCCCGAATTCGGCAGCTTAATTCGTCATTCTTAAAACACTTAATTAATCTTGGCCTGGAATCCACAGCAGCAATATCGCCGCCCGCAAATGCCGGGCTTTTCGATGTTTCCTGTAGGAATTAAGTTTTTGATCGGCAGCAATGTTGCAATTTATTTAGCTGAGCTTATTTTCGGAAGCTTCCATTTCGCCGGTGGGGTAACATTCCGCGATGGGATCGAAGGGTATTTTGCGCTTTGGCCACTTGGGTCGGGCCACTTTTTCCCCTGGCAGATTTTTACCTACATGTTCCTCCATGCCGAGGACTTCACACATGTCCTTTTCAACATGCTCATGCTCTGGTGGATCGGCGTTCAGGTGGAGCAGTCGTGGGGCACGAAGAAATTTCTGATCTATTATTTCCTTTGTGGTCTGGGCGGCGGCCTTGCCCATTTGCTATTATCCGGTTTCTTTGGAGTAGGTACAGGGCCGATGCTTGGGGCTTCGGGGGCCATTTTCGGAGTACTCGTTGCGTTCGGTGTCATGTTCCCGGAAATGCGCCTCATTTTCTTCCCGATCTTTATTCCTATCCGCGCAAAATTTATTGTGCCAATTCTTATCGGTGTCGAGATCTACTCCACTTACAACGCCACTGATAATGTTGCTCATCTCGCGCATTTGGGCGGCGCGGTAACCGGAATGCTCTACTTGCTCATCACATCAGGAGGCAAATTATTTGCGTCGCTAAGACAAGATTCATCGTCTCAGTCATTTTGGAAAGGAATTGGAAATCGTCCGGCAGGAAATGGCTCGCCCATACAAGGATTTTTCCGAGGCAACCCCAAAGCTGTCGATGCCGAATACCATGATATTGACGGCAGAACAAGCTTCGGCGCAGGGCCATCTACCACCGTGGTAAATCAACCGAAGACAATCACTCAGGATGAGATAGATCGCATCCTCGACAAGATAGGCGCTACCGGCTATCAAAACCTGACTGACGCGGAACGAGATGTTCTTTTCGAGGCTTCAAGGCGGATGGAAGAGAAACGCTAATTAGGAATTACGAATTAGAAATTAGGAATTAAAATTTTGGAATCTATTCTTCCTATTATATCTGAAAGTATGAACGGTCATGCGACCACACATCCCCGCCGCAAATCGCGCCGTGTGATGATCGGCGGCATTCCCGTCGGCGATGGCGCCCCGATTTCAGTGCAGTCGATGACGAAAACGAAGACCTGCGATGTAGATGCGACCGTCGCGCAGATAAAGCGGATGGAAGAAGCCGGCTGCGATATTGCCCGCGTCACGGTCAATGATTGGGAAGCTGCAGAAGGAATCGGCGAGATCGTCCGCCGCTCGAATATACCAATAGTTGCCGATATTCATTTCAATCACGTCTTTGCGCTGAAAGCGATCGAGGGAAATGTTGCAAAGGTGCGTCTTAATCCCGGCAACATCGGCAAGATCGAACGCATACACGAAGTCCTCGGCAAAGCGAAAGCGAAGCATATTCCTATTCGCATTGGAGTCAACTCCGGTTCGCTCGAAAAAGATATTTTGGATAAGCATGGCTATCCAACAGCCGAAGCTCTTTTCGAATCCGCCATGCGCCATGTCAAAATCTGCGAGGATTTCGATTTCGAGGATATTATCATCAGCGTCAAATCAACGGATGTTCGCCTTATGATAGATGCTTACCGCCTCGTTGCAGAACGAACAGAAATTCCGCTACATCTTGGCGTGACAGAAGCAGGAACAACCAGAGTTGGCTCGATTAAATCAAGTGTTGGCATTGGAACGTTGCTTGCATTAGGAATCGGCGATACCATCCGTGTTTCGCTCACCGATGAACCGGAGAAAGAAGTCGAGACTGGAAAAGAAATTCTTCGCACGCTCGGACTCACCTCTCGCAATGTCGAGATAATCGCCTGCCCAACATGTGGCCGCCTCGAAATAGATTTGTTTAAAGTTACACGCGAACTTGAAGAAGCTGTCGCGCATATTAAGAAGCCCGTAAAAGTCGCATTACTTGGATGTGTAGTCAACGGCCCAGGCGAAGCCTCCGAAGCCGACATCGGCATCGCCGCCGGAAAAGGCGTTGGCATCCTCTACCGCAAAGGCGTGATGATCCGCCGTATCAAGGAAGAGGATATTGTCGCCACGCTGATCGAAGAAGTGACGAATTTCGTGGGATGATAAAGGAGTCAGGAAATGCCAACGCTTCTTCGAGTTCGTGGATACAGATTCTTCTTTTTTAGCCGAGAAGGAAACGAACCTCCGCATATTCACATTGAGCAAGCGGAGCGTTATGCAAAGTTTTGGCTTGAGCCGGTAGAACTTGTGGAATCGTCTGGGTTTCGAAGCGGCGAATTGACGGAATTAAGAATATTAACCCTTGCTCACGAGCAAGAATTTTTAGATAAATGGCATGAGCACTTTCGCGATAAAGGTTGATCCACTTGCTGTGGATGTTCACGTTACTGAAGACGAGATCGAAATGACCCTCGCCGATGGTCGGCATGTATCAGCTCCCCTTGAGTGGTTTCCCAGGCTACGCAACGCTTCGCCGAGCGAGCGATCCAAGTGGAGATTGATCGGGCGAGGGATTGGAGTTCACTGGCCCGAGATAGATGAGGACATTTCGGTCGCAAGCCTGCTTACTGCTTCGTAAATATTTGAGATTCTGGTGATTGCAATCTCTGAGCAGCTGGCAACAGCTGAATGCATTGCAGAATACTGCGCCATCCCAATGGCCTTTCGGGTTGAATCCCAATTCATTCCTCGATTGAAAGCGGATGGCAAGTGGGAATTGGATGAAGAGCCTGTCGCTCACCCATATATCAAGAATTACGACAACGACGAAAACCCTCGCGAGTGGGCACATCGTTTCGACCTATCGAAATGGATTGTCCTTTCAGCTTACGAAGGCGATGAACGTGTCGGCGGAGCAATAATCGCATTCGATACTCCCGGAATCGACATGCTCGAAGGTCGCTCAGACCTTGCTGTGATATGGGACATCCGCATTCATCCCGATTTCCGTCACAAAGGTATTGGCTCCCAGCTTTTTGCCGAAGCTATCAAATGGGCAACAGCCCGCGGATGCAAAGAGATCAAGATTGAAACGCAGAACATCAATGTCCCAGCCTGCAAGTTCTATGCTCGAATGGGCTGCGAACTTCGCGTTGTTCGTCCCGGCGCATATCCCACTCTGCCGGAAGAGATTCAGTTTTTGTGGTATCGAGAACTCTAATTGTTTCCTGCCCTCGCATCCATCACTCCTGCTCAAAAATGTGCTATTTTTGTAGAAGTTCGTGATTATATTTTTTAAGACAAGGAGGATTAGCCGTGAAAACATTTTTCATAATTTCACTTTTCGCGCTTTTGTCAATCTCATTCAAACAGAATGGCTATAGTCAATGGCAACCAGTCTCAATCCCGCAAGGTCAAAATGGAGCGAATTTTATTGTTAGTGCTGGTGCGCGAGTCCTGACACCTGGTCCGGGCGGAGGGTTTTACGTTACCACGGATGGAGGCGCAAGTTGGCAGCTTAAGCAGAGTGGAATTGCGCCAAAACATTTAAACGCACTTGTCTCGGATGGGAATACAGTCTTTGTGGCATATTCTGATTCGACGATCTATCGGTCACAAGATGGTGGCGACTCCTGGACGCAGATGAGCACGTCCGGAATCCACCCTTTCGACAAAATGGTCGCCATTGCGGCAGTGCCCGGTGCACTGTTTATTTCGGAAGAATCCAATCCAGTCTTTCGCTCAACGGATGATGGGGTGTCATGGATGAGGATCGATTCACCGCAGCATCACCTTCCATTCAACAATATCGCAAACGGACTCAACGGTGTCACGTCCGTCGGTGGCCGGCTCATATCTCCGAGCTATTCCCAAATTCTAATTTCCTCCGATAATGGTCTGACATGGGATACTTCAAAAATCAAATTTTCTCTTGGGTTTGGTGTCGTTGCTAATATTGGCGATACTGTTCTTGTCGGGGGAGCAAGCGGCCTCGCTCATTCAACGGACGGAGGTCTTACCTGGACGGAGGATGAAAATTTGAACAACGTTTATTCTGTCGCAGCAATGGGGAACAACTTCTATGCAATTGATCTGAACGGAGGTGTTTATCGGTCCGGTGACGGGGGCTTTTCATGGACACCGTGGGATCGAGGCCTGCCAGACTTGCAAATCACCAATATCGTAGCGAGCGGGCAAGGTTTGGTTGCGGCAGGCCGTGGATTCTGGCGTTTGCCGGAAGATCAAGGCCGATGGGAATGGGCGGGTAATGGAATGCAGCCACAAACCGTCCTCTGTTTCGATACCACTGAGAATGCTATGTGTGCCGGTACCCAATGGTGGGATTTCATATCCTGGGATGAAGGGGTAACGTGGCAGCCAGTACAATTTGGGTATCCAGCATCGTATTTTATTGTTAATAAAGACACCCTCGGGGTCATTGGATGGAGCACTCGCATTCTTCCTGCTACTTCTTCGGATACTTCATACGTTCTTTGGTGGATCTATAATTCAACTTTTGTGGGTGGCTTCCCAATACCGAATTTTTTGACTATTGGCTCAACTATAGTTGCTGTGAACCCTTTCGATTATCTTGGTAGTGAATCGGCAGGACTTTACGGCTTCGGAAGAAACGTTGGGTCGTCCGCAGACACGAACGGCTTGCCCGCGAGGTCAGAACGAGCTGTGGAAGCAATCGGATGGAACGGCAAATACCTTTTCGTCGCAACCAGATTCGATGGGATGTACCGTTCCGCGGATACCGGTAAACACTTGAGCAAATTCAGCACTGGATTTCCCGATAACACATTTACTTCAGATACATCTTACCTAAATCTATACATAAACAGTGGTTGGCGAACTGGAGCAATCGCCTGCATGGGGCGAACGGTCTTCGTGGCAACTCCTCATGGAGTCTTTCGTTCCACCGACGATGGCGCAACGTGGACCACTATCAGCCAAGGACTTCCTTCCAGGCCCATTAGAAATATCAAAGCATTCTCATTCGGACTTCTCGCCTCCGCCGATAGCGGTGATATCTATTTTTCTCCGGATAACGGCAATACCTGGTACGATAAAAGCGATGGCCTTGCACCGGCGACGGTCTATGCGTTTCAGCAATTTGGCGGATATCTCTATATCTCGAATGAGAATGGAGTTTTTCGGAGGCCCATTCCGGAAGTTACGAGCGGAGTACAAGTGAATGTTTTGACTACATCGTCGATCGATCTGCAATTCCCGAATCCATTTCAGAATTCCGATCAAGTAGTTTTCAGCACTATTACCGATCAAACACTTGACATGCGGTTATACGACGTGCTCGGGCGCGAAGTATCCGCTCTTGCTCATAGGAATTATCCAGCAGGTTCCTACCATGTTGCGCTGGATGGTCTGCACGCTGCTTCGGGAGTTTATTATTGCATATTGCGTTCGGTAACCGGACAAGTTTCAAAACCGGTCATTTTCGAAAAGTAATTTCATCATGAACATAAAAAGATTTTCGAGGCAAGCATTCATCGCATTGTGCCTTTTCATTTCGCCGCTCGTTGTTCGCGGGCAATCGAGCACATGGACGCAGAGCAACGGCCCTTACGGCGGGTTCGTCAACTCCCTTACTTATCTGCAAGGCGCTGCCGTTGCCGGAACTCGCTATGGAGTTTATATCACGTCCGATAAGGGCAGCCATTGGGGCACTACGACAGTACCATTTTCAACAGATGATATAACCGATGTTGCGGTTGGCAAGGATATGACCATCCTTGTGGACGATGCAAGTGCCAGCAATGTGTTCGTTTCCATTGATGGCGGCAGAACAATGCAACCCGGAGCCGGGCTTGCCAATACGTATCCGAATCATCTTATGATCAGTCGAAGTGGAAATTACTTTGCGGCTGGCGTCAATGTTTACAAATCTACCGACCGCGGCGTTTCGTGGCATGAAAGCGGCGGGGCTTCTTCTCCATCGCCTTTTGAGATATGCGAGGACTCTTCCGGCGTTATCTATGCCGCAGAATATGGAAAGTTCTTTGCCTCAACAGACGATGGCGAATCGTGGACACAGCAGCTGCCTGGCCCACCGGCTAAATATTGTTATGCTTTGCAGGCCGATGCTGCCGGCGATATTTTCATTGCTACAGATTCAGTGACCTATCGTTCCACAGATCGAGGCAAGAATTGGTCTGCGCTCACGGTCGGGACACCATCAGGACCCATTGTGGTCATTTCCGCGACACCGGGAATAATATATGCTGCCGGGTATTGGGGCTTCTATAAATCCACCGACAATGGAGATGACTGGACATCGAGCTTTATAGATGCTTCTCCAACATCGATCCTTGTTTATCCGAATTCAACTATTCTGGTCGGATCGTTGGGCAGTGTTCTCCGTTCTACCGACGGAGGTTTAAGCTGGACTGAAGAAGTCACTGGGATGACGAATACTTTTATTGGCCCTATCCTAACTAAAGCATCCGGGGATATATTCGCTGCATCAGCAGCAGCATCGGCACACGCGACAGCCGGAGTGTTTCATTCGACCGATAATGGCAATAGCTGGACAGAAGCGAATTTGAGATCGACAGCATACTCACAGGTTAACTCGCTTGTGCTTATGCCATCTGGCTCCATCATTGCAGCAACACGCGGCAGCGGAATATACCGTACCTCGAACAACGCTGCTAACTGGCAGCGAATTGGCTCGGATATTCCCGACTCGAACTTCCTGTGCCTCGCAGTATCGCAGACAGGTCAACTTCTCGCCGGCACACAAAATCATGGAGCATTCCTTTCGACCGATCAAGGGGATCACTGGGCGAATGTAACTAAGACGATAAACGATACCGCTATCAATTCCGCAGCGATCGACTCCAGTGGGAATCTAATAATCTCTACAACGCAAAACATCTATTACTCTACGGACATGGGCGCTCATTGGATAAGCCTCGGCACTGGACTTACCGGCACGTTCATCGGCCCGCTTGCAGTGAATAAGTCCGGAACCATATTTGTGTATCAATATGGCGCAGGATTTCTTCAAGGCTCGATTTCCGGAGGCGGTTGGCAAAACAAAACGGCCGGACTTCCTCATAGCGCGGTCTCCTCCATTACTCTCGATCATGATACTCTGTATGTAACTACCGATACGGGAATTTTTCGCTCGACAAACGAAGGCACAACCTGGATCGCACTGAACGATGGTATTTCGGGTGTATTTAACAGCTTTAAGAGCGTAGCCATTGGCCCAAATGGATATTTATTTGCTGGCTCTTATGGAGATGGAGTATTCCGTATCAAAGGACTCAAGTTAAGCGTTGGCGATGGTGCAGTCAATTCTAAGGATATTCTCATATATCCTAATCCGTCTTCGGGTGAAATACATATTCAATACACTAATCAACATCAGGCAAGTGTTGTACTGTCGGTAACCAATGCTCTCGGCGAAACTGTTATGAGAACGGAAACCGGAAATCAACAGGCTGGTACGAATGAATTAAACTTCGATATATTCACACTCGTATCAGGTGTTTATCGAATTGTGCTCAGTTCGGATTTTGAAAAGCATTCGTGCATTTTCGTAGTAGAAAAACAATAATCTGCATGGTATATTCTTTCATTTCAATAGCTAAATTGCACCCACTCGCCTACATCACAATGATGCGCGAGGAGAAGCGCAATGCCCTCTCGCCTGAACTCATAAGTGAATTATCGTCAGCATTAGATGAACTGCGAAGCGATGAAGACGTTCACGTCGTAATCCTGAAAGGTCAGGGCAATACTTTCAGCGCCGGAGCCGATTTCGCCTATCTTCAAAAAATATCCGAGAACGGCCCGGAAGAGAATCTTGCCGATTCGCGCACACTTCGTGATCTGCTTTGGAAGATATACACTTTCCCGAAATTTACGATAGCGCAAGTTCATGGAGCTGCGCTTGCAGGCGGGTGCGGCCTCGCCACTGTTTGCGATGTGATCTTCGCTGCCGACGATTCCCAATTCGGTTATACCGAGACTGCGATCGGATTTATCCCGGCTCTTGTCTCGATCTTCCTCGTCAGGAAGATCGGCGAGCAACATGCGCGGGAGCTTTTACTCAGCGCGCGAAAAATATCTGCGGAAGATGCATACTCTCTCGGCCTCGCGCAATATGTTGTGCCATGCGCTACGCTCGATGAATCGGTGAAGCAATATGCTCTGCAAGTATCGAAGAATTCTCAATCTGCGATAGCTCTGACGAAATCGCTACTTGCATCGCAGCATGGAATGAGCCTTGAGGCTGGGTTGGAATACGCTGCAAGTATGAATGCTCTTGCGCGAGGGACTGAGGATATTAAAAAAGGTATAGCACAATTCCTTACGAAGAAGTAGGCAATGCCTGAGAACTCATTTGTCGATCCGCAGGTCCAGCAATTACTGACCGACATGGCCCTATTCCCGGAAATGAATCCGGGGCCGGTCTGCCGTATCGACAGAAGCGGAAAAATTCTTCTCGCAAATACTGCCGCAAAAAACCTGTTTGGAAAATTCCAGCTGGTTGGGCTTTCGTGGTTCGATCTTTGTCCCGGAATTGATTCGGCTTTGTGGAAAAAGATCATGGATGCGGGGCATCTGTATCCTGTAGAAGCTCAGATCGGAAATGTCTGGATGCACTTTGCTCACGTCACGAATGCAAGCCGTGAATATGTATTCGTTTATGGGACCGACATCACGGCCAATAAGGAAGCGGAGAGAATGCTTGCAGAGCAAGCTCGGACGATCTCCGAGATCGCTCGCTTCCCCGATATGAATCCTGGGCCTGTGCTTCGGCTCGATCTCGAAGGAACCATAATTCTTTCGAATGCTGCTGCGAGCGACATATTCGGCTCCGACCTGTCCGGCAAATGCTGGAAGGATGTTTGTCCGGGTATCGACGACGGAAAGTGGGAAGAGATCAAGGGATCGAACGCTCTTATTCCCGTTGAAGCACTGGTTGGCGAAACAACGTTTTTATTTAATCACAGGCGCGATCTCAAGACCGATCTAGTGTTTGTTTTTGGAACAGACATAACAGCAAATAAACTCGCTGAAGCCAAGCTGATCGAGCAAGCCAAGACTATCGCTGAAATCGCCCGCTTTCCCGATATGAATCCAGGCCCTGTGCTCAGGTTAGACCTCGATGGATTTGTCCTGCTCTCGAACGTAGCAGCAACAAAGGTCTTCGGTGAAGATCTGAATGGCAGGAAATGGTTAGACATCTGCGAAGGAATGAATACAACGATATGGAACGGCATTTTGCACGCGACAGATGTTGTTCCATTCGAAGTCCATATTGGTGAAAGAGATTTTGTTTTTCAACATCGTCGCGATTTTGAGACCGATCTCGTATTTGTCTTCGGTACTGATGTGACGTTACAGAAACGTGCCGAGTTAGGTCTGCGCCAATCGGAGAAACTTGCAACGCTTGGTACTCTCGCCGCCGGCATAGCACATGAGCTGAACAACCCTGCCGCTGCAATGCGACGTGCGTCCCTGCATCTTCGAAAAGCTTTAGCCAACTTAGAGCGAACAACTGAGGCAAAAAGTGCGCACGTTTATACTCCTGAACAGCTCACAATATTATCGGAACTTACAGATCTGATCGAACATGGGACGCAGCACCCGATCACACTTCCGATGATACGATGCTCTGAGCTTGAGGGAGAGATAGACGATTGGCTTGCTGAAAATAAAATTTCCGATGCAGGTGATCTTTCACCAATTATTGTGAGAGCAGGGCTTCGATTGGAGCACCTCACGAAGCTTACATCTACCCTTGACCCTGATGCCGTTTCCGACACAGTTAAATGGCTTGCAGCGTTAGCGACCGTCTCCGAGTCGGTCAGTGAGATCGGCGAGGGTTCAAAAAGGATTTCCGATATCGTCTCGGCTGTCAAAGGTTATTCATATCTCGATCAAGCCCCAATTCAGGATGTGGACATCAATAAAGGGATTGAAAATACACTGATGGTCATGCACCATAAGCTTGGTGAAAAAGTAGCTGTCCATAAGGATTTTGGAGAACTTCCTTTAGTTACGGCTTATGGTACTGAACTTAACCAAGCATGGACAAGTATCATTGACAACGCCGCCTACGCGCTTCAGGGAAGCGGCGAACTGAGGATTCGAACTTATTTTGAAGATAACCATGCTGTTGTCGAGATCGAGGATAACGGACCTGGCATTCCATCCGAGATACAGTCGCGAATATACGATCCGTTCTTCACGACAAAACCTCCGGGCATGGGTGCAGGGCTTGGCCTGACTACTTCTTACCGGATCATAACCGAACAGCACCACGGTATGATCGCAGTCTTGTCAAATCCTGGCTTAACGAAATTTACCATCCGTTTGCCAATGGACGGTGTTAAATAAACTACGCAACCCTTGGCACCGCCAGACCGCCATGCGTAATTAAGGCCACTCGCGAGTTTGCTCCCAAGCGTGAGATTGCTCCATCCAGCGCGGCTTGTGCGTCGTTGCTTTGATGAAATCCAAATTTTTCCGGGTCATGGATACCTGGGCCATTGGATACAAATGTTACACGCGAGGCTCGGTCAGTTACTTCACGAATAGCCGCAAGCTGCGCGCCCAAAGCGGGATGTCTGGATAACGCCCCGGAACGGCTCATCTTCAGCAGCATTTCCTTTGGCTCTGAAAGATTTTTCGCGAGTGTACCGGCAAGCTGCGAAACTTGCTCTACAAGCGGAGTAACTATAACGATCTCACCACCCACTTTCAAAATCCCGGAAGCTGCGTAAAGCGCGTGAGTTGCCTGCAATAAATTCGTATCTATAGGATGTGAATCTATCATTACAATGTCGGCAGGCTCTGGAATTGTGAAGTTCGAGCGGTGTGCCTGCGAGTCGGCGCTCACACGATACACGCTCGCCGGCGCGCCTGCTATACATGCGTCGATCGCGAGAGTGCGATCTACCACAACATCTACGCAAAACTTGAATGCCGGCACGAACTCCAACAACTGACGAATAAGAGCACGGGTAGGATTCTCCACCTGGCCAAGAATGCTTGAAGCCGGTTGCGATGCGCCTGCAAGATAGATCTCTCCGATCGTTTCTTCATCGGCGAGACCGGGAAAGATCAAAGACCCACCGCCGGTAAATCCCTTGAAGCGGTTCGGATACGTCCCGCCTATTCCAATTATTAGCGATGCGTTGCGAAGCCGAGCGTCCGCCCGGACCTCTATCGGCCCAAACGCTGTATGTGCAGTGCCAAAAGTATGGTAACTATCCTCGTGCTCGTTAAGGGCAGACTGATACACTTTATATTTCCGCCTCATCTCAGCGCCCATCTTTCGATCTACCTCTGCATTCGAACTTGCCCTGTGTCCGCCGTTTGCAATTAGGACGGTTACATTTGTATCCTTCACACCTGCGGCGTGAAGCTCCTGCACAGCATGAAAGAATGGAAAAACCGTTGGCGTAGGTTCGAGCGCATCGTCAAGAACTATGAGCACCTGGTCGTCAGCCGTGGCAATCTCGGAAAGCTTCGGGCTGTTTACAGGATGTGCAAAGGCTTCGCGCAAAACTTTTTCGCGATCGGCGAGCGGTGATTCGAGCGGACCGAATATACCGATAAAATTAGCATTCGGGATCTCGATCTCCCGGATCTTCGGGTAATAAGTATAGTAGTATCGCATTATTGATAATTAGTGAGAAATTTCTCTGTGCGACGTACAAACAGCAAAACAACCCCGCAACATCCCCACTACGCCGCAATTTTATTCTCTTTCACTGTGCCGATCAAAAGAGTAGCAATCAACGCAACTCCGCTCCCGAACAAGAATGGAGCCGCCGGCCCAAGTTGCTGCCACAGAATTCCAGCAATCAAACTCGCTGGGAGCACGACGATTCCAACAGCACCATTGTATATTCCATAGGCCGCGCCGCGCTCCTCAGGCAAAACAAGATCGGCAACAAAAGCTCTCTCGACGCCATCTGTTAGTCCGTAATAAATACCATAAACAATATATAATACCCAAATTTGCCATGCCTCTGTTGCGAAAGCGAAACCAAGATATATCAGAGCATAAGTAAGCCATCCGGCGCGCATCAATGTTCTCCGGTTGAGACGGTCGCTTAAGATACCCGCTGGATATGAGGAAAATGTTGTCACCACATTGAATAATGCGATGATGACAAATATCTGCCAAATCGAAATGCCGAGATTTTGTGCCCTAAGAACGAGAAATGCATCACTCGAAAGACCAAGCGTAAAGAACATCACGATCAACATTAGATTTCGGAATCGCTTGTCCGGCGTTTTGCCGGTCATCTTCTGTCCCACCTTAAAGATCTCTTTGAATGGGGGGCGGGTTGCGGCGTTCATGTTTAGGCTCGCGAACAAGAACGAATACGATGATCACTGCAATAAAACTTGGTACGCCCGCAACAAGCATAAGAGTTTTCCAATGTGGAATGCTGATACTTTGCAGGTCACCGGATTGCCAGAGATATAGCAATCCCGCGCCAATGAGTGCCCCGATCACGGCTCCAGCGGGATCTAGCGCGCGGTTAAATCCGAATGCCCTTCCGCGATCTTCGGGGGAGACTGAATCGGCGATCAGCGCATCGCGCGGCGCGTTGCGAACTCCTTTTCCGGCCCTGTCAAGAAATTTGCTGAAAAGCGGAAGAACAAAAGATGTTGCAAAATATAGAGCCGGACGTGCAATGGCTGTCATTACATAACCGAATCCAGCAACAGTCTTGCGGCTCGCCCATTTGTCACTATACCAACCGGAGACAACCTGCAATAGCGAAGCGGACATATCCGCTATACCCTCGATCAAACCGATAATACTCTTAGAGACTCCAAGCGTCGCCGACAGAAAAAGCGGCAGCCCGCGAGTGACTATTTCGCCAGAAATGTCATTCATCATCGCGGCTATAGAAAGCCAGATGACGTTAGGGGGAAGAGGTGTTTTTTTCGATGGCGTGGACATCGACTCGGAATGCTTAAAAAAAACGGATCAATATGATGCTTCAAACATTCATATTGATCCGCAAAATTCAGATTAAATTGTTATTACTGGCCCGGAGGCGCATTCACGCAAATTACCAGAACATTGAGTGTGCTGGTGTTGTCGCTTTTGGCGTCTCCGACAGATACTATCTCGTATATTCCTCCAGCGAAAGCGTTAAATGTCTTCGTAGGCAAAGGAATTGCGCCTGTTGTCCCGTTAGTGCCATATAGCGAGGCCGTGATCGTAATAGGTATGCCGCTGGCTCCGGGCGTAACAGCAGCTTTTACGACAGGCTTAGCAGTGTGCCCAATATTTCCTGTCTGTGCGCCTTTGGTCGCGCTCGAATTCCACTTCCATGGGATAACAGGCCCGCCATTGACCGAGTAACTAAACAAAGAAGCAGTCGTTGTAGATTTACCCATAACACCAGGCACAAAAACCAGTGTGACTGAATTTGGATCGGAGGAATCTGGTACAGAAAAAGCGAGTACCTTAGAACCTTCGCTACCGGTCAGCTTCGCGCCGATCGTATCGTAGAATAGAAACGACACAGTATGATTGGGAGCAATGGCTGTATCGAACGGCGATTTCTCAGTCATGCTTGCGGTGAATAATTGCCCCGTGTTCACAGAACCGTTCAGGCCAGCGGCAACAACAGGGACAGGACCAACTCCCGGAGGAATTGCCGCGCTTTGATAAGTGACATTTAAAACTCCGCTGTTCACCGAAGAGGGGCTTGATCCAGAGCCCCCTTCCCCATCCACTGGGATCGCAGGAACTGAAAAACCATTATACTCCGGAAAATCCGCCCCGTTCACTGTATATCCGACGGATGTAAGCTTCACGCCGGGCCTTGGAGTAAGGGCATTAATGATATTATACCTGTATGTTGTGGGAACGGGGTTAGTCTGGTCGGCGCCGTTACCATTGTCATCGAGTACACGCAGTCGCAATGTATCTACAGCGTCGTTGACCGTATCGGCAGGATTACCGAGCGGTGTGTTGCACAGATCGCCGGCATAAACAAGCGTGTAGTAACTTCCTGCGACGAACGTCTGATAAGTTAGCTTGGCAATGATCTGATTGGCGGAATTCGTCACGAAGAACGCAAAACTTGTATCGAGCGCGGTTTTGAGCGCCAAATATGGTGTACAATTGTTGAATGGAGTACCTCCTGCTGGCGTGATCGCATCCCCGGCAGCGGGATCGTTAACTCGAACCGAAAGCGACCCGGCATTAGCCTGAAGATTCATGAACCGGACGTAAGTTTGCTTTGTCGGATCGGAGCCAGACTGCTGAATGTCATCGTTGAGTATTGTGTAAAGAAAATTGGATGTGACAACCGTATCGTGCGTAATGACGATCGAATATTTTCCGGATGGCATTAAAGTAATGGGCACTTCCTTATCCAATTTCGTCGTGTCGCGGGTTGGGCAAATGTCCACGAGATATGGAGTACCGATGGCAGCAACGGGTATGCTTGTAGTATAAACACTCGCAGCGCCGTATTGAAGATTATATGCCTTCGCAGCCTTCTTCGGGACCGGTCCCGGAGCAGGTGCCCAAAAGACGTCCATCGGCGATGTGCAATTCGGCGCGAAATTCATTACTCGCAATGTCGCTGTTGGGGTGACTTGATATTGTATCGTCGGAGATACGCAGCCGCTCGCAATGATCGAAGCAGCAACACCAGCAATAAAGACCCTGAAAAGGTCTTTGGCTAAAAATCGAGGAAGATTAGATCGTTTCATTTTCAAACCCAATATGGAAAAAATATCAAATGAGTGAGGCCTATCGCTTTACAGTCAAAAAAACTTTTGCTCGGGCCAAAATACCGCGCCCTTAAGCACAAGTACACTCGAACAGGCCAAAAGTTGCGCCTGTTTCGACCATTGCCCAAAGAATGGTCGGCAAATATACGGGATTTTCTGTCGGCACGTTTGAATTCTGCCTGTCAGATAACTAATGTACAGCAAGCATCGCAGCTCCGGTGGCCGCCTCATCGTCGAATCTGCCGAGATGCAACGGCAATCCAAACCGCTTCTCAGCGACATTGCGCAAGGCCGAATTTTGCCTCATTGCACCGCCAGCGCCCACTAATCCGGTATGTCTGGCCTGAACTCCTATAGCAAAATATGGTCTCGCAAGCTCCTCTATCATTCCTTCAACGAGAGCACGAACAAGCGGCCCGGGAATAAAATTTTCGGCCGAAATTCCCGCTATTGTGCCTCGCTCCAGATCTCCCCGAAATTTGCTCCCCTGAAAAATTGGATCTAAAATCAATCCATGTGATAAAGATTCTTCTGCAATTCGATTC
>Ga0207110_10173_pt1 | contig 15859 bp, 15 predicted proteins | sample Alteio_BWMinHeat_74_FD_153582 | JGI IMG/M metagenome (GOLD analysis project Ga0207110, IMG submission 153582) | Enriched cells from forest soil in Barre Woods Harvard Forest LTER site, Petersham, Massachusetts, United States -... | ecosystem: Environmental > Terrestrial > Soil > Temperate forest >...
ACCTCGAATTCGCAGTGACCAGAAAAAGACAATCGCCAAAGTCGCCCGCGCGTACGAAGAAAGCCTCCCTTGGTGATCTGATCGTACAAGGGCTCAAGGAAGGCATCGCCCATTCCCGCGGTGAACTCGTCTTGCGGACCAGAACCATTCAGACCATTGACGTGCATGCCGTGCGCTCGAAGCTCGGCATTTCCCAGTCGGAATTTGCAGCTAGATATGGATTCAGCCTCCGAACCTTGCAGGAATGGGAGCAGGGCCGATCCGCCCCCGACAGCGCCGTGCGCGCCTACCTGACTGTGATTGATCGAAATCCCAAGGCGGTCGGCGAAGCTTTGGGGCAGTAGCTTGTGCCGGATTCGGATGTGGGGCAGGTTGGTCGCCAGACAACCTGCGGGCCGAGTGGCACTCGGCCCAGGCGGCGGTAGGCAACCGCCGCGCCGGAACCATCCGGCCCCACACCCGCCATGAACTGATATGTTTATTTCTTGACAGGCCCTCAATGCTGCCGCAGCCACTTGACCATTTCGTCCGCGACGGCCCGCGGTTGTTCCACGATAACAGCGTGCGCGGCGTGGTGAATCCTGACGACGGTGACACGACTCCGGCCGAATTCCTCCACCAGCTCATTCGCCGCCGACGGCGGCTTGTAAGGATCATTCGCTCCCTGAATATCCAGCAACGGAACGGTTCCACCGGAGTAGTATTCCTGCTGCGGCGTGGCGTCTCGGGCGATGATTTCGGCCGCGCGGACGCTGGAGTGAAATCCAGTCAGCCACGATTTCGGATCGTTGCCCGGCGCGAAGAAAACCAGCTTCAGGTGCTTCATCCGTTCCGCTTCCGGCTGCGTGGGGTCCGTCGCGATCGCAACGGACTGTTGGACCGCCGGATCGGGCTTCTTCTGCGCCGCTCCAATCAGAATCACGCCGCGAACCAGTTGGGGAAAGTCCACCGCTGTCATCTTGGCCACGAAGTGTCCGAAGGCATGACCTGCGAGCACGGCTGGGCCCGCGTGCTCATGTTCTAGCACGGCGGCGACGTCGCGGGCGAAATCATGCAAAGTGATATTCTGCATCGGACCGGTGCTTCGTCCATATCCGCGCGGCTGGGGGCGCAGTACCCGAAACCCCGCGGCGGCGACCCGCTTCGCCACCGGATCGAACTCCTCGGAATCACGCCCCAGCGAGGGCAGCAGAACCACCACGGGTCCCCGGCCTTCCGCGATTACCTCGATCGCGACATCGCCGTACCTGACAACCTCGCGCGTTCGCCCCTGCGCGCTGCAAATCTCACAGAACAACATACAGAACAACATACAGAACGACAGACAGGACGACATGACAGTGAAAATCCACCGGCCCATCAGGCCATACTACTAGGAATGAAGATTCCGCTGCTCCTGGTTCTCACCGCGGCCGCCGCTTTCGGCCAGCACACGCAACTTGCATCGCGAGAGTATTTCTATGTCGGCGGCAAGTACACCGGTCCCGCCGACAGTCAGGTCATGGCTGGGCAAATGTATGTCGAGGCATGGCGTCCGCGGCGCGTCACGAAGAAGTATCCGCTCGTGTTCATCCACGGCGCCTCGCAGACCGCTACTAACTGGATGGGCACGCCGGATGGACGGCCTGGATGGGCCGACTATTTCGTGGCCCAGGGGTATCTGGTTTATATGGTTGATCAGCCCGCGCGCGGCCGCTCCGCCTGGCACCCTTCCACAAATGGTTCCTTGACCATTCTCTCCGCGCCGGACGTGGAGCGCCGGTTCACGGCATCCGAGGTGGGCGGCAATTGGCCTCAGGCCAAGAAGCACACGCAGTGGCCGAGTGAGAGTCCGAACAAAGGCCGCAGAGGCGACCCTGTGTTCGATGCGTTCTATGCCACTCAAGTCGAGAGCCTCGCCAGCCTGGTGGAAACTCAAACGCTCATACAGGCCGCCGGCTCCGCTTTGCTCGACAAGATCGGGCCTGCGATTCTAGTCACTCATTCTCAATCCGGACCCTTCGGATGGCTGCTTGCCGACAGTCGTCCCAACGCGGTGAAAGGTATCGTGGCAATAGAGCCGACCGGGCCTCCGTTTCAAAATGCCGTGGTCAATGAGGATAAGGCCCGCCCATGGGGCGTTACGGACATCCCGCTCACCTACAATCCACCGGTTCAAGCGCCCGCCGAGCTCGCCACAGTGCGCGAGCAACGCGCGGATGGACCCGACTTGGCAGTGTGCTGGAAGCAAGCCGATCCTCCGCGCCAACTTCCCCATCTGCACGGGATACCGGTCCTGATCGTTACCACCGAATCCTCATTCCACGCGGTGTACGATCACTGCACGTCGAAATACCTTACACAAGCCGGCGTCGCGAATACATTCATGCGGCTCGAGGACCAGGGGATTCACGGCAATGGCCACATGGTGATGCTGGAAAAGAACAGCCAGGAAGTGGCCGCGCTGCTCCGGAAGTGGATCTCCGGGCACGTCAGGTAGACTTGAAAAATGCTTCGGCGTTCCATCCTGCTGATTGGTGTTGTGGCTCTGGCGCAGACTCCACCGCCGAAGACAACTTCGCCACAAACGCCTGCGCCCCCAAACCTTGCGCCCGGCCTGTACGCCGTCATCAACACCTCCGTGGGGACGATCACAGCGCAGCTATTCGAATCCGAGACGCCCAACACTGTGCGCAACTTTATCGGCCTCGCGCGGGGAACCAGACCGTGGGTGGACCCGAAGACGCGTAAAGTGGTGCAGAGGCCGCTATATCAAGACCTGATTTTCCACCGCGTGATTCCGCAGTTCATGATTCAAACCGGCGATCCGACCGCGACCGGCGCACACGACTGCGGGTTTAAGATTCCCGATGAGATCGTAGCCAGTCTCAAGTTCGATCGCCCCGGCCGTCTGGGCATGGCGAATATCGGCGCGCCCAACACGGGAGCGTGCCAGTTTTTCATCACCACCGATCCCTATCCCGCGGGGAACGGACACTACACCATCTTTGGGCAGGTCGTTGAGGGTCAGCACCTGGTCGAGAAGATCGCGAACGTGCTTCGCGACGACAACGACAAGCCGCGTATCCCCACTCACCTGATCAACGTCACTTTCAAGCGTATCGTGCCCCTGGCGAAGCCCGAATGACTATGCTGCCGTCTCCCTGGGAGGTCTACGCGATCCGTTACGCGCACCACGAGCGCATGGCGCGGGAGAACTTTCTGGGGCCCGATTTACATGGCGGTGACGCGCACGATGGGCCCATGCCGATGGATTACTTCGTGTGGGCGGTGAAGTCCGGCGACCGAGTCTTCGTAATCGATACGGGCTTTGATGAGCACATGGCGCAGCGGCGTGGGCGCACCTTTCTTCACTGTCCCGGCGAAGGACTGAAAAGTATTGGCATCGACGCGGCAAAGGTCGAAGACGTAATCATTACCCACATGCATTACGATCACTGCGGGAACCATTCTCTTTTTCCAGCGGCCCGGTTCCACTTGCAGGATCGCGAGATGATGTTCTCCACCGGCCGATTCATGTGTCATCCTCACATGCGGATTCCCTTTGAAGTGGATGATGTGGTCGCCATGGTCCGGCGGCTGTACGCGGGACGAGTAGTGTTTCACGATGGGGGAGAAGAACTCGCTCCCGGGTTGAGCCTGCATTACGCCGGCGGGCATTCCATGGGACTACAGATGGTGCGGGTCCGCACGCGCCGAGGGATGGTAGTGTTGGCGTCCGACGTGGCGCATTATTATGCCAACATGGAGCAAGGGCGGCCGTATCCGATTACCTATAACGTGGCCGAGGCCCTGGAGGGTTTTCGCCTGGCTTATGCGCTGGCGGATTCGCCGGATCACGTGATCCCCGGGCACGACCCCCTGGTGCTGGAGCGCTATCCGGCGCCTTCGCCCGAACTGCAGGGCTGGATATCGCGGTTGGATTAAGGACAGGCCAGAGGCCTGTCCCGGACAGGCCAGAGGCCTGTCCTCGGCGGGATTCATCCCGCCGCAGGGGACTTACCGTTGCACTCGCCCCGATCCACCCTCTTTGATCAGCGCGTTCACCTCGTCCGCGCTCAAGCGGCTAAAATCGCCGGGAATGGAGTGTTTCAGGCAGCTCGCGGCCACCGCGAAGTCGAGGGCCGGCTGATGCGTCAGCAGACCATAGATGATCCCGGCCGCGAAGCAGTCTCCACTTCCCACTCGATCTACAATGTGTGTGATCTCATAATGGCGGCTGACCGTAAATTGCTTGCGGTCATTCATGCACGCCGACCAGCCGTTGTGCGAAGCGCTCCTCGATTCGCGAAGGGTAATGGCGACCACATCCAAATTGCCGTAGCTCTCGAGAACCCGGTTGGTAAGCTTCTCATATTGACTGATGTCGAGCTTCCCGGAGTGTACGTCCACTTCGACCTCCAATCCGAGAGTCATTTGGACGTCCTCTTCATTGGCGATCACGACGTTGACGGATTTGACCAGCTCCGGCATAACTTCGAAAGCAGTCTGGCCCCACTTCCATAGGTTCTTGCGGTAGTTCAGGTCGCAGGAGACGGGCACCTTCGCCGCCTGAGCCTTCCTCACGGCTTCCAAGGCAAGATCGGCGGCGGACGCGCTGATGGCCGGCGTGATCCCGGTGATGTGGAACCAGGAGGCGTCCTTTAAGACCTCGTCCCAGTCGATGTCGCCCGGCTTTGCCAAAGCGATCGCGCTATTCTCGCGATCGTAAACCACCTTGGAAGAGCGCTGGCTCGCGCCGGCCTCGACATAGTAGATCCCCACGCGTCCCTTGCCGCGTACGATGTGGGACGTATCGACACCGAAGCGCGCCAATTCACCGACGGCCGCGTCAGCGATAGAATTGCTCGGCAACACGGTAACGTACGCCGCGGGCAGACCGAATGAGGCGAGCGCGACCGCCACATTGGCCTCCCCTCCCCCGAACGTCGCGACGAATTGTGGCGTTTGCAGGAACCGCTCGAAACCAGGCGGCGCCAGGCGTAGCATGATCTCGCCAAACGATACGACCTTCTTATTCGTCTCTGTCGTATTCACTTCTGGCGCGCCTCCTGAATGGCCTCGATGAACCGTTTGGCGAGATCCGTGATGGATTGATAGTCTCCCGTTTTCGCGCCCGCCGTGAGGTTGCCTCCGACCCCCAGGGCGATGCTACCAGCGGCAATCCAGGCGCCGGCATTCTCGATGCTCACGCCGCCTGTCGGCATCAACGGCGCTTGAGGCAGAGGAGCCTTCACGGCTTTGATAAACGTCGGCCCCAGCGTTTCTCCCGGAAAGACTTTCAGGATATCCGCGCCGGCTTCCATCGCCTCGATGACCTCGCGGACAGTGCCTACACCGGGCATATAGGGAATCTGGTAACGATTCGCGAGCCGTGCGGTATCGTTGCTCAAACCCGGGCTGACCAGAAACTGCGCGCCGGCCAGGATCGCAATGCGAGCGGTCTCCGCGTCGAGGACCGTTCCGGCTCCGATGATCATTTCGTCAGGCTTGTAGCGCTTGACTAAATCCGTGATAACAGCCGCCGCTCCGGGGACTGTGAACGTGACCTCCAATGCGGCCACACCGCCTTTGGCGCAGGCTTCGGTGATTCGCGCCGCCTGATCGGGAGTGTCGGTTCGTACAATGGCCACTAGTCCGGAATCGATGATCCGGGTCAGGACCTTCAGCTTGAAGAGAGACATGGTCGATTTTGCATCATAGAACATCCGCAACCCAAGCGTTCAGGTGCTTTGTGTTCTTTGCCGAACTCCTATAAACTTCGCTCATGCCAATCTACGAATACGAGTGCCGGCAATGCGGTCACCGTTTTGACTATTTGGTTCGGTCTTCCTCGCCTGCGGCGGAATGCCCTGCTTGCCACGCGAACGATCTCACGCAGTTGATCTCGTTGGTTGCCATGAGCTCGGAAGGCACGAGAGAAGCGAACTTCAATTCCGCCCACAAGCAGTCTGCGGGGATTCGGAAAGAAAAGCAGCACGAGGAACACAAACACTTGCACGATCACTTTGATCATTGAGGCAGGTGAAGTCGATGGACCCAACCGGGAAGCCTCGCGGGAGCCCACGCCGCCCTCAGGGCGCGTCGAAACAGGTTCCGTCCAATTCGCTGGAACGCGGCTTGAGAATCCTCGATATGATCGGCAGCCGGCAACGGGGACTTAGCAATAAGGAAATCAGCGAGGAACTGCAAATCGCCACTAGTAGCTGCAGCTACGTGCTGGGACGGTTGGAGCGCGAAGGCTACCTCGCCCGGAATGCGGCCACGGGACGATACGAAATCGGCCTTAAGGTTCTGGCTATTTCCCGGAGCGTCCTAAGGCACATGAGCTTCCGCACTGTCGCGGAGCCAGTCCTCCAACAACTGCTCCATGACACGGGGCTGGAGGGAGTCATTGGCGTATTGGATCAAAGCCGCGTCATGGTGATCAATCGGGTCCGCAGCGGCGAGTTCCCGGACGCCGACGTCGATACCGGCACGGAAATCCCGGCCTACGCCACGGCTATCGGAAAGGTGTTGCTGGCTCACGTACCCGAGGAGCACGTCTTGGAACTCATAGCCGAGCAGGGTTTCGTCAAGTTGGCCCCGAAGACCATTACCTCCACGGCCGATCTGCTGAAGGAGCTAGACCAGGTGAGGAAGCAAGGCTACGCCATTTCCGACGAGGAGCACCTTCCGGGACTTCGATCCGCCGCCGCGCCCATTGTTGACACTCAGCGCACCGTTCGCGCCGGCGTTGCCGCCGTCGGAAGCACCAGGCAGCTTGTCTGGCGCGACACTGGCGCGATCGTCGAGCACGTAAAAGCGGCGGCCCGCGAGATCTCCCGGCTGGTCCGGTTCACCTGAGTTTGGTGGGGCCGACCGCCTGGTCGGCGCGGGTCCGCCTGGACCCGCAGTTCGCCAATAGAGACAGCCCGTACAAGAGGATCAGCGCGTCCAGGAATGAAGAAGCCGACGAGGCCGTCGGCTGCGGATCAGGCGATCCGCCCCACGAATGTGGATCTGCGTGCCCGAAACTGCGAGGGTATGGATCGCGGCGCCGGAATTCAGCATAATGAGAAGACCCATCATGACGCTGGCTTCCGGAATCGAAATTCCATCGCAGGTAATCGCGGAACTCTGCCGCCGCTTCAAGGTGCGCGAGATGGCGATTTTCGGCTCCGCGGCCCGCGGCGAAATGCACTCCCACTCAGACATCGACATAATGGTCGAGTTTCATCCTGATGCAAACGTCGGCTGGGAGTTCTTCGAACTGGAAGAGGAACTCACACGGATCTTCGGTCGCAAAGTGGACTTGGGAACCAAGCGTTCCCTCAAACCGTGGGTAAGACCAAGTGCGCTTCGTGACGCCCTCGTCATCTATGCGGCATGAATCCGCTTACGTGCTGGATGCCTTGCGGGCGATTGCGGAACTAGAAGACTTTGTGGCCCAAACCACACGCGAGCAGTTCCTGAGCCAAGTCCGTGAACTCTAGCCGAGATGGATCCCGGAGCCTTTCTAATCCCGGAGCCTTTCTAAATGAAGAGTCCGGCCTGCACGTTGAACAGTTTTGCTAGTCTTCGCGCCTGTTCGGCGCTGATCTTTCGCTTGCCGTTCAGGGCCTCGTTCACGTGACTGCGCTGGCCGAAGATCGCAACCAGGTCGGCGGTCGTCTTCCCCGAATGCTCCAAAAGGAATCGGAGCCGGTCGGCGGGCGAGGCGTCGTCAGGCGGGAGGGAATGGCGGCGGTCGTAGTCTTCTATGAGTACCCCAGCAGGTCCATCAATCTATCTTCGGCGACAGTTCGGCGGCGCCTACCGAGCAGATCGCCGAAGCGCGAGCGAATCGCATCGTATTGCTCGTCGTCCTCAATGCGCGCCGGCTTCGCCTTGGCGAGAAGTTGTTCATAGATAGTGGTTGGCATCACAGATCTTCGCGACTGTATTCCTCGTGGGTCAACACTTCTTCAATGAGGAGAGATTCCCTCTCAAAGCTCACTATAGCGATCAGGCGGTAGTTGTTTCCACCGATGTCGAAAATCACTTTCCGGTCTTTCGGCCAAGATCCGTGGCCGGCAAGGTCTGCCTGATAGCTGGAAAGTGCGGCCAGTCCGCCGGGCTGCTCCCGCTTGCAGTAGATTCTCACTATCTGAAAGCAACGTGCCCCCAGCTTCAGTTTTCCGCACTAGCAATCACAGGCCGGGCGTTCTTCAGGTAATCTTCGCTATAACAGAGTGAATGCCGCGCATTTTCGACAACATTGACCAGCAGCTTCTACCCGCCTTGCGGCAGGCAGTCGACCTTTCCGATCGGGCGGATTTTTGCGTCGGCTACTTCAATCTAAGAGGGTGGAAACAGATCGCCTGCAACGTAGAGCGCTGGTCGGGTGGAGATGGCAAGTGCTGCCGCCTCCTCGTCGGAATGCAGCGGCTTCCGCAGGAAGAGCTCCGTGAAGCATTGAGTCTCGTTCATCCTTCAACAGGCATGGACCTCCAGACTGCCGTTCGCCTCAAGAAGCGAATGGCCGAAGAGTTCCGCGACCAGCTCACCTACGGCGCGCCGACCAACGAGGACGAACTCGGTCTACGGCGTCTCGCGGCGCAGATCAGATCTCGGAAGGTGGCCGTCAAGCTTTTTCTCAGGCATCCTCTGCACGCCAAGCTCTACTTGTTCTTCCGCCCCGATCCCATTAACCCCGAAGTAGGCTATCTCGGAAGCAGCAACCTTACCTGGGCCGGTCTTCAGAATCAAGGCGAATTGAACGTCGATGTGATGGATCGCGACGCGTGCCGCAAACTGGCCACCTGGTTCGAAGACCGCTGGAATGATATCTGGTGCCTCGACATCTCCGACGAGCTCGTCAGCGTCCTTGACCAGAGCTGGGCGAGAGAGACTCGGATACCGCCGTATCACATATACGTCAAGATCGCCTACCACCTCTGCCAGGACGCCCGCGAGGGACTCGTTCAATTTCACATACCAAAGAATTTTGGGGCCAAGCTCTTCGCCTTTCAGATCGCCGCGGTCCAGCTCGCTGCGCGGCATGTGACCCGTCGAGGCGGCGTGCTTATAGGAGACGTTGTCGGCCTTGGCAAAACGCTAATGGCCACCGCGCTGGCGCGCATGCTCGAAGACGAGCAGGATCTTGAGACCTTGATCCTCTGCCCCAAGAATCTGGTATCGATGTGGCAAGACTATCGGGAAAGGTATGGACTGCGGGGAAGAGTCATGTCCTATACCCGTGTGCTTCAGGAACTTCCGTCCCTCAAGCGTTATCGTCTCGTCATTCTTGACGAAAGCCACAACCTGCGGAACCGGGATGGGCGCCGGTATCGGGTGATCTACGACTACATTCAGCAGAACGAATGCCGCTGTGTTTTGTTGTCTGCGACCCCTTACAACAAGGCCTACACCGACCTCTCGACTCAGCTCCGGCTGTTCATTCCTGATGACAAGGATCTAGGCTTTCGTCCCGATGCGCTCCTTAGATCGCTGGGAGGGGAAACAGAGTTCGTCCGCCGCCACCAAGCCTCCGTCCGGTCCCTCGCCGCCTTCGAAAAGAGCACGTTCGCCGATGACTGGCGGGAGTTGATGCGTCACTATATGGTCCGTAGAACACGGAGTTTTATCCGGGACGTGTACGCCGAACTGGACCCGGACAACGGCCGCAAATTCCTTCGCTTTGAGGATGGTGGACGCTCCTATTTCCCGGATCGAATTCCCAGGACGATCAAGTTCAGCATTGATGAGAATAATCCCCAGGACGCCTACGCAAAACTCTACGGTCAGTCATTCGTGGATATCGTGAATGCACTAACGTTGCCCCGTTATGGCCTCGGGAACTACATCGCCCCCGCCCCGAAATCTCCGCCCACTCAAGCCGAGGCGCGCATCTTGCAGGACCTGTCGCGCGCTGGGCGCCGGCTCATGGGTTTTTGCCGCACCAATTTGTTTAAGCGGCTCGAAAGCAGCGGACATTCGTTCCTGCTCTCAGTGGAGCGCCATATTCTCCGAAACCACGTCTTCCTCCACGCACTCGATAATGGCCTTCCCATTCCGATCGGTTCGCAAGACGCGGATGTGCTTGACACCCGTTTTGCGGACGACGACCGCTCCGACGCGGCTGATGAGATGTTTGCGGAGAACGCCTCAGACCCCGAACTCAACGGAAGACCTCTACGCTCGGAAGAGGACTTCCGCCGCCGCGCGGCGCTGGTCTATCGGGAATATTCGACCTCACTGAAGAAGCGGTTCAACTGGCTGGCTGCTTCGCTGTTCACGCCCAAGCCCCTCGCCGCTGCGTTGAGCGCGGATTCGACCGCGCTGCTTCGAATCTTCGACGCTTGCCCCGACTGGAATCCGGATGATGACGCCAAGCTTCAGGCTCTTTATCGTCTTGTAACTGAGATTCACCCTACTGAGAAGGTGCTGGTCTTCACTCAGTTCGCGGATACCGCCAGTTACTTGGCGGCGGAGCTTCAGAATAAGAACGTTAGCGCCGTTAGCGGCGTGTCGGGCGATTCCAATGATCCGACGGCGCTCGCCTGGCGGTTTAGCCCGGTTAGCAACGAGAAGCGTGACAAAGTTAAACCGAGCGAGGAATTGCGTATTCTCGTCGCAACGGATGTCCTCAGCGAAGGTCAAAACCTGCAGGATTGCGCTGTTGTGGTCAATTTCGACCTGCCTTGGGCGATTATCCGGCTCATCCAGCGTGCTGGCCGCGTTGACCGCATTGGCCAGCAGGCGCAGAACATACTCTGCTACTCTTTCTTACCTGCGGAGGGCGTCGAGCGAATCATTCGCCTGAGGAATCGCGTTCGCCAGCGCTTGAACGAGAACGCCGAGGTGGTCGGATCGGACGAGGCCTTTTTCGAAGGTGAGAGCAACGCCGTCGCCATGCACAACCTGTATAACGAACGCGCTGGCGTCCTCGACGGCGACGACGACGGAGAGGTCGATCTTGCCTCCCAGGCCTACCGAATCTGGAAGGAGGCCACAGAGCGCGATCCCTCTCTACTGAAGACTATTCCGGACTTACCTCCCGTCGTCTACTCTACGCAGCCGCATACGCCTTCTCCCGGCCGCCCCGAGGGAGTGCTGGTGTACATGACAACGATGCGCTGATGTGGGTGGATCGCGAGGGGAACACTGTAACTGAATCTCAGTTGACCATTTTAAAAGCGGCGGAATGCGCTCCGGATACGGTTGCAGTGTCGCGCCTCGAATCCCATCACGAACTGGTCCGCAAAGCCCTCGAATTGGCCGCTTCGGAAGAAAAGTCGCGCGGTGGAGCTCTCGGCCGGCCCTCAGGGGCGCGTTTCCGCTCCTATGAACGTCTAAAGAAGTACGCCACTGACGTTCGCGGCACTCTGTTCGACACCATCGAGCTTGATAAAACCGTTAACGATATTTACCGGTTCCCGCTGCAGCAGTCCGCGACCGACCAATTGAATCGTCAGATGAAGAACTCAGGTGAGCTTCAGCAACTCGCGCAGCTCGCCATGGCTTTGCGCGAAGAGGGCCGCCTCTGTCTGGTCCACGAAGAAGGGGAGGAACAGGAACCAAGGATCATCTGTTCGCTAGGACTGTCGGACTCGGCGAATGGCGGGGGACTCAGCTAATGCCCGTTCGCCCTGCGCGAGTCAAGGAATGTTTGGGCAACTTTGACTTCCGCGGTCTCTTTGTGGAGCAGTTGGGGTGGGCGCAGCCATCTTCGGCGAAGGCAGTGACGTTTTCGGTAGCCGGCGAACAATTTTCGCGCAGCCAGATTGCGCAACTTGGGGGCGTCTACGTCTTTGAGGTGACGGCCTTATCAGGCGCGATCCCGCCCGCAAAGGTGCGCACCGCCGTTCACAAGGAGATTGCGGGACTGCAACATGAGAGTCTCCTCATCTTCATAGCCGGGCACAGGAATGAGAGCCTTTGGTATTGGGTCAAGCGTGAGGATGGTAAATCATATCCTCGCGATCACTACTTTGAAATTCACCAACCCGGCGATCTTTTTCTAAGCAAACTCAGCGCTTTGGTTTTCGAGGTCGGCGAGCTTGATCCTACCGGGGATGTGTCCGTGGTCGAAGTCGCCAAGCGACTCCGCGAAGCCCTTGATATTGAGCGCGTTACCAAGAAGTTTTACGATGAATTCCGCGACCAGCACATTGCCTTCATCGAACTGATTCGCGGCATTGCCGACGAGCGGGACCGGCGCTGGTACGCTTCGGTCCTTCTCAACCGTTTGATGTTCATCTACTTCCTCCAGAAGAAGGGATTCATCGACAATAACGACCAGGACTACCTGCAACACAAGCTCGAAACAACTCAGAAACAGGGGCGGAACCTGTTTTATGCCGGTTTTCTAAAGCTCCTGTTCTTCGAGGGGTTCGCCAAGACGGAAAACCAGCGAAGCGCTGAGGCCCGCAAGGTTCTGGGAAAAATCAAGTACCTCAACGGCGGCCTATTTCTGCCGCACAAGATTGAGATCGACAACCCGGACATCGTTATTCCCGACAAAGCCTTCGAAAACATCTTCGCGCTTTTCCGCCGCTACTCCTGGAATCTGAATGACGTACCAGGCGAGGACGACGACGAGATCAATCCCGACGTGCTCGGCTACATCTTCGAGAAGTACATCAACCAGAAGGCTTTTGGCGCATACTACACGCCGCCCGAAATCACCGAGTACCTGTGCGAGCGGACCATTCATCATGTCATTCTCGACAAGGTCCGGAAGATGCCCTTCCCCGGATCGAAGAACCGCGATTACGCCTCCATCAACGACCTGCTGATGGATCTCGACAATGACCTTTGCCGGGTCCTGAGCCAGCAGATTCTGCCCCACCTCAGCATTCTCGACCCAGCCTGCGGTTCCGGCGCCTTCCTCGTCGCGGCCATGAAGACGCTACTCAACATCTACGCTGCGGTGGTGGGCAAGATCAAGCTGGGAAGCGGCAATCTGAAGAAGTGGTTGCACGAAAAGGAGCGCGACCATCCGAGCATTGGCTACTTTATCCGGAAGACGATCATCACGGATAATCTATTCGGCGTGGACATCATGGAGGAAGCGACCGAGATTGCGCGCCTTCGCCTATTCCTCGCTTTAGTCGCGTCTGCCGACGACGTGGATCAGCTCGAACCACTACCTAACATCGATTTCAATATTCTTCCGGGGAACTCGCTGATCGGGTTGATGCGGGTCGATGATCAGGACTTCGACAGCCGCCACAAGCAAGCCGATCTGTTTCAGAAGTCCTACCGCGATTTGCTCGCCGAAAAGAACCGTCTCATCGGCACCTACCGCCATGCCGCGAGCTATTCGGATGACTTGAGGGTCTTGCGCGATAACATTCAGGAAATGCAGCAGGAGGCCGAAGCCACCCTCAACGAAATCTTATTGAAGGAGTTTAACGGACTCGGCATCAAGTACGAGCAACCCGTCTGGGATCAGAAGAAGGGGGAACTGGGAAAGGTTGCCAAGCGTTATCTGAAACCCGCCGACATCCGCGCCATGCGCCCATTCCACTGGGGCTACCAGTTCGACGAGATTCTGAACGGCAACCGCCGCGGATTCGACGTTATCGTCGCTAATCCGCCGTGGGAGATTTTCAAACCCAACTCGAAGGAGTTTTTCGAGGAGCACTCAGACTTGGTCAGTAAGAACAACATGACCATTCACGATTTCGAAACCGAGCAATCGAAGCTACTCAGGAATTCGGCCATACGCTCAGCCTGGATCGAATATCTGGCGGGTTACCCGCATCAGGCGGCCTATTTCCGTTCGGCCCCGAACTTCAGGAATCAGACAAGCCTGGTCAACGGCAAGAAGGTCGGGTCCGATACGAACCTCTACAAGCTCTTCGTGGAGCAGGCGTACAATTTGCTTCGCGATGGAGGTCGATGCGGGATCATCACGCCGGGAGGTATCTACGCCGATCTAGGCGCCAAGGGCCTTCGGGAAATGCTGCTGTTCGAAGGCAAGGTGGACAGCGTTTTGGGCCTCACGAATGAGCGATACATTTTCGACGCGGTACATCATGCGCAGAAGTTCTGTATCCTCGTCTTCGAGAAGTCGGGCGTTACTGAATCTTTCCGGGCCGCCTTCCGAATCAACACTCGAGAGGCCATTGCTCGCGACAAGCTGGACGAATTCCTGAACTCAGGCAAAGCGCACCTCCGCCTTTCGACAGAACTAATCCGCCGACTCTCTCCCGACTCGCTTTCCATCATGGAATTCAAGAACGCGACGGAAGTCCGTATCGCGGAGAAGATGCTGCAGTTCCCGCTCTTGGGCGAGCAAATACCCGGAACCTGGAACGTCCGCCTCACTGCGGAGTTCCACATGACGAATGACAGTAGTCTGTTTAGTTCGACTCCCAGCGCTGCCAGTCTGCCCCTATATGAAGGCAAAATGATTCACCAGTTTGATTCGTCATTTGCCAAACCTAGATATTGGGTCAAAAAGAAGGACGGGCGTCGCAGCCTGCTCGGTAAATCACCGGACGCCGGCCAACTGCTTGATTACCAGATGTATCGATTGGGCTTCCGCGACATTGCCAGCAGCACCAATGAGCGCACGATGATTGCGTCCGTCATTCCGCCTGCATTCCACGGCAACAAAATCCCCACTGTCAGGCCTTTCGATGACTCAGGCAACTCCCTTATTTCAACCAGAGAGCAACTGTTCCTGTGCGCCCTATGGAACAGCTTTGCACTCGACTGGCTACTTCGAGCGAAGGTCAGCATGACGCTGAATTTCTTCCACATCTACCAACTGCCGGTACCGCGCCTCACAAACGGAGACGCGAACTTCGAAGCCGTTGTTCAACGGTCTGCAAGGCTCGTCTGCACAACCCCGGAATTCGACGGTCTCGCAGCGGAGGCGGGTCTTACCGACCATTCAGGTAGCATCAACGATCCGATCGAACGCGCGCAAATACGCGCCGAACTCGACGGCATCATCGCCAATCTTTACGGACTCACAGAAGAGGAGTTCGCCTACATCCTGACGACATTCCCCCTGGTTCCACAGCAGACCAAGGACGCCGCCTTGGCGGCCTTCAAGGAATTCGCTCCCAAATCCATCGATCAGCAAATCGCCGCGTTGATCAGGGCCGGGGAAAGCGCCACAGTCGAATTCAAGTCTTCGGTCCGCTGGGATATGCGCGAGAATCGCCTGAACGAGCCGCTGAAATTCAGCGTCATCAAGACCATCGCTGCATTCCTCAATTCCAGCGGTGGCACGCTCCTTGTCGGAGTCGATGATGAGCGCAAGGTGGTCGGCTTGAAAGGGGACTACAGCCAATTCAAGAAGTCCGATTCCCGCGACGCGCTCGAAAACTGGCTAACTACCCAACTGATCGAGCAATTCGGAAAACCGACATCGCGCTTGTACTCGCTCACGTTCCATGAGGTGGAGGGGCAAGACCTCTGCCGGATCGAGGTCCAGCCCTCGCCCAGCCCAGTCTACGTGGATGAAAAGGGAGGCAAGCCCGTTCAACTTTACATCCGGACTGGGAACGCAAGCCGTGCTTTGGAAACTCGGGAGATCATCGAGTACTCTCGTCACCGCTGGCCCAGCGGGTAGCGATGCCCATGTCGACCCGTTTAGTGTCGAAATCCATCACCTGCTTCTCCTCTATCTCCAACAAGATCCCGTTCCGGCCACCCTCTCCGGGCCTGGGCCCGCCGTATGCTGGAAGCGGAGACCAGTATGCGTACCGAAAAACAAATCCAAGCTTCCCGCGCCAACGGCGCCCGTTCCCGAGGACCCATCACACCGCAAGGCAAGAAGAATTCATCCCGCAATAGCGTCCGGCACGGCATGCTTTCAACTTTCATAGAAAACGAGTCCGGCGAAGCCTTGCTCGCCCGCGTCGAAGCTTGGATG
>Ga0207110_10174_pt1 | contig 15843 bp, 19 predicted proteins | sample Alteio_BWMinHeat_74_FD_153582 | JGI IMG/M metagenome (GOLD analysis project Ga0207110, IMG submission 153582) | Enriched cells from forest soil in Barre Woods Harvard Forest LTER site, Petersham, Massachusetts, United States -... | ecosystem: Environmental > Terrestrial > Soil > Temperate forest >...
GGGCGAAATCGCGCCCATGAAGGCCACCATGGCGATCCATGACAAGAAGACCGGAGAGCAAACCGGAACGCAGGAAACCTGCTGCGAAGGTGACGAATGCAACCGGCCTTCGACAACGCTCGATGGCTTGCTGGCGCTGAAGCCGCATTTCGATCCGCACAGCGGACAAGGGTCGGTGACGGCGGGCAATGCATCGCAGCTTTCCGATGGCGCATCGGTGACGTTGTTGATGTCGCGCGAGCGGGCGGACCAGCTTGGAATCCCTTATTCACTGATCTTCCGGGGCTTCGCGGTCGCCGGTTGCGCGCCGGACGAGATGGGGATCGGTCCGGTGTTCGCGGTGCCCAAGCTCCTGCATCGCCGAGGACTGACGGTGACGGATATCGACTTGTGGGAGCTCAACGAAGCCTTCGCGGTGCAAGTGATCTATTGCCGCGACAGGCTGGGTATTCCGATGGAGAAGCTCAACGTCAACGGGGGATCGATCTCGATCGGGCATCCCTTTGGCATGACGGGCTCACGCATGACGGGAACCCTAGCCAACGAAATGGCGCGCCGTCCCAACTCGCGCTACGGAGTGGTCACCATGTGCATCGCCGGAGGACAAGGCGCCGCTGCGTTGTTTGAAACGATCCACTAGAGAGCGTCGCGGCCCCGTTACAAAGCGACCGCTTGCTGACGCGCGGCTCAGTCCCGGGCTTTCCGAGCCGCGACGGTCACGGAGCGGTTTGAAGACATCTTGCCACTAGCGCCGTGAGGGACGGTCCCACAACGCGCTATCCCCCTTGCTTTCGAAGAACTTTACGATCAGGTCCCGGCGAGCGAGCAGACCTTGAATTTCCGGAACGGAGAGCCACTTTGAAAGCTCTTTGCGCAACGTAGCTTCATTCAGCTCCTTCATTTTGCTGAGCAACGTCCGGTCGCACTGAGTGAGCATCTTGACATCCAGCAAAGTTTTCTGCGGCCGGAAAGCACGGGTGTGATCGATCATCCAGATGCGCCACTGCTTGTCGATCAGGAGGTTGGTGGCGTTGCTGTCGGTGTTGGCGATCAACTGATCGTACACGTGCAGCACATTTATTTCCTTGGCCCAATCTTCCGGCTTGGGGGAAGTAGCTTTCTTCTGCAGGCGCTCAACTTCATCCATCAGGACGTCGTCGACCCACCAAGTAAACGACCCGCTGTTTCCCTCATAGGCGCGCTCCACCGATGGCGGGACCATATCATCCAAGCCGAGCATTTGCGCCACTTTCCATCCGGCAATATTGAAACTGTACTTATCCTTGAAGTCGACCAGAGTGCTGCTGGCTGTCTGGTACACGGCATGATACTCGTTAATGCGTTGCACGCTGGCGTCGTGGGTGAGTTGGCCGTCGGTCAGGGTAACCCGTACCGTCCCCGTGACTCCCTTGTTGACGCTTTTCACTTTCGTAATTTTTGCTTTTCGCAGGAACTGTTCCTTCTGCTCCGCGGTCAGGGCATCGTCGGCGTGCAGACAGATGGTTGAGAACGAGAGTAAACAAAGGACCGCGCCAATAACTTTCATTGTTGCCTCCTCGACACTAATTCGCTGATTCTAGCACCTGGGGCGGCGCCGAGGAATCGATGTAGTAACATAAGGTCTCTCGGGCATGAAGATTGCACGATCGCCGGACGCAAGCATGATGCTTCAGGCGATTCTTGCGGCCGCTCTCATGATGTCGTGGCAGGTGGCCTCCAAGGCGACGCGCGACAGCCTGTTTCTCACGGCGTTTCCTGCCAGCGCGCTGCCGTCGGTGGTGGGATCGGCAGCCGTGGGCTCGATCCTGGCGGCGCTGGCGAGCGCGAAGATGTTGCGCCGGTTCGGTCCATTTCGCGTGATTCCCGCCACATATCTTTTCGGCGCCGTGCTGCACTGCGTCGAATGGGTATTGCTCACGGGCTTTCCGCGGCCAGTTTCCGCGATCGTGTATATCCACGTCATCGCACTGGGCTCGGTCCAGCTGTCCGGATTTTGGGCGCTTGCGAACGAGCGATTCGATCCCAGAGAAGCCCGGCGGGCGTTTGGGCGCATCGCGGCCTTCGGAACATTGGGCAGCCTGGCCGGCGGCGTGATGGCCGAGCGAGTAGCCACGCTCAGTTCAAACGCGAGCCTGCTGCTTCTCCTGGCGGCGCTCCAGGTGTTTTGCTTTTTGTTACTGCTGCAGTTCTCATCGCACCAGTCCGGGCACCCCGCGCCGCCTGACTTACTGTCCATCCCCGAGGTAATTTCGGGAGCGCCCTATTTGGTCCGGCTGGCGGGTCTGGTTCTGCTGGCGGCGATGAGCGCGTCCACTTTGGACTTTCTGTTCAAGTCCCAAGCAGTGTCCCAGTTTGGCCGAGGACCGGCCTTGAGCCGGTTCTTCGGGTTGTACTATGCGGTCACTTCCGTGGTCACGTTTGCCCTGCAGGTGGGCGTCAGCCGTCAGTGGTTGAAGCGATTCGGACCAGGGCGAACCGTCGCCGCACTTCCCGTTGCGGTCTCGGGAGCCAGTTTTATTTCCCTGTTCGTGCCGGGGGCCGGCGTCGTGATCGCGGGCCGCGCTTTGGAACAAATCCTTCGAGGCGCGCTGTTCCGGTCCGGATATGAGCTGTTCTTCACACCGATGCCTCCCGCGGAAAAACGTTCGGCGAAGCCAATCATCGATATCGGAGTGGAACGTCTCGGCGACGGACTGGCGGCGGCAGCGGTTCAGTTGTTGCTCACTCTGCCCATGGACCTTTCTTCGCGCTTCATACTCGGGTTCACGGCCGTTTTGTCGGCCGGGGCCGCTTGGGTTGCGCTGCGGCTTGACCGGGCCTATGTGAAGGTCCTCGAGAAGGGCCTCGCTAGCCATAGCATCACTCCGGCGCCCGAGGACTTCACGGATGATCTCTCGCGCTCCGTCATTTCACGCTCGCTGATATCGGTGGCCGTGACGGGACAACAACTGAGTCCGGCGCCGGCCGACCCGGTGCTCGAGCGTTTAGCGGAGCTTCGGTCGAGTGACCGGGTTAGAGCGCTGAGGGCACTGCGGCAAACCGAGCCACTGGATGCCATTCATATCCCTCAGACCATCGTTTTGATGGGACGGGATGAGACCGCTCAGGCGGCCTATGATGCGTTGGCCAAGATTGCGGATCGCATCGCGGGCCAGTTGGTGGACGCACTCGAAGATCCCTCCACAAACTCCAGAGTTCGAAAACGAATCCCGAGAGTGCTGGCGTTATCCCAGAGCCGGATGGCCTCGGAAGGCCTCCTTCGGCGGCTTGGTGACGAACGTTTCGAGATTCGCGCGCGAAGTGCGCGAGCGCTCGCCAAGATCTTGCGGCGCTGCCCGGAATACAAGCCCGAACCCGCCGTTATCTTCGCCGCTGTCGAGCGCGAGTTGGCGATGACCCGTCAAATGGGACGGAGCCACCCCAGCATGGAGTCAAGGGAGGATCACGGTGTCAAGGTGAATGAAGTGCTCAAGGAGCGGGAGTTCACAGGTCTTGCGCACATCTTCGCATTGCTGGCGCTGGTGCTGCCGGAGAAGCCGCTCGGGCTGGCCCAGAGAGCCTTGCAAACCGGCGATGCGCGCTTGCGCGGCGTGGCGCTGGAATATCTCGAAAGCGTGCTGCCAAGGAACATCGGAGAAAAGTTGTTCGCCCAAGTCGAGGCGCCGCTTCCCGTACACCACCCGGCGCAGACGCAAGAGGCGCTCGCCAAGCTGCTGGATGCGAGTCCTTCCATTGTGGCCAGGCTTGAGGAACTGGGAGTCGATCCGGCGGAACGCCGAACGGCATTGTAGTGGTTCTCCAGATGCGTTCACGCGAATAACGATTCGAACGGAGATCATTGCTCGCAAAGTCGCCAAGGCCGCAATAAAGCTTTGCGAACTTTGCGTCTTGGCGAGAGATTGCCTTACGCTTGTCGTTTACCGCTTACCGAGATACGTGAGCTCGGTTCCTAGAGGAGATTCAACCGCTCCCCTGCTTTCGCGCGAATAGCAATTCGAACGGACATCATTGCTCGCAAAGTCGCCAAGGCCGCAAAAAGTTTTGCGAACTTTGCGTCTTGGCGAGAGATTGCCTTACGCTTGTCGTTTACCGCTTGCCCAGATATGTGAGCTCGGTTTCTAGGACCATCTTCATGTCCGGCCACCCCAGGCCGCCAATCTTCCGGCCGTTGATGAATAGACCGGGAGTGCCCGTGACGCCGATCGCCTTCCCGTCGGCGATGTTCTTGTTGACCTCCGCCTCGCTTGCCTTGGTGTCGATGCATCGGCCGAGCTGAACCGTGTCAACGCCATTTCCCCCAGCCCACGAGAGGACCTTCGCATTGAGCGTATCCGGCGTAATCGAGTCTTGGACGTCGTAGATCCAGTCAAAGAATTTCCAGAACGCCTGTTGGTTCTGACGGTACACGCATCGGCCCGCGATGGCCCCGGCGCGAGCCCAGGGATGAATAGACTCCAGCGGGAAGTCCTTGAACACCACGCGCACCTTCCCCGGAAACGTCTCGGGGATGTTCTTGCGCAAATCCGGAGCTTCGTTCTTGCACGACGGGCACTGGAAATCTCCAAACTCGACGATCGTGATCGGAGCGTCGGCGGGCCCAAACGTGGGCGACCCCGCGAGGTTCAGCTTGTCCAAGTTGGCTTGAAAGGGGTTCCTGTTTATGTTGTAGACGTCCCCCTCAATGATGGTGCCGTCCTGAGAGATGTAGAACAGCTCGTTCTTGGACCCGCCGTCATAAGTCAGATGCACGGCCACTTCCGAGAAGCCCTGCAAATACTTGGACGGCTTGGGATCGTCGATCTTCATCTCGACCGCGCCCCGATATAGCTCCAGGTGCCGCAGATAGGCCTCTAGCGCAGCCTTATCGAAAGGGCTTTTGCCGCCGGCGGGGGGGGACGCCCTTAGTCTGCGCGAATACTGACAGGGTCAGGAACAGGGTAGTGAATAGTCTCGCCGTGAATGTCATGTGATGCTGGTGCCTTTGCTAACTTTAATCTAATGCCCGTGGGACATATTTGATTCTATGACGTCCCATCTATGCGGAGGTCCTGTGCGTTTTCTTATCTTGCCTCTTTTGCTCACCGTGCCGCTACTGGCGGCCGAAAACAGCTACCAGATCGTCGGGTCCCCGACTGCTCCTATCACTTTGCAGTTGTATAGCGATTTCCAATGTCCGCACTGCAAGGTCCTCCACTTTACCACCATCAACTCCGCGCTGAGCGATTGTGTGGCGAAAGGGAAAGTTCGCATCATCTACCGCGATTTCCCGCTGCCGCAGCATCAGTATGCACGCCTGGCCGCGCGTTATGCCAATGCCGCTGGACGGATCGGACAATATCAGAAAGTCTGTGACCAGCTATTCCAGCTTCAGGACGAATGGGGAACCAAGGGCAATGTGGATGCGGTCGTTTCCCGTGTTCTCAGTCCGGCTGACATGTCGAAAGTGCGTCAAGCGGTGACCGACGCGAAGCTGGACCAGCAGGTCGATCAGGATATGGCGCTGGGCGAAAAGGCGGGCCTGACGCAGACACCCACGATGGTGCTCACATACAAGAACAAACCCTATAACGTGCCCGGCGAGGTCTCCTACACCATCCTGAGTAAGTTCATCGATAGCCTGCTCGCCAAGTAATGCCGCGCGTTCTAGCGATCCTGGCCCGCCTGGCATTGGCTACGATTTTTGTGGTGGCCGCCATCGCAAAGCTTCGGCAGCCGTGGCTCCTGTTTGCCGCGAATCTGGATGCCATGCAGATCCTGCCCGAACAAGCGGTTCTGTTTGTCGCGCGAGTGCTGCCCTGGACGGAGTTGGTCCTTGGCGTCCTCTTGCTGACCGGGTTCAAGCTGCGGTACACCGCGGCGTTCGCGACCGCGCTGCTCGCGATCTTCTTCAGCGTAATGCTGCGCTTGTATCTGCGCGGCGTCGAAGTCGATTGCGGATGCTTCGGGCCGGGAGATCCCTTGGGTCCCAAGACGCTCGTGCGCGACGGTGCGTTCCTCGTGCTGTCCTCGGGAGTTACGTTCGAATCGTTCCTGCGCAGACGCCGGTGACATGCTTATGACGCTCAGCTTTGGTTCGAGCACGACCTGGCTAATTTCAACCAGCGGAAGAAGTCCCCTGGTTATTAGGACTAAGCGCCGCCCTCGCGTTCGTTGAACAACAGCCGGCGGATGGTGCGCAGATCATTTAGCACGCGGCGGCTTTTTTGCACATGCGACGACAGCTGCGTCATCTTGTAGATGGCCAGGTTCAGCGCCTCGGCCCGGCGCTCGTCTTTGTCCGACGCGGCTTCCTGAAGGTGCTGTTTCACGTCCCGGACTGCCTCCTCGATACTCTCTTCTAGAAGCTCCACAAACTCGTGGGCACTCTCGATGGAGTCAAAGGGGCGGCTAGCTTCCGCGCTCATCGCTCCCATGGTAACCGGGAAAGCGCTTGGGTGTTAAACAGCAGCGGGAGCGACTTTTTTCTTGGCGGCGCGGCGCTTCTCGGCGGGCGGTTGGCGATCGCTTTTCTTGAGGTTAGGAAGAACGATCGACAAGACGAATTTCTTCTCGCCATGGTCATCGAACTTGATGACGATGTATTCCTCGGTGCAGGAAAGGACACTGCCCAAGCCAAATTTGGGGTGCTCGACTTGCGCGCTCTGTGCGAAGGCAGGTTTAAAGGCCATGGGGGAAGAAGTCCAATCGGGCGGTAGCCAACTCTAGTATAGCAAGAACAGGACCGATCGGAATTGTCCTAGTGCTCCGGATCGATCGCTTGGGAGGCGCTCAGGAGGGCGGAGAACGACTCAGGCGGTTGCCCTCGATCAAGGAGCGCCTTGAATCTGGCGTAGGGGTCCGTCTTGGAACCTGACTTACGCAGGCTATGCTCGTCGTTTACCCAGGCATAAATAACGATTCGCTGCTGCGTCGAGAAGCGATAGAACAGCCGGTAACGGCCGTGCAACTTCGCGCGAAACCAATGGCGGTTGCCCGGCCCGAGCGCGTTGCCCTGCCGGAATTCGGGAGCATTCGGATCTCGCGGGATACCTTCCCGGATGTAGTAATTGATTGTGGAGAGGAGTTTCGCCGCTGGGTGCGCTTGGTAACTTCGAGGGTCCCCGGATGCCAGTTTCGCGACGCGTTGCGTGAGCGTTTCGAGCTGACTTCTTAGCAGCGGATGGATAAACAGCTGCCAACCGTTGGCCTCCATTTAGATGAGGGACTTATCTCCCAAGTCTTCGGTCGGGTTGACCGGCAGATGGCCTACCAGCGCATCAATCCGGCTCATCAAGGCTGCGTCGAGCGGCTTGATCTGTTGCGGGGAGCGGGTCATGTCTTCGGCCAGAAAGCTCAGGAACGCTTCGATCACGGGATCTTCGCTTCGACGCGTCTTGCCGGAGGGCTCGGCGACCACGAGCATCCTCCCAGGGGCGATCACGTGAGCACGAACCTCACCCGAGAACTCCGGGTGGCTTTGAAACAGCGCTTTGTCGAAACGCAGTCCCAGCGAGTTGCCCGTCTTAGCTTGGCGGCCCCTGTACCCGGAGGTCTTTTCAGTCTTGGCGGCCTTTTGCATCGTATTTATGTTAGCACAAACGTACTAACGCGCCCGGACGGAGTGGTTAGCTTCTTATGGCCCAGGACTTTCGGCGTGGTCAGGGATTAGTTGCAGCATGGGGGGCCGGGCTTGGCAAGTAGTTCTTGTGTCCATTGAACCCCGTGGAACCAGAACCGCCAAGACGGTGTCTAATCTCTTGTAAGGCGCGGTACAATTGGTATCAAGGCCCTTTCGTGGCAGATACTACCGTCGGGTATCAGTTCGAAGCTCTCTCACGCCATGAGGAAGATCACTGGCTGGTCGAAGGACTGCGTTCCGGCGAGGAAACCGCTTACGAAGCTCTGCTAACACGTTATGAACAGCCGATTTACAACTTGATAAGCCGGTTGGTGGATGAGCCCGCCGACGCCGCCGACGTGTTACAAGATGTCTTCATCAAGGTCTTTCGTAAGGTCGGATCTTTTAGAGGCGAAAGCTCTTTTAAGACGTGGCTGTATCGGATCGCGGTGAACGAAGCGCGCAATCAGCGACGCTGGTTTACGCGTCATCGGGGCAAGGAAGTAGGACTGGATCCGCTGCCGGGTGAGAGTCAGGGATTTCAGGATTGGCTGGAGGATTCCGGCCCATCCCCCTTCGACATCACGCTGGACCATGAAACACACGGGCTCATTGAGGAGGCCCTGAAGGCGGTTAGTCCGTCGTTTCGCGCGGCTCTAGTATTGCGCGACGTGGAAGGACAGAGTTACGAGGAGATCGCGGAGATTCTCTCCATTTCTCTGGGTACCGTGAAGTCCCGCATCATGCGGGGGCGGGAAGCGCTCCGGCGGAGTTTGACGGAGAAGCTGGGAGCGAAGGCGCCGGCGTTACGGCGGCCGGCGGTTGTGCCCGCGCTCTGACGGTTGAGGTTGGGCTGCAGTAGATGTTTGGAAGGACGGATGTCAACGTATGACACACGATTATCGGCAATCCCGGAAAGGTTCGGACGTGAACGGTTTTGAAAATACCGACGATGCGATCCTGACCCAAGCGCTCCGCAGCTTGCCGCCTCGTGTGCCGCCCCCGGCGCTTTCGACCGCCCTTCGTGTGGCCGCGTCGCGGGAACGCCAGCGCCTTCTGAGCCGGCGCACTTTGGGCGGATTCTTCGCTCATTGTTGGGAGCGCACCCGCCTTTCGGCGGACAATTTCATGCGTCCGCTGGCAGTTCCTTTGGCTGGCGGAGTGTTTTCCGCGGTGGTCGTATTCAGTCTGTGGATCTCCACCTATCCCGTACATGCGGAGAATGGTTCGGATGTGCCTATTTTGAGCACGGCCCCCATGGTGGAACAGGCCTCTCCGGTGGGTGTCTCGGGCGCCAATGTCGTTGTCGACGTCACTGTGGATGGCAACGGCCGAATGGTGGATTATACGGTTGTGAGCGGCCCATCCCCCATGGATCCGGGCTTCCGGAAGAGACTCGAGAGTTCGTTGGTGCTGACCAGATTCGTGCCGGGGACCTCTTTTGGTCTGCCTATCCGCGCCAACATTCGGCTTTCGTTCAACTCCAGCAGTGTCGAAGTCAAGGGCTAGACGTAAGACGTTTAGCCACGGATGGACACGGATAAACACGGATGAAAACTAATCATTTTATTCGTGTGCATTTGTGTGCATTCGTGGCTAAAATGATTCGCTGGTTTTAGCCCGTGGGCCGCCGCTTCGGGCAACACTTCCTGGCCCGCAAATCCATACTGGACCAAATCGCTTCGGCGGCATGTCCGGAACCTCCCTCTCTCTTGATCGAGATTGGTCCCGGCAAGGGAGCTCTGACAGAGCCGCTCCTGTCGCTCGCTCCAAGAGTCATCGCCATCGAAGTGGATCCGATTCTGGTCCAGTATCTCCGCCAGAAGTTCCGCGAGCCCATTGAGAAGAATCAGCTGACTCTGATCGAAGACGACATTCTAAGATCAGACTTGGCAGGCTTGTCTGGCGAAAGCCGTCCCGTCATTGCGGGAAACCTTCCCTACTACATCACCTCCCCTATCCTGGAACGAGTCTTTTCCCTCGACCGGCGATGGCAGCGCGCCGTCTTTCTCGTGCAAGCAGAGGTGGGCGCGAGGCTGGTGGCCCAACCCGGAAGCAAGGTCTATGGATACCTAAGCGTCCTCACACAAGTTCACGCGCGCGCGGACTTGCTTCTCGAGGTTTCTCGAACCGCCTTTCGTCCCATTCCCAAAGTGGATAGCGCGGTGGTAAGGCTGGAGCCTCGCGACGCTGCCGCCGATTGGGGCATCGAGGACCGCAACGCATTCTTGCGTTTTGCTTCGGTCTGCTTCCGCCACAAACGCAAAACGCTGCGCAACAATTTGTCAGAGTTGTACGGTAAGGATCGCCTGGATTCTTTGCCGGAGGGCCGTTTGCGGGCCGAACAGATGGGTATCGCGGAACTGGCGGCGCTGCACCGGAAATTGGAGGCCGCGTGACCAGTTCACTGCGAGTTTTGATGCAAGAGGTGGAGGCGTGCGAGAGATGCCCGCGTCTCATCGATCACTGCCGCCGCGTCGCCGAAGTGAAGCGCCGCGCGTATCGCGACTGGGACTATTGGGGAAAGCCCGTACCGTCGTTTGGCGATCCGCGGGCGAGCGTCCTCATCGTCGGGCTGGCGCCGGGAGCGCACGGAGCCAATCGTACGGGCCGTATGTTTACGGGCGATCGTTCGGGTGATTTTCTTTACCGCGCCCTGTTCCAAACAGGATTCGCGTCGCAACCAGAGTCGAATTCCCGCGAGGATGGACTGGCGCTCTCGGATGTCTACATCACGGCGTCGGTTCGATGCGCGCCGCCGGATAACAAACCTTCGCCTGAGGAATTCCAGAATTGCAGGACTTACTTGGAGCAGGAATTGAAGCTCCTCAAAAACGTGCGGGTGGTGGTGGCCTTGGGGCGAATCGCTTTCGACACCTACCTCGGCGTCTTAAAGGAGGGTGGCATCATTCAGAGCCGCTCCGCGTTCCCGTTCGGCCACAATCGCGCGCATGAGATCGCTCCGGGCCATCCTGTGCTGATCAGCTCCTATCACCCCAGCCAGCAAAATACATCGACGGGCAAGCTGACCCTACCCATGCTGGTGGACGTTTTTCAAACAGCGAAAGCGTTCAATACTAACGCCGTTATCGGTTAGACGAAGAGATTGTCTATTCGGTTCGCTCGCCTGCGGTTGGTGAGAGCGCAGGCCTTAACAATCCGTCCGCCGTCGCCTTTGACGCCGTGGGAAATATGTACATCGCGGATACGCTAAACCATGCGATTCGCAAGGTCAGCGTGGCGACGGGCGCGGTGTCGGCAAGTCAGAGACTTGCCCTCGGGTCAGGACCCGTCCCTACCCGGCCTTCTTCTCGATTTTGGCCCAGGTGTCGCGGAGCGTCACGGTCCGGTTGAAGATTAGCTTTTCCGGCGTGCTGTCTTTATCAGCGCAGAAATAACCCATTCGTTCGAACTGGTAGCTTGCGCCACGAACGGCGCTGGCCAAGCTGGGCTCAAGTTTGCAGTTAGTCAACACTTCGAGCGACGCCGGATTGAGATTCGCCGTGAAGTCCTGTCCTTCTTCCACCTCTCCGGGATTCTCTTTGTTAAAGAGACTATCGTACAGCCGCACTTCGGCGTTGACGGCATGCGCGGCGGACACCCAGTGAATCGTGGATTTTACTTTTCGCCCATCCGGCGTATTCCCGCCCCGTGTCGCGGGATCGTAGGTGCAGTGGATCTCGATCGGCTCACCCTTCTCATCCTTCACCACGCTGGTGCACGTGACCAGATAGCCGTACCGCAAGCGCACTTCGCGGCCAGGGGTCAGACGGAAGTACTGCTTGGGCGGATTCTCGCGGAAATCTTCTTGCTCGATATACAGGACCCGGGAAAACGGCACGGTCCGGCTCCCTGCACTCGCGTCCTCGGGATTATTCACCGCCTCCATCTGTTCCACTTGACCCTCGGGATAGTTGTCAATGACCACGCGCAGTGGCCGCAGTACCGCCAAGACGCGCGGCGCGCGGCGATTGAGATCGTCCCGAATGAAATACTCGAGCAACGAGAATTCCGTGGTCCCATTGGTCTTCGAAACGCCGATGCGGCCGCAAAACGCGCGGATAGCCTCCGGTGTATAGCCGCGGCGGCGCAAGCCCGAAATAGTGGGCATGCGAGGATCATCCCAGCCGGTGACGTGCTTGTCCTGAACCAGTTGGAGTAACTTCCGCTTGCTCAATAACGTGTAGGTCAGGTTGAGCCGGTCAAACTCGATTTGTTGCGGATGATAAATCCCCAGTTTCTCCACGAACCAGTCGTACAGGGGCCGGTGGTCCTCAAACTCAAGCGTGCAAATGGAGTGCGTGATACGTTCGATCGAATCGGACTCCCCATGCGTGTAGTCGTACATGGGATAAATGCACCACTTGTCGCCGGTGCGATGGTGCTCGGCATGAAGAATCCGGTACATGACCGAATCGCGCATGTTCAGGTTCGGCGACGACATGTCGATCTTCGCTCGTAGCGTTCGGGACCCATCGGGGAACTCGCCGGCCTTCATGCGTTCGAACAGATCCAGGTTTTCCTCGACGGAACGATTTCGATAGGGGCTCTCCTGGCCAGGCTCCGTGAGCGTTCCGCGCTGCTGCCGCACCTGCTCGGCGGTTAAGTCGCAAACGTAGGCGTCGCCGGACTTGATCAGCTGCACGGCCCATTCATACAGCTGCTGAAAATAGTCGGAGGCGTAGAACAACCGGCCTTCCCAATCGCCGCCGAGCCAGCGGACGTCCTCGATAATCGAGTCGACGTACTCGGTTTCTTCCTTGGCCGGGTTGGTGTCGTCGAAGCGCAGGTTGCACTTGCCGCCGAACTCAGCCGCCAAGCCGAAGTTGATGTTGATGGATTTAGCGTGGCCGATGTGAAGATAGCCGTTGGGCTCCGGAGGAAAACGGGTGTGGACGCGGCCCTGGTACTTGTTGGTCCTCAGGTCGTCCAGGATGATGTCGCGAATGAAATTGGATGGAGTTACTGAGTCGTTCTCGCCTGCCATGAACTCTCAGTGTAGTTCAGTCAGGAGCACCTCTTGTCCTTCCACTTTCAAAGGCACGCCGTCCGAAAGGTCCTTCACCTTCTTGTCGCACTTCAATCCGGCCGGTTTTTCAGGAACGTGGCCGTGCTGTCAAAGAAGCTCCTCAACGTTTGATCCACTTCGCTCGGTAGCGTCACTTCATCCAACGCCTGATTCATGAGCATCACCCAACGATCGCGCGCCGCGCCGCCGATAGCGAACGGCGCATGGCGTATTCTGAGCCGCGGATGCCCTCGCTCCTCCATGTATCGCGGAGGCCCTCCGAACCGGCCAACTAGAAAATCGCGCAAGCGTTGCTCCGCCCCCTCTAAGTCGGCGGGTGGATACAGAGGACCCAGAATGTCGTCCTGGGGAACGCGCCGGTAAAAAGCCGCGATCAGGCGAGCGAACCCGTCTTCGCCGACTAGAGAGTAGATCTGTCCCTCATCCATTTGTGTTTCAATGTTAGACCACGCCTTCCATAAATCACAAACACTGGCGCTTGGTCGCACTACTGGGGGTGTCGATGTTCCTCAGCTACATCGACCGGTCAAATCTCGCGGTGGCCGCCTCCGACCTCTCCTACGAACTCGGTCTCGACCCCAGGCAGCTAGGGCGGCTGTCCTCCGCGTTCTTTTGGTCCTATGCAGTCAGCCTCTGGTTCGCCGGTTGGTTCATGGCGCGCTTCGAAGTGCACCGCCTGTTCGCCTTCGCATTCCTGGCGTGGACCCTCGCCACCGCCTTCACCGGAATGGCACATGGGTTCGTAATCATCTTCGCACTTCGGCTGGTACTGGGAATGGGGGAATCTCTCGCCTACCCATCCTGCAATCAGATCATCGCCCGTGACTTTCCCGAGCACAAGAGAGGCTTTGCCAATTCCGTCATCGATGCATGTACGAAACTGGGCCCCGCGGTCGGCACCCTCACGGGAGGATTGATCGTCGCGCATTGGGGCTGGCGCGCGCTGTTTTTCCTACTTGGCTTTGGAGGCCTGCTGTGGCTTCCCTTCTGGTTCGGGGCACGGCCGAAATCGCCGGATCCGCAAACACCCCATGCCTCTGAAGCACCCGTGGCCGCGCCATCCATGCTGGAGATTCTGCGCGTGAGGTCGGCCTGGGGAAGCTTCCTGGGCTTGTTCTGCCTCAACTACATCTGGTATTTCCTATTGACCTGGTTGCCTTACTATTTGGTGAGGGAGCGCCACTTTTCGACGCAACGCATGGCGCTTCTGGGATCGCTCCCGTACTTGGCGATCGCGGCGTCTTCGATGGCATCGGGCCGGATTTCAGACCGCTGGATCGAACGCGGAGGTTCTCCCACCCGAGTGCGCAAGACATTCATGGTGGCGGGACTTCTGCTGGCGACCCTGATCGTGCCCGCGGCGGCGGTGGACAACGACGACATCTTTATGGGTGTTCTGATCTTCGCGTGCGTGGCGTTTGGATTAGCAACTTCGAACCTGTGGACCATTACCCAGACCTGCGCCGGTCCGCCCGCCGCGGCAAAATGGACCGGAATGCAAAACTCGCTGGGCAATCTCGCCGGCATCACGGCGCCGTGGCTGACAGGTGAGGTGGTGTCGGCCACGGGATCGTTTTATCTGGCCTTCGTGGCGGCGGGACTGATTTCGGCGCTGGGAGCTGTGTCGTTTGGATTGATTGTGGGCAAAGTCGAGACAGTAAAGTGGGCAAAAGCAACCCCGCCCTGACGGGCTGCGGCTTCAGGCCATTTTCGTCAAAGACAATCACCGGCGAGTTTGCAACTACGGTAGGGCCGGTCTCCGACCGGTCCAGGCATTTTTTCAAACTTTCCGTCCGGGCGGGGTTAATAACTTAACTGGGTTTGTAAGCGACGCAGTCTATTTCGATCAGCATCCTGGCGTTGTGAAACTTCGCCTCGATGGTCGTCCTGGCGGGACGGACTAGCCCAAAAAACTCCGCGTACACTTCGTTCATGGCCGCGAAGTCGGCTGCGTCCTTCAGAAACACCGAACATTTCACTACGTCTTCGAGGCCGGCGCCGCACGCTTGCAGGATCTTGAGAATATTAGTCAGCGCCTGCCGCGTCTGGTTCTGGATGTCATCCGTAACAATACGGTCGACGGCGGGATCAATCGGACCCTGCCCGCTCACGTAAATAAAGTCGCCCGCGCGCACGGCAGGAGAATAAGGGCCCTTTGGAATCGGGACATGTCCGGGAAAAATGCGCTCAATGCCCATGGTCTTAGCAACCCCGCCCTGATGGGACAGGGCTCAATCCAACTGGACGTCTCGCCCGTGTTCGTGAAGCCCTACCCCGTAAGGGCAGGGTTGATTGGCCCCCCATAGTTTTATGGATGGTCCGGCTTCTTACGCCGCGGCCGCCGTGAGCCCGCGCCGGCCGCCCCTTGCGGTTTGGGAGCGCGCTTGCGGGCGGGCGCTCGCTTTGCCTTAGCCGGCGGAGGATTGGGTTCAAAGATGGTCGGCTGGCCTTCGACGTAAGGTTGTGGCTCATCTTCTTCCACTTCTTCCGGAATGGCTTCCGCGACTGGGGCCGGCGGCACAGCCGGCGGGTAGAACTCCGCGCCCAAGGACACCATCATGTTGCCTTGGTCCTCATGGGGCTCGAGACGCACCACCAGTTTATCCTGCGCGTAATTCAGAAACTCGACAAATTCCTGAAAGCCGTAAGCGGTGGTATCGAACTTGGGTTGCTCCTCTTTGAACCACGCGGCAAGATCTTCCACCAGACAACCCGGCTCCAATTCGAGGCGGTGGTTTTCGAGGACGTCACGAAGAGGCGGCAACAGATCCTCGGGCTTGAGCGCGGGCCGTTCCGGCTGGGAAGAGCTTTTCTGTTCGATGATGTAACGGCCGCCCTGTCCGCTGACTTGCACCTTATCGGCGCGTTTCAGTTTCTCGACGAAATCAGAAAAGCTGGAGGCTCCATAGGCGCGCTCGCTGAAAGCGGAATCAAGTTGCAGCATGGTGGACTTCAGCAGGCCCAACTGCGGCTGCACGCCGCGCCGTTCGAGTACTTGCAAGGCGCGCTCCACTAGAGGCATGGCTTGCTCCAACTCCAGCGGCGCCGGACGCTGGCGTCGTTCTCCACGATCGGCTCCACGATCGGCTCCCCGATCTGGGCCGCGATCGGGACCACGGTCCCCTCCGCGGTCGGGACCACGATCGCCGCGATCGCCCCGGTCTCCGCGTGGACGCGGCGCGCGAGTCTCGCCTGGCAGCAGGGTAGGCGCTGGCGC
>Ga0207110_10148_pt2 | contig 15832 bp, 16 predicted proteins | sample Alteio_BWMinHeat_74_FD_153582 | JGI IMG/M metagenome (GOLD analysis project Ga0207110, IMG submission 153582) | Enriched cells from forest soil in Barre Woods Harvard Forest LTER site, Petersham, Massachusetts, United States -... | ecosystem: Environmental > Terrestrial > Soil > Temperate forest >...
TCCGTCTCCCGGCGGCGCTATCTGCCCAATGGCTTTCTCGCCCACGCCGTGGGGTACGTGGGTGAGGTCAGCGAGCAGCAGATCGAAACCAGCAACGGCAAGCTGCGCATGGGTGATTTTGCCGGCAAATTCGGCCTCGAGCGGCAATACAACGACATCCTGATCGGCACCGACGGGAAGCGCCGTGTCATCGTCAACAGCGTTGGCAAGGAAGTGGGCCGCCTCTCCACGCAAGAAGCCATTCCCGGTAAACAGATTCAGTTGACCATCGATTACGACCTGCAACAGGTCGCGGAGCAATCTCTTGGAGCACGCCCCGGCGCCGTGGTTGCGCTGGATCCGCGCACCGGGGAAGTTTTGGCCATGGCTAGCCACCCCTCGATGGATGCCAATGATTTTGCCGTGCGCATCTCGGCGGAGGACTGGAACAAGCTCAACGAGAGCACGGAGCATCCCTTGATGAATCGCGCGATTCAGGCGCAGCTTGCTCCGGGTTCGGTATTCAAAATCGTCACGGCCACGGCCATGCTGGAGGACAAAGTTCCGCCAGAAAGTTTCACGACATTTTGTCCGGGCTACGGGACGTTCTACGGCCGCCAGTTTAAATGCTGGGTCTACTACGCGAAGACCGGAGCAACCTCGCATGGGGTCACGAATCTCCACGAAGCCATTCTGAAATCCTGCGACGTTTTCTTCTACAACGTCGGTATGCGCCTGGGCATCGACAGGCTTTCGTATTACGGCAGCAAATTCGGCATCGGACATAAGACCGGCATCGATCTCCCCTCGGAAGAGCCGGGCCTGATGCCTTCTGCGGAATGGGTCGAGCGCGTCTATCATCGCAAGTGGTACCCCGGTGAAACGATTTCCGTATCCACCGGACAGGGTGCCGTTACCACTACACCGCTGCAACTGGCTCGCATGATTGGCGGAATCGCCACGGGCGGCGTCTTCAAGCAGCCGCATCTGCTGAAGGATGCGCCCAACGTGGGAGAAGAACGATTCCCTATCTCCGAATCCACGGTAGAAAAAATAACGGATGCCATGTATGGCGTCGTCAATGAGAGCGGCGGCACCGGTGGCCAGCTGAGGCTCGCCGGCATTGAGTTCAGCGGCAAATCCGGCACCGCACAAGTCATTGGCTACGACACGCGCGCGCGCTTCGGGAAACAGAAACAGTTTGAGGACAATGCATGGTTCGTGGGATACGCGCCGCGCCGCAATCCGGATATTGTTGTGAGCGTGCTGGTCCAGGAAAGCGGTAAGCATGGTGGCGAAGCCGCCGGACCTGTGGTGCGCGACATCATCAAGGCCTATTACGACAAGAAAGCCAAGAAAACCCAGGGCCAGTACACCGCCGACTATAAGGGCGATGATATTGGAAAAGGGGCAACCGCCGCGGCGATTGTCGCTCCGCATGTGGCTCTGAAGCAAGACAATGCATCTGCGGTCGTGCCGGCACGCGCCACGCCACAACGTTAATAGTTTGCTCGGATGAGTTTGGAAAAGGATTCATGAAAGACGCTCCCGGAACACGCGACTACGACTGGTGGCTCCTAGCCATCCTCGCCGCCATCTGCGCCCTTGGCGTGATTGAGATTTATTCCGCCACGCACGGCAGTTCTTTGGCCGGCATGCACATGAAGCAAATCCGCTGGCTGGCCATCGGATTCGTCCTGATGTTTGCGCTTTCGCGCCTGGACTACCACCTCATTCTCGACCAGGCGCCTATCCTCTACCTCGTCGGCCTCTCGGCTCTCGTCGCTGTGCTTCTTGTCGGGCACACCCATTTTGGCGCCAAGCGTTGGATTCAGATCCCGGCTATCGGAGAGCTGGTTCAGGTGTCAGAATTGGTAAAATTGATTATAATTATAGTGCTGGCGCGCTTCTTCGCCGAAGTGCGCAGCGATCAGCTTGATCTGCGTGATTTGATCAAGGCAGGCTTGCTGGTGGGGATTCCGCTGGTCTTGATTCTCAAGCAACCCGATTTGGGCACGGCCCTGGTGCTCATGCCCATGCTGGTTGTCGGCGCGTTTCTCGCGGGCTTGCAGTGGCAGCACGCGGCAATCTTTTCGCTCGCGGGAATTTTGCTCGTGGGAGCTGTTTTCTATCCACCCGTCAGCCGCCGCATCCTCAAGCCGTATCAGCGCGATCGCATCACTTCCTTCCTGCATCCGGAAGATGATGCCAAAGGTTCCGGCTATCAATTGCTGCAGTCGAAGATTGCCGTGGGTTCCGGTGGTTTCTGGGGTAAAGGGTTCGGTAATGGCAGTCAGAATCAACTGGGCTACATCCCCGTCCGGTATTCGGATTTCATCATGTCGGCCTGGGCTGAAGAACAGGGCTTCAAGGGCGTGCTTTTGGCCCTAGGACTATATATGGCGCTTCTGTTACGCTTAGTGCAGAATGCACAACGCGCGAAAGACCGCGCGGGAATGTTTCTGGTCATGGGTGTGGCGGCAGCGCTCGGTTTCCATGTATTAGTGAACGTGGCCATGGTTATCGGCGCTATGCCGGTTACTGGCATCCCGTTGCCGTTAATGAGCTACGGTGGTTCCGCCACGTTGTTCGTGTTCCTGGCGATTGGCCTGGTGATGAATGTCCGGCTTCGCCGCTTCGTCAACTGACGAACCGCCAGTGCCGTGTGACGCTTCCGCTTCGGCGAAACGCACCGGAAAAGAAATTGGATTTGTTGATCCCGGTTCGGCCGGGATCACAAGTAAGTAAGAAGGATTTTTAGAGTGAGGACAACATCGTCCGCCGTTCGCCCGGCTCGTTTCCGGCGACGGACCAGCCTCGATAGACTGAGGAATCATCTAGTAAGTGGCCCCGACCCGGTCGTGGCCATCCCCTCTGGCTTCGAACACCAAGCCACTTCCCTACCAGTGTGGCCGACGTGTGTCCCGGTGCAAACCGGGCCGGCGCCGATTTCTCGGACCTCCGACGGGCAGAAGCTCGCGGCGATGCGTCCTGTTGGCCGTTTTACGGCCACACAAGAGCATGACTCCGGCAAGGCCGGGGTCACGCACAAGGAGTTTTCATGTCGAAAGAATTGGTTATCTCCGCGGCCTCCCACGAACGGCGGGTCGCGATTCTCGAAGAAGGTCAGTTAGTCGAAATCTACATCGAGCGCGAAAAAGAATTCGCCCTCGTCGGCAGCATCTACAAAGGAAAAGTCACCCGCGTCCTTCCCGGCATGCAGTCGGCTTTCGTGGATATTGGTCTCGACGGCGACGCCTTCCTGTACGTTAGCGATGTTTTTGAAAATCTGGAGGACTACGACCACGGGCATCCGCACGAGCAGGCGCCCGTGCACTCCGCGGCGCCTTCGATGTCGCCCGTCGAGAGCGCTGCGGTTGATGTTCTGCCGGGCGAATCGTTGGCACGCGCCAGCGAGCATCACGATGAAGCACATCGCGAAGAGTTCCATCCCGAAGAGGCCCACATCGAGGATCATTCCTCTCACGAGGAAGCGCACGCCTCGGAGAGCGAGCACTACGAGGAACACCGCACAGAGAGTCAGCCAGTAACACAGGATTTGGCTCACAACGAGGCTCTGGAGGAGCGCCAGCCGGAATCCAACGCGTCCGCGCCGCAGAATTTTTCGCCCCACTACAATCCCACACAGAACTATCCAGCGCGCACCAGTGGCGACCGCCCGAGCCAGAGCTATGGCCGTGGCAATGACCGAGGCGGAGATCGCGGTGGCGATCGCGGGCGTGGTGGCCGTTGGGGACGCCGCGGAGGGCGCCATCGCGGCGGCCGCCCGCCAGGTGGTCCTGGTGGCGCGCGCAACCTGCCGCCTTCCAAGTACGCTTCACCGCAGGGCGGCGAATCGCGAGGCTACGAAAATCGCGGCGCACCGCCGCGCAGTTACGACAACCGGCGTCCGGAAAGCCCGCGGCCCGCAAGCACGGCGTCTTCGATGGAAGCGGCCGAGGAGCCGATCCTTCTTCCGGGTGAATCCCTGGCAAAGTATCGCGGGAAGCCCGCGGCGGCGTCTGCACCTGCGCCAGCCGTTGAGCATGAAACTCATGATGTACACCCCGAACCGATGGAGAATGCGCCGCGCGCCTCGTCTCCTCTCCCCGCAACGGGTCCTGGCGGCGGCAATGTTGCACGCCGCTTCTCCGGCGGTTTGCCTCGATGGCTCCTGGCCGAGGCCGGCACAGAAGCCGAAGGAAGCCCGGCGAGTGAACCTGCGCACCCAGCGGAAGAAGTTTCCGCGGCTGGGAACGCCGTCGTCGAATCTGAACCCGTTCGGAATGATGTCGAACTAAATGAGGATCAGGTCGCCGCGCTCGCTTCCGGTTTCGTGGAAGCAAAACACGAAGAGACGCAGGAAGAAGCGGAAGCCGATGCCGTCGTCGGCGGTGCCGAATTCGAAGAGGATCAGAACGAAGAAGAGTCGGACGAAGCGGAAGAAACACCTTCCGCGGAAGCCGCTGAGGTATCGGAGTTCTCCGCGGAAGAATCCGAGGAAATCGAAGCAGGCCGTGCCGCCAACCGTGCAGAGTTCGCCGCGGACGTCGCGCAAGAAAGCGCCGAACACGCCGCAGCCCTGGGCGAGTCCGTGCACATCGAGCATGAGCATGCCGAGCTTGAACACGATCATGCGGAGCACACTGAAACTGAGCATGACGAACACAACGAGCATGCTCACTCCGAACACGAACATTCCGAACACGAGCACCTCGAAATCGAACACATCGAAGAGGAAGTGATCTCTGCCTCTTCTGGCGAAACCGTCGCTGGCGCAGCCATCATCGAGGACGACGTCATTCTGCTCCCCGGTGAAACCCGCTCCCCGCGCAGCAGCGCCCCCGGCGCTCCTCGCGAAGATTTCCCGCGGGACTCCGCGCGCATCGGCGGTAATCCCCGCTCGCGCTTCCAGCGTCCTTTCCGCAGTGGTGGACGTGACCGAGACCGCGGACGCGGCGGACGCCCGGATAGTCGAGGTGGACGTCCCGACAGTCGTAACGGCCGTCCCGATCGCGGAGGTCGTCCGGGTGGACCGCGTTTCGAACGTCGCCCCAGCGGCCCACGCCATGACCGTGGTTACCAAGGTGGTCGTTCCGGCCCCTCGCGCCGTCCACAGCTCATCTCGGAAATGCTGAAGGCCGGTCAGGACATCGTCATTCAAATCGCCAAAGAGCCTCTCGGCAAGAAGGGCGCGCGCATCACCAGCCACGTCGCTCTCCCGGGCCGCTTCCTCGTTTATATGCCGACCGTTCATCACACCGGCGTATCGCGCAAAATCATCTCCGCGGAAAATCGCTCGCGCTTGCGCCGTCTCGTCAGCGAAGCCGGCAACAGTTATCCCGGCGGCTTCATCGTTCGAACGGCAGCTGGCGGCGCCACCGACGATGAAATCCGCACGGACATAGATTTTCTCGGCAAGACCTGGAACGAAATCAAGGAGCGCAGCGAGCAGCGCAAAGCGCCCGCCCTGCTCCACCGCGACCTCGATCTCGTCGAACGCATGCTGCGCGATTACGTCAGCGACGACTTCACCGCCATCTGGATTGACAACGAAGAGGAGTACGGCAAGATCGTCGAATTCGTCAGCCGCTTCCAGCCCAAGCTTGTCAGCCGCGTCAAGCTCTACACCAAGGAAACGCCGATCTTCGAAGAGTTCGGCATCCAGCACGAGCTGGACAAAGCGCTGCGCGCCAAGGTCTGGCTCAAGTCCGGCGGCTACATCGTCATCAACCACACCGAAGCGTTGGTGGCCATCGACGTCAATACCGGCAAGTTTGTCGGCAAGGGCTCGACGCGCCTCGAGGACACCATCGTCAAGACCAACCTCGAAGCCGTGAAGGAAATCGTCCGCCAAATCCGCCTGCGCGACCTCGGCGGCATCATCGTCGTGGACTTCATTGACATGGAAGAGCGCCGCAACCGCGAAAGGGTTTTGTCCGCGCTGCAGCAGTCTCTCGAAGAAGACAAGGCGCCGTCGAAAGCGCTCTCTTTCAACGAATTCGGCCTCGTCTGCATCACCCGCAAGCGCACCAAGCAGGCGCTCGAGCGCGTCCTTTGCCAGCCGTGCCCCTATTGCACCGGCTCCGGCATGGTCAAGTCCATTCCCACGCTCTGCTACGAAATCCAGGCGGAAGCGCGCAAAATGGCCGCCGCCGGCCAGGAGGGCCCGAATCTAACTCTTCGCGTCCACCCGGAAATCGCCAAGGCGCTCAAGACGCGCGAGTCCATGCTCATTGACGAACTCGAGCAGACCGCCCACAAGCACATCATCATCCAGTCCGACGCCACCCTCCACTGGGAGCAGTACGACATCTACTAGCCGTCTTTGTAGGGGCGCAGCATGCTGCGCCCGTTCTCGGCAACCGCTTAAGAGCGTGTCGCGGTGAGTTTTATCTCGGCCATCTTTCTGTCCCAACGGCCGAGCCTTTATTCGCCTGGCTGGTTTTCTGTGGGCTAACTCTGCCTTCAGTTGTCGAATCGTGGGGAGATCGCTCCTGCCTGGGACTAACTCCGCATAAAGGAAATGACTCTGTGTCGCGGAAGCGATTCCTGGAAAGTACGTGTCGAGTGTCTGCTACACTGGCCGCGAATGGAGGAAACAGGCCATGAGAAGAAGAAGTGGTTGGATTCTCATTGAGCAGTGGTATCCAAATGCCGAAACACAGAGATTCTACCGGCGGCAGCGTTCTGGACCATTTGGAACGAGAGAGGAGGCTGAAAGCGCGCGCGGGACTGCGGCCCCTGAATGCAACGGAGAGATTTTTGTTATTCCTTACTCGGAACTCGTTCCCGAGAAGCGAGTCAGGAAACATCTGCGAAGCGGTCGAAGACAGTCCCATCGCTGATTGAAGGGTAAGGAAGGGATGTGGACTTAGCGCTGTCCCTCACCGAGCAAGCGCGAAACGAATGACGCGATAGGCAAGCCAACAAGAAGGGCCAACAACAGCTGCTAGTATCAAAGCGGGAAGCATGATTTGATCCTCGGATACGCTTGGTCTGTCTAAGTAAAGGAACGAAGCGAGAACGGCGAAAATGTAAAATGCAAGAATCTCGCGCACACCCCGCCGCAGTTTTTCACGCAATTGGTCAGGGGCTCCGCCCCTTAGGTGTGCCTCTTCGTAAAGAATCGAGGCCCGTGACCGCTTGTCCCTCTGGCCCAGATATCGCGCCAGCAGGACCGCAATAAAATTCATTTTGTCCTAACTTCCTTGCCCGACCTTAAGACAACGAAAAATAGATAGGCCCCGGGGGTGATTGATGGCTAATGCCTGCGACCCTTGCGGCGCTGCCGTTTCCTAGAATTTCTTGTCTTTTTCAATCTTCCTGTCCCTGACGGACGAGGGTCTTTTCGAGTGCCTCTGGCTGCTCTCATTCCAACTTCGGCCTCAAACTCAACGGGCGATTGTTCTTCTTGTGTCATTAGAACCCCACTTCACCAGAGCATACATCAAAATTACCTGTAGGGGCGCCGGACCCTTTCTCTTCCTCTTAGGATGCCACGAACGGGTGTACGCTAATCGGAGGGAGATGGCTTTTCATGCCAACGCTGGATTGGTCACAATGCCCCGCAGTTGAAAGCATACCCGGGAAGGTAAGCGGCGCCTGGGTCTTCCGCGGCACGCGCATGCCGGTCGCTACGGTCTTCGAGAATCTCGAAGCAGGAGCCAACATAGAAGACATCATGGAGTGGTTCGAAGGGCTGGATCGCGACCAGATTAAGACCGTTATCGAATTTGTTGCCCGAAGTCTTGACCGGCCTCCTTCGTGAATTTCCCGTCGTTCCAATTTCCTACGCCACTTTCATCCCTGGATCTCACGCTTCCTCCAAGTTTCCTGAAACCTCGCACCCCAAATTGCAGTAAGTAGTTATAGAGAGTGGCAGATGGAACTGCTAGCGCAGTTCGCGGCGGGCGACCTCGAAGCCTTCGAAGTGCTGTTTCGGCAGCACCACAAGGAAGTGTACGCCTGGATTGTCCGCATTGTCCGCGACAGCGGCATCGCCGAGGATCTGACCGTGGAAACGTTTTGGCGCATTTACAAATCGCGAGCCCGCTTCCGTCCCGACGGCAATTTCCGCGCTTGGGCCAGGAGAATAGCCACCAACGCCGCCCTCGACTATCTGCGATCCGCGCGACATGAAACGGAGCTTCCGGATGATCTCGCCTGCGCGCCGTGTGAGGATCCCGCCGTCCGCGGCGAGAGACGCAAGCAGATTAAAGAAGCGTTCCATCAGCTGCCGGCAAAATACCGTCTGGTGGCCACGCTCGCTCTAATTGAAGAAGAACCGTATGAAAGCATAGCTGAGGCGGTCGGAATTTCCGCCGGGCTAGTAAAGATAAGAGTCTTCCGAGCTGTGCGAATGTTGCGCAAGAAGCTCAGCCCATTAAGAGTGGAGGCCGTCGCGAAATGAACGACAAAGAAAACGACCGGGAAATCAAAGAACTTTTGAGGCAAGCAATTGCCCCGGTGAAAGACACCGAACTCCGCCGTGACCTGTGGCCGCAAATGCTCCGTAAACTCGATGAACATCCGGCGGCCTCCGCAATAAATGTGCCCTGGTTCGACTGGGCCCTCGCCGCCATTCTCAGCGCCGTTCTTCTTCTCTTCCCGGGAACGATTCCGGCATTGCTGTACCACTTGTGACCCAGGAGGTCTTTATGAATCAGCACACTTATCTGCGAGCGTATCTGGCGGGGATCGCCGTGCCCACGGTATTTCTGCTCGTCATCATGACCGGTTACTGCGTTCTGCGGTACGCCTATGACTTCCCTGTTCCCGTCGAGCGCGTGATCGTGTTCCCCATGGCCGTGGTCCCAAATCTCTGGGGTCTGTGGAACGTGGCATTCATCGCCTTACGCACTCGCTGGCAATTGAACATCGGCCTGCATGGCGCATTGCTGCCGATTCTGCTCGCGCCTCTCGGCATTGTGGTCACCAGTCTCTTGAATTTCTCGATTCCCGGTTTTGTCGCCCATGCCTTTCCGATCCTCGCCCCGCTCGCGCTGATCCTCTACTACTTCGCCTGGAAGTATCTGGTCGGCTTTCTGAACGGCGTTGTTGGGCTCGCGTGAGCCTCGCGCGCTTCGACCTGTCCGTGCGGTCAGTTTCCGAAGTGCGCAACCCATCCCTTTTCGTCGTTGCTTCGCGTCGCTCCGCGCGCCTACAGTGGTTCCACGCTGCTCCCTCCCACCCGGAGCTTCATCCATTCTCTATGTCTGAATAAGGGAGGCATTCATTATGTGGTCCAAACAACAAGCCGTAGCGGAGCCGCCCGCCACTTCGCCGGCGCCTGGTTTTTCGTCCCCGGTCGTTCCTTTCAATGCTCCTTCCACCTCGCGCCTGGGCAGTTCGAACGCCCGCAGCGCGGCGCGGCTCGGCGCCAGCATCGAAATCAAGGGGCAAGTCACCGGCGATGAAGATTTGCAAATCGACGGCAAGGTCAATGGTCCGATCTCGCTGCGCGGCCATGAACTGACCGTCGGCTCCACCGCCGAACTCAATTCCGAGATTCACGCCGGCGAAGTCGTCGTGGCCGGTAAAGTGGTCGGCAACGTCCGTGCACGCGGCCGCGTGGATATCAAGAAGGACGGCTCCGTCATCGGCGACATCTCCACGGCGCGCATCAGCATCGAGGACGGCGCCCATTTCAAAGGCCGCATCGAAATCGACCCGACCAAGTCCCACGCCGCCGCGGACTAACCGAGAATTGCGACGCGCCTGCAAAAGCACGCTGTGAAGAACTTCCGATCACTCGTTGTGCTTGGATTCTGTCGTTTTGTCCGCGCGCGATTCCGAACTGGGTCACAGACCACCTCCACGCAAGTCCGGTGGCCGCACAATCCTGCACTGAAACTTTCCCGTCGTGCGGGCCATGCCTGGTCTGCTTATGGGCACGGCTTATAGAACGGAGAACAATCAAACAGGTCATGCGGCATCAACATGAACCCTGTCCACATTACATGCGCCGTTCCAACCCAAAGGCCATTGGAACCATAAGCTCCGTCTTCATCTCGAGGCTGGTGATGCAGCGAGCCCTTGTACCACAAGACCAGATCGGTGTTAGCCACCGACGAATGAGGTGCAACGTAAGTTGGAAGATACTTGGCTGCGAATTGGCCTGGATTGTAGGGCGTTATCCAAAACTCGTTTTGAGTGAAGGTTTCGTAGTGCTGGGTGAGCCCCCCACCGGTAACCAAAGGCATCAATCGATACCCAGAGTAGTGGCCTTGAGCATTCTTGAAAGCAGAGTTTGTGACCTCCAATGCGTCGTGTGTCCGCGCCCCCCAGACTAGGCCCTGCGCCGTCGCCAGTGGTGTATTCGTGTCGGTCGCCGTGCCGGCCACATTGTTGGGATCTTCCACGTGCTGCAGCCAAGACGTGGAGTTTATGACGCCATCGACGTCAATGTCGATCCTCCAGATCGCATTGTGCACGTGGGTGATCAGCTCAGCTCCTGGCAGGTTTTGGCCGGTTGCGCCCATCCGCCCGATTACAACTCCATCATCGCGGAAGGTGTACTCCTGAATGTAACGGTAGTTGTCCGCATCAATCGCTCCCCACAGAATCAACTCTTCACCGCGTCGCACTCCACCATAGTCCTTCCACATCAGGCCCCGGTCACGAACCTCCTTGCACACATGCGGACTGATGGGCCCGCCTCCCTGACACGCAGGACAATCGGCTGACGTTACGGACGTCAGTTGAAAGTTAAAGGCGCTCAAGTCGTAGTATCGAGGGCTTCCAGGGTGGTACGGCACAAAATAATCGGAGACTCGCAAATCCCATAGGACTCTGACAAATGGCGCGCCCGGCGCCTTGCGGAAATAGATGGGACCAATGACCAATCCATTCGGATTCGCGATGCTGTTGTAGCCTGCCACCTCGTGCCAGCAAATGAGCCATGTAGTCTGCGCTACTCCGGTCGTCGGAAAACTCTGCGTGATGGCATTAGGGCAAAAGAAGTAAAAGCGATCCAAGCTAACTGCCGCGCGGCTGACCTGTCCGCTGGCGGCGGAAGCCCACGCCAACCCAAGCGCTGCGACAAGAATCCCGTTAAGCAAGCTTCGAATGGCGCTCATGGATGCTCTCCTCCTTCGTTCCTCTTTCTTGTCTCCACCGTGACCGTGCGCTTCGTCAGATCCACGTGCGCGCGCATGGGCAGGTAGCCCTCCTCCGTTCGAAAGATCAGGTCGAGACATCGATCAATGCTGCAGGGATCGCGTGGATTGGTACTCCTCAGCGGCAGAGCTTGCGCGGCGAAGGGTATGCGCGCGTCGCTGCCGGATTCCGAAATGCTGAACCGCTCCATCTTCTCGCCCAAAGCGTGCTGGACTTCGCGGTTCTCTTTGGCCAGGGCTAGCGCTTCTTCCGCATCCTCGCGGGAGAACGGGACCTGATCTGCCTTGATCTCCTCGACCTCCAACACGCGGCGTTCGTCGAGCAGGATTAGGACACGCGCTGCCTTGTTCGTTTTGGGGTTGAACACCGCCGCCCGGACTCGGCGCGAGGGCCGCTTCTCGCTTGTGCCGGCCAAGAAGGCTTCTGCCTCCGCCTTGTCGGCCTCAGGATCGGCAATGTAAATACGTGGTTTCTCTTCACCCACAATCTGCCGGACACGCTTGTCGGAAAGGACTGTGTTCTCGATCGCCCTCCGGTCTTCAGCTTTTAGGGCTTCGGATTTCGATTTTGCAGAATCTTCCTGCTGGGTATCCGATTGCTTTGCAACAGCGGTGCTTATAGCTAGAAAGGAAGTGATAGCGAAAATGATCCCCGGGATGCTTGCACGTCTCATAGTGATTCCTCCTGGGGTAAAGGATCGCTACAATAGTGACCTATCCGTGGAAAACGTATCTTGATTTCTTAGCGTCCGGAATACCGTTGCTCTTTCCACGGATCCCCGTAGGCGTGATAGCCGTTGCGCTCCCAGAAGCCCAGCCGGTCATGATCGAGCAGCACAAACCCGCGCACCCACTTCACGCTTTTCCAGCCATAGAGATGCGGCACGATCAGCCGCATCGGGCCGCCGTGTTCGGCTGTCAGCGGCTGGCCGTCGTGTTCGAACGCGAAAAGCACGTTGGGACGCAGCAAATCCTCGAGCGGAATATTCGCGGTATAACCTTCTTCAGCGAGCACGGAGGCGAACCGCGCCGCTGGTTTTGGCTTTACCAGCTTGATCACGTCCATGAACAGCACGCCCTTCCACCGATTGCCCAGCCGGCTCCAACGCGTCACACAATGAAAGTCCGAAGTGACTTCGCTCTGCGGGAGCGCGCGAAATTCCTTCCACGTCAGCCGCTTGGCCTCCTCGACTTCCCCGGAAATCTGGAAGTCCCACTTCGCCTCATCGAACACCGGAATGCTGCCGTAGTGCAGCACCGGCCACTTCAGCGTCAGCGACTGCCCCGGCGGCAGCCGCCCTTCCGCCTTCGCCTTCTTCTCCAGCTCCCGGCGATCCCCCACATCGCTAAACAATGCCATTCCCATCTCCTCTGTCGTTCGATGATAGTTTTTCGCCAAGGTTCCAGATACTCTCTGCCTGTCACCCCCTCCGCCGGTTCTGCCACAGCCACTTCCTACCAGTCACGAGTCCCCTTTTTCCCTGTGCTATGATTTCTCTTCACCCCACGAAAGCGAGCACCGCATGACCGCACGCATCCTCGACGGCGCCAAAATCCGCGACCAGATCTTCGCCGAACTGAAAGACGAAGTTCGCTTGCTCACATCCGCGGGCGTTCGCCCCGGTCTCGCCGCCGTTCTCGTCGGCGACAATCCTGCTTCTCAACTCTACGTGAAAAGCAAAATCGCCGCCTGCGAACAACTCGGCCTGGCTAGCGCCCTTCTCACGCCGCCGGCCACCGTCAACACGCTCGATCTCCTCGCCGTCGTCGAAGACTTGAACCGCGACAACGACGTCGACGGCATCCTCGTCCAGCTCCCTCTTCCTCCTCAAGTGGACACAAAGCGCATCCTCGAAGCCGTCGATCCCTTCAAAGACGTGGACGGCTTCCATCCCATGAATCTCGGCCGCCTCGTCAGCGGGCGCCCCGGCCTGGTCGCCTGCACTCCCGCAGGCTGCATGGAAATCCTTCGCCGCAACGACATTCCCATCGAAGGCGCCAACGCGGTCGTCCTCGGTCGCAGCGACATCGTCGGCAAGCCCATGGCCCTGCTCCTCATGCACGCTAACGCCACCGTCACCATCTGCCATTCGAAAACGCGCGACCTCCCCGAAGTGGTCCGCCGCGCTGACATCATTGTCGCCGCCATGGGCAAGGCCGGTTTCGTCGAGGCCAGCTGGATCAAGCCCAGCGCTGCGGTCATTGATGTAGGCACAAATCGCATCACCGATGCCAAGGAAGCAGAGCGCCTCTTCCGCAACTTCCCCGAGCGCCTCGAAAAATTCCGCGCCAAAGGAAACGCCCTGGTCGGCGACGTTCATCCGGATGCCGTCAACATCGCCGGCGCGCTCACCCCGGTTCCCGGCGGCGTCGGCCCCATGACCATCACCATGCTCATGAGCAACACCATAAAAGCCGCACGCCTCCGCCGCGCCTCCCCCAGATTTTCCGCCACGCAAACCATCGCCGGCGCCCGGTAAACCACGATCATGCTCCGACTCGGACTCACCGGAGGCATCGCCAGCGGCAAAAGCGCCGTCGCCGCCATGCTCCGCGACTTGGGCTTCTCCGTCCTCGACGCCGACTCCCTCGCCCACAAGCTCATCGAGCCCGGCCAGCCTGCCTATGACGAAGTTCTTCAGGAATTCGGGCCTTCCATCGCCGACGCCGGCGGCCGCATCGACCGCGCCAAACTTGCCGCCATCGTTTTTGGCGATCGCGCCAAGCTCGACCGCCTGAACGCCATCGTCCACCCCCGCGTCGCGGAAGTCATCTCTCGTCAATTCGAGGAATGGCAGCGTCAGGGCACGCGCGATGCTGCTTTTGTCGAAGCGGCCCTCATCATCGAAGCCGGCATTCACAAGACACTCGATGGCCTGGTGGTCGCCTGGTGCGAACCCGAGCAACAGTTTGAGCGCCTCCGCGCACGCGGCCTCAGCGAAGCCGAAGCCCGCCGCCGCATCGCCGCGCAACTTCCGGTCGAAGAAAAACTGCGCTTCGCCACCGAAAAAATCGACTGCTCGGGATCCCTGGAACGCACCCGCCGCCAGGTCGAAGCTTTCGCCGCCAGGCTCCGCCGCTCCCAAACGGCACGGTGAGTCTCTCCACGATTTTTCTTATACTATTGGGATTGACCGGAAGACGGGGGACGATGCCCATGAAAGCCGCAAACTCATCCAATCGCGCTCGTATCATTCTCGCCGCACTGGTACTTCTCTTCGGAGCCTATTGGGCCGGCGCACGTTTTGGCCAGCGCCAGCCCACCAACGTGGAGGCGGTGCCACTCAAAGCTGGCGGCGCAGGTTCTACTACAGCCGTCCAACGCGACGCTGCACTCACCGAGGACGAATCCATCAACGTGCGCATCTACCGCCAGGTCTCACCTGCGGTCGCCAACGTACTCACCAAAGCCACCGAATACGATTTTTTCATGGACCCTGTCCCCGTCGAAGGCGCAGGCTCCGGGTTCGTCATTGATCCGCGCGGCTACATCCTCACCAACTTCCACGTCGTCGAAGGCGCGCAATCCATCGAAGTCGTCCTGGGTGACCAATCCAGGTACGCTGCGAAATTCATCGGCGCGGACCAGCGCAACGACGTCGCCCTCGTCAAAATTGAGCCCAAGGGCAAGCCACTCGTCGCCCTCCGCCTCGGCGATTCGGGAACTCTTCAGGTCGGCCAGAAAGTTCTCGCCATCGGCAATCCCTTTGGCTTCCAGTCCACACTCACCACCGGCGTGGTCAGTGCCCTGGGCCGCACGGTGCAAACCAGCCAGACCACTTTCATTGATGAAGCCATTCAGACGGATGCCGCCATCAACCGTGGCAATTCCGGCGGGCCGCTCATCAATACGCGCGGAGAAGTCATTGGCATCAACTCCGCAATCTTTACTCCCAGCGGCACCACCGCCGGCATCGGCTTTGCCATCCCAATCAACACGGCGAAAAGCATTGCCAACGATCTCATCACCGATGGCAGGGTCCATCGCGCCCTGCTCGGTGTGGAAACCATTCCCGTCAACGGCTGGCTCGGTGAAGCGCTGGACTTGCCGGTCCAGGAAGGCTTGCTGGTGGAAATCGTCACCAAGGGAGGTCCGGCTGCCGCTGCCGGAGTTCGCGGTGGCGATCGCGTCGCTCAGGCGGGCATGCGCAAAATCCATATCGGCGGAGACGTTATCGTGGCCCTGGATGGCCAAAAAGTTGCCAGCTCCTTGGACGTCAACGTCGTCCTGAACCGCAAGCGCCCCGGCGACACGGTAAAAGTTTCGCTCTATCGCGGCGGAAAAAAAGATGGATATCCCCGTAAAACTCGGCGAAAACACCGGCAATTAATGCCCGTTTTGCCGCGGGGCGCCCGCTGCGGCGGGTGCCCCGCGCTCGATCACCATAGATCACTGACCGAACTCGGCACGGTGCTTTGCGCGCGCTTCTTCAGTGAGTGAATACCAACCTTCCGCGATATCGCGCACGCGTTCTAACTCTCTCTGCATCTCCGCGTGCTTCGCTTCCATCACTTCGGCAGAGGCATCCGTCGGCACGTAAATCGGCGGCGCAAACAGGATCACCGTGCGCGAAAACGGCGCAGGCAGTAGAAAATGGTCCCATGTATTCGCAAACGTCTTCCCGCGATCCACCCCAATATGAAAAACAAGAATCGGGCATCCCGTTTTTCCGCGCCAGCATCACCGGGCCCGGCTTGGCCACGTACCACGGTCCGCGCGGCCCATCAATCGT
>Ga0207110_10176_pt1 | contig 15762 bp, 11 predicted proteins | sample Alteio_BWMinHeat_74_FD_153582 | JGI IMG/M metagenome (GOLD analysis project Ga0207110, IMG submission 153582) | Enriched cells from forest soil in Barre Woods Harvard Forest LTER site, Petersham, Massachusetts, United States -... | ecosystem: Environmental > Terrestrial > Soil > Temperate forest >...
AGCGGCGGAAGTCCAAACATCGGTCATTAAATGCTGGCCGTCGGCTTCCAGGATGATCGACGTGTGCTTCCGGCCGGTGCGCAGCAGAATTTGCGCCACAGCCAGGTTGACGAGTGCGGCCACGCCGAGTAGCAACGTTCCCAGCCCGAGCGATTCCAGGTGCACCGGATACCGCAATCTTTGAATTGCGGTGCTGATGATGCCGAAGGCAGCCACAATGATGAGCCCGCCTTCCAAGCCGCTGGAAAAGAAAGCGATCTTTTCGTGGCCGTAAGTGTGTTCGCGGTCGGCCGGGCGGGTCGAGTACCAAAGGGCGAAATAGGCGACCACCGCAGCTACCAGGTTGATGCCTGATTCCAGCGCGTCGGAGAGCAGGCCCACGGAATCGGTCAGCAGCCAGGCGCTGGTTTTCAGCCCCAGCGTGGTGATCGCGGCCAGGATGGACAGGACAAGGGGAGCACGCAACGATTTCATCGGCCATTTGACTCGGCGACACGGCAAGCGGCTTAGTTCCCGGGAGTAGGCGTCGGTGGGACGACGTACTTCGGCAATTCCGCGGAGCTGCCGGGGCGGCCGTCTATCCGCCCGAAGATCATGCGCCCGGCCGGAGTTTGCAACACGCTGGTCACCACGATGTTGACTTCCTGGCCCAAGTTTTGCCGCCCACCTTCGACCACCACCATCGTGCCATCGTCGAGGTAGCCTACGCCCTGGCCCAGTTGGTCGCCGGGCTTGACCAACTTCACCGGCAATGCTTCGCCGGGCAGGGCCACCGTCTTTAACGCGTTGGCGACCTCATTCAGATTGATGACGTCCACGCCTTGCAGCTGAGCGATCTTGTTCAGGTTGAAATCGTTCGTGACCACGCGGCCGCCCAATACCTTCGCGAACACGACCAACCGCTCGTCCACCCGGTTGACTTCGCGCAGTTCCGTCAGGTTGGCCTCGTGGATCTGCAGCTCAATCTTATCGTTGCCCTGCATCCGCTTGAGGATATCCAGGCCGCGCCGGCCCCGATTCCGTTTTAGCTTGTCTGAGCTGTCGGCAATCCCCTGCAACTCCTGCAGCACGAAGCGAGGCACGATCAGTTTGCTGTCGATAATTCGTGTATCGCAAATATCGGCGATCCGGCCGTCAATAATGACGCTGGTGTCCAGCACCATGGGCCGGTTTCCTTTCATCTGTTTGGAGAATTCCACATAGGGAATGATGAAGCGGAACTCGTCTTTGGTCTGGAGCAGAGTGGAAGTCACCACGTAGCAAAAAATGACGGTAATCAGGATTCTCACGCCGTCCAAAAGAGAGTACTTGTGCGGTTTGTCGCCCATCGTTTCATCGGTCAGGTACGGCGCCAGAGCATTCGAGAACAGGGTGCCGAGCAGTAATCCAAGCAGCAGTCCGAAATAGATTGCCGAAAGCGTGGTGATCTGCTTGTTGCGGACGAGGACGTCGGTGGCCACCACTACCACACCAATGGCCAGAACGATCGCCACGGCCAGCACGCCGAGCCATGTCTTACCTGTGTCGCCGGCATATAATGTTCCGGCGTAAATAGATACGCCGATAATCAGGGCACCGAAAAAACCCCGTAAGATCCACAGCATCATGTCAGGGAACTCCTGGTATGAATCGGGCCGCCTGAATGCCGAGATGAGTCAGGAGGCGGGAATAAATGATCGCTTGCGGCGGGGGCATATCCGCGCCGGCATGGTTTCGGCAGCGACAGTCTTCCTATCTTACACTTCCGTGGTGGGATGGAACAGGCGCAGATACTCTTGCTGGGCAAAGCGATCGGTCATGCCGGCCAGATAGTCGCCGACAATACGCTCGACCGCGTCGTTCTGACGGCGCCGGGCGAAGCGCTCCGGCAGAAGCTCCGGAAAGCGGCGGAACTCGTCGAATAGAGCGCGCAGGACGTGGCTCCCCTTGTGCTTCATGCGCAGCACCCGGAAATGACAATAGACGCGTTCGTGCAAAAAGCGCTCCAGATCGGCCTTGAGTAACGCCAGGGCCGGGCTGAAACCCACCAATTGTCCCGTAGCTCGGCGGACATGAGCCACTGAACTGATACACGCCGTTTTGAGCAGATCTTCAGTGTGGCCGACGAGGTCGCGAACCTGCCAATCGATGAGGAGACGTACGACTCCGGTGCGCATGATCTCGGGGGACAGACCCGGCCGGCGCACTAAGGCCGCCGCTTGCCGCCAGAATTCCACACCTTCCAGCTCTTCCAGGGAGATCAGGTCCAGACCGATGGCATCGTCCAAATCATGGGTGTCGTACGTCAGGCTGTCGGCGGCATCGACCACCTGGGCTTCCAGCATGGGCTGACCGGCGGCGAGGTATTCCCCAAGTTCCGGCGCGTTATGATTTTTGGAATGCTGCACGAAGGCTTCGCGCACCTCCCACGACAGGTTCAGGCCAGGAAAATCCGGGTACCGTTCTTCCAGTGACTCGACCACCCGCAGGGCATGGAGATTGTGATCGAAGCCGCCGAAGTCGCGCAGGCAGTCGTTCAGCGCATCCTCGCCGGCATGCCCAAAGGGAGGATGGCCCAGGTCGTGCGAAAGGGCAATGGCTTCGGTTAGGTCTTCATTCAGAGCCAGCCGGCGGGCGATGGTGCGGCTGATTTGGGCCACTTCCAAAGAATGGGTCAGGCGCGTACGGTGGTGGTCGTTCGTCTGGGCGACGATCACCTGCGTCTTGTGCATTAACCGGCGAAATGCCGTGGAATGCACGATCCGTTCCCGATCGCGCTGGAATAGCGTCCGGTATGGATGCGCTTCCTCCGCGTAACGGCGGCCCCGGCTGGCCCGCGTATGCATGGCATACGGGGCCAGCACTGCGTCTTCGCGGTCAAGCGGATCGAAGTGGGAAGAATCACTCATGCGCAGTCCGGTGGATGCTATCCCCGCGTCCACTGTGATCCGCGTGTTAAAAAAGTTCATTAACCACGGGGGACACGGGGAAGGACAACTTTATTCTATTCTTCTTCCTCTTGGCGGCGTTCGGGCTCAAGCGGGCCGGCCACAAATGAACCTTTCACGTCGACGTCGTTCAACACGATCAGTGTCCAAACTCCAAAGACCAGTCCCAGGACGCAGCAATCATGAGGCGGCAACAGAGCGAGGATAGAAGCCGTCATCGCCAGGCCGTAGCTTTGCAATCTGCGCATCTTGATGGCGCCGCGAATGATCAGAACGGAAACGACTATGCTCAATGCGTAGAGCACGAATGTCACACCCATGATCCCCATGATCATGTTTTGTTGGGGCCCGGCCATCGCCGGTATTCGTGCTATCTGGATCGCGGAACTCACGACCTGAAATATCGCGTAGATCAGTGCGAGAATGCCGGTTACTATCAACCCAATGCCCGGTGCATTCAACCGGCTACGGGCTTGCTCGCGCAACGAATGGCGGCGCCGCCGCCGCCGGGCCTCTTCCATTCGCTCGATGTCTTCTTCGTCTTCCTCGTCGTCCTCTTCGTCGTAATCTGGAGGTGGGGGCAACGGGATGGACCGCGGCCCGGTCTCTTTACGAATTCCTTCCTCGATTGCCGACCCTTGCTCGGTCGGCGCTGTTTGCTCGCGGACGGCTTCCGATGGAATGGGCGGCGGCGATTCGCTTGGGGGCGGTTCCGCCGGCATCGGATAGCGCTCCGGCAGCGGATCGCCGGCCAGGAACGTGGTCTGGCAGCCAGGACATTTCACATTGGCGCCGATCAGATTGTCCGGCACGCGCAGCGGCCGGCCACAGGATGGGCAGGTCGTTTGAATGGGCATGAGGATTTCTCAATTCGAGCGGTGCGAACGCCAACCTAGCTGCGTCCAGCCCGGTTTTCATACCCAAATACAAGCGTGGATACAAGACCCAGGGCAGTTCGCGACTTGCCGGGCGATGAAGCATTGGTAGGCTCCCAGGGTAGTTGCGAACGACTGGAAACAATGTGATGCATGTTGGAACATTGGAAGGCTCGGTGCGATATTCTCGAACTGCCTCATGCTTTCGTCTGGGCGGTGGATACAACATTCTGCACACAACTTCTTTCAGACCGGAAATAAACAATGAGAACTCGCGCGCTCCTGGCCGGCAGTTTCTTTTGCAGCTTCCTTCTCGTCCCCACGGGGCTTGGGCGCTGGAGCGTCGTCCGGGCCAACGAACCGCCGCAGGTCATAGCCATCGGTGAGAAAGCGCCGAACACACGCTCTTTGCGCGATTTGCGCGGCAACAGCCGGGCCCTGCACGACTTCGAGGGCCGCAAAGCCCTGGTCATCGTTTTCGTTGGCAGCGAATGCCCGATTTCAAACCTGTGCCTTCCCGAATTGATTGCACTCGAGAAGAAGCTCCGTGGCCAATCGGTGCAGTTTTTGGCCGTATATCCCAACGAGGCGGAAGACCTCGATCAAATCGCCGGCCATGCCTACGACCGCGGCACGCCGTTCCCGGTGTTCAAGGACATCGGCCAGAGGCTGGCAGATGCACTGGGAATCACGCGTGTTCCATCCGTTGTGGTTCTCGACGGCGATTTTTGGCTGCAATACCGCGGGCGCGTGAACGACCAGTACGGAGCCGCTGCGCGCCGCCCCAAGGCCACGCGCGAGGATCTGGCGCTGGCTCTGGACGAAATGCTGGCTGGCAAGCAGGTCACAGTTGCCGAAACGGAGGCCGACGGCTGCCTCATCGGCCGTGCCCGCAATGTGAAGGAGGCACATGAAGTGACCTTCAATAAGAACGTTGCGACGATCTTGCAGTCGCGTTGTCAGATGTGCCACCGGCCCGAACAAGCGGCGCCGTTCTCGCTACTGACTTACGAAGATGCCGTCAAGCATGGCCATATGATGAAGGAAGTCACCGAGCAGCGCCGCATGCCGCCCTGGCACGCCGATCCGCGCTACGGCCATTTTTCCAACAACCGCCGCCTGACAAACGCGGAAATCGAGACGATTGCCGCATGGGTGGACGCCGGAATGCCTAAAGGCCACGACAAGGACCAGCCCCATCCCGTCGCGTGGGCCAAGGGCTGGATTCACGGTCAGCCCGATGCCATATTTGAAATGCCCGATGTGTTCGAGGTCCCCGCCACCGGCGTAGTTCCCTACAAAAGTTGGATCATCGACCCCAAGTTTACGGAAGACAAATGGGTGCAAATTGCGGAATGCCATCCGGGGGCGACGGGCGTGGTGCATCACGTCGTCGTTTACATCTTGAAAGAGGGCCAACGCGGCCCGATTTCGCCCGACGGCATGCTGTCGATCCTAGTTGGATGGGCGCCCGGCGACCTTGGCTTGGTGCTGCCGCCCGGCACGGCGCTGAAGGTTCCCAAGGGCTCGCGCTTCCGCCTGGAGATGCACTACACTCCCAACGGCACAGCCATGAAAGACCGTTCCTCGGTCGGCATTACGTTTGCCAAGAAGCCGCCGAGATATGAGCTGTGCCAGAGCGAATTCGCCAACATGGCCATTGCCGTGGCCGCCAACGACCCGCACTACACCGCACAGGCTTCTTTCCGGCTGCCGGCCGACGCGCGATTGATCAGCCTGGCGCCGCACATGCATTGGCGCGGCAAGGATTACTTCTACGAAGCAATCTACCCGGATGGTAAAAAGGAAACGCTGCTGTCGGTCCCGCGCTGGGACTTCAACTGGCAGAGCGTCTATCGCTTTCAAGAGCCTGTGAAGCTGCCAAAGGGAACGAGATTGCACTCGGTAGCGCACTGGGACAATTCGGCAAACAACCTGCTCAACCCGGCCCCGGAGAAAACCGTGTACTTCGGACTACAGTCGTGGGAAGAGATGATGGTCGGCTACGTCAGCTTCGTTTGGGAGAACCCGGAAACCGCGGCCGATTTGGCCAAGCACCCGCCAAAGCTGGCGGACCTCATGTTCGACCGCCTCGACGTCAATGGCGACGGCGTCATTACGCCCGACGAGCTGCCGGAACAACTAAAAGCGCTCGCGCCCCTCGCCGGCATCAAAATCCCGGAAAAGATGACGCGTGAAGAATTCGAGAAACTGTTCGACAAGATGCGCAAGCAATTCCAACAAAGGCGGCCGGAACCCAAACCCGACGGCGCACCGGAGAAAAAGCCGTAGCAAACGAATTGCGCGGTCGGCAACGGTCGATGCGAATGCCCGCGGCGCTTTCCCGCCATGGGGCACCTTGGCCCGGTTCGGCACGGTCTCTATAATCGCGCTACGGACACTGCAAACATCACGGGAACACCGGCATGGAAGATGTCCCATCATCCGATCCCCTGCGACCGAAATTCAAGCGCGTCGTGCTGAAACTCAGCGGCGAGAGTTTCGGCGTCAGCGGCAAGACCGGCATCAGCCTTGACGAAACGCTGAGCATCGCCCGCCAGGCCAAGCGCGTGGTGGAGCGCGGCGTGGAGCTTGCCATTGTCGTGGGCGGCGGCAACCTGATCCGCGGCGCCCAGTTCTCGGCCGGCAGCTCCATTATCAAAGACACTACCGCCGACAACATGGGCATGCTGTCCACCGTCATGAATGCCCTGGCCCTGCAAGACGCGCTAGAAAGCTTGAATTGCGAAACCCGTGTTCAATCCGCCGTTCACATGCACACGGTCTGCGAACCGTATGTCCGCCGCCGCTGCATGCGCCATCTGGAGAAGGGCCGCGTCGTGATCCTGGCGGGCGGAACCGGCAATCCATTCGTCACCACGGACACGGCAGCGGCTCTGCGCGCTCGGGAAATCGAGGCCCAAATCCTGCTGAAGGCCACCAAGGTCGACGGCGTCTACAGCGCTCCACCGGAAATCAATCCCCATGCGGTGCGCTATGAGAGGTTGACTTATGACCAGGTCATCAAGGACACGCTCCGCGTGATGGATATCTCCGCCATCGAGATGTGCCAGAAGATCAATTTGCCGATATTGGTGTTTGAATTCAAAAGGGAAGGGAACATCGAACGAGCCATCGCCGGCCATCCCATCGGGACCATTATCTGGGCCGGCGAAGGCAGTCCTTGAGATATGCACCCCTCTCCCCGCTGTGGAAAGTGGTTGGAGGTGGGGGGCGGTGGACGCCTTTGCCCCTCACCCCCAACCTCTCTCAGCAGCGGGGAGAGGGGCTCTGGAAATTCGCCCTGAAGACGAGGATCATTCCATGAACAGCGATGACATTCTCCTCGATTGTGAAGAACGAATGGAAAAAGCCGCAAACGTGTTTCGCGACCAGTTGCGCGGCTTGCGCACGGGGCGGGCCACTCCGGCCATGCTCGACAACATTCGCGTGGAATATTACGGCTCACCCACGCCGATCAAGACGTTGGCCCAGATCAGCGCGCCCGATCCGCAGCAAATTGTGATTCGCCCGTTCAACGCCGGCGACTTGAAGGACATAGAAAAAGCCATCCGTTCCAGCGATTTGGGCCTGGCCCCAAACAGTGACGGCAAGATCATCCGCCTGCAAATCCCGGCCATGAGCGGCGACCAGCGCACGAAACTCGTTAAGCGCGTGAAGGAACTGTCGGAAGACGCCAAGGTCGCCTGCCGCAACATCCGCCGCGATGCCAACAAGCATTTTGACCAGGCCGAAAAAGACGGGGAAATGCCCGAAGACGACCGCGACAAAGGCAAGGACGAAGTGCAAAAACTGCTCAAGACCTACGAGGGCAAGATCGAGGAACTAGCCGACAAGAAGTCCGCCGAGATCATGGAGCAGTGACCGCGCTGCCGCTGGCGGCTTTGCCGACCAGCCCGTAAAGCTGTAAGCGGCATCAAACAAAACGCGACCTGATCGTCCCCCATGCGTTCTATCCAGCAAATTCTCAAAGAACTTGCCACGTCCAACGAAAACGGCCTACCGCAAAAAGCCGTGGAACAAAGCAGGCAGAAATTCGGCCACAATTCGCTCACCCCCCTGCCCCGCGAACCGCTCTGGCGCAAGTTCCTGGAAAAATTCGACGAGCCGATCATCAAGATTCTGCTGGCCGCCGCGCTGCTTTCCATCTTGGTCGATTTGTTACATGCCGATGCCTTGCTAGGGTTTGATACTCTTGCCGTTGTGGTGGTAGTCCTGGGTGTGGCGTTCGCGGTCCCGAAATACCGGCCCTGGGCGCCGTCTTGCATGTTTGGATTGGCACTTATCTGCGCTTCGGAAACCGTCGCCGGTGGGCATCCTTCGTATGAAGGCCTGGCAGTCATGGTAGCCGTGGTGCTGGCTACCGGCGTGGCCTTCGCCAGCGAGTACAAGAGCGACCGCGAGTTCGAAGCACTGAACGCTCACAAGGATTCGATTCACGTCAAGGTGACGCGTGATGGAACGATGAGCGCGATCCCGCTGGAACAAGTCGTCGTCGGCGATCTGGTCATGTTGGAAATGGGCGATGAAATACCCGCCGATGGCCGGCTCGCGAAGGCCACGGAGCTGTACGTCGATCAATCACTGCTGACGGGCGAATCGGCTGCGGTTCGCAAACACGTTCGATCCGGTGAAGACTCGGCCGATGGACCGGAACAGCCTACCTGCCTTTATCGCGGCACACAAGTTGTCGATGGTCTGGGGCTGATGATCGTGACCGAGGTGGGCGATGCCACAATGATTGGCCAGATTGCCCAGCGACTCTCCGGCGAGGACGAACTGAACAAGGAAGCCGGCGCTCAACCCGAAACCGAGCAAAAGCGTGTCCGGAAGAAGTTGACAATATCCAAAGCGCTCACTCCGCTGCAATTGAAACTCACTGACCTGGCCAAACTCATCAGCAAAGTGGGCTACGTGGCCGCCGGGCTGATCTTCCTTGCTTTGCTGGTGCGCGGCCTGACCCGCGGGGAAATTATTCCATCGAAAAACGTCGGCTGGCTCGATGTAGCGCGGAATTTGCTCGATTACGTCGTCTACACCGTCATCATCATAGTGGTGGCCGTGCCGGAAGGTTTGCCGATGAGCGTGACCGTTTCGCTCGCTCTGGCGATGCGGAAGATGACGCGCGCCAACTCGCTGGTGCGACAATTGGTCGCCTGCGAAACCATCGGTTCGGCCACGGTCATTTGCTCCGACAAGACTGGCACGCTGACCCAGAACAAGATGCAAGTAGTCCGCATCTTCTGTGCGGGGCAAATCCTGGACCGAGGCACGTCCACCTGGAAACCGCTCGACAGCCAGTCACCCTGGCCCCGCAAGGGCCAGCCGCTGGATTGGCTCGCCTTGATTGCCGCAGTGAATTCCACGGCCAACTTGGAGGAGAGAGAGGACGGCAGGATGGCGGCGATGGGCAATTCCACGGAAGCCGCTCTTCTCAATTGGTTGCACGAAAACGGCTTGGAATATCAAAACCTGCGCTTGCAGTTTCCAGCGCTGTACCATGTTCACTTTTCCTCCGAGCGCAAGCGAATGACCACGGTGATTACGTACGGCGAGCAATTGGTGTCTCTCGTCAAAGGCGCGCCGGAATGGGTGCTACAGCAATCGACGCACTACCTGGCCGAAGATGGTTCGATTCAACCGTGGACCGAAGCCGCTCGCGCCGCGTTGCAATCTGCGCTCAAAGCTGCATGCGGGCAAGCCATGCGAACCCTGGCCTTTGGATTCTCCCTGTTGCCGCAGGGCACTCCGGTGGAAGAAGACCTGCTCCATGCCCGCCAGGAGGAACTCGAACGCGGGTTGGTGTTCGCCGGCTTCGTGGCCATTCGCGATCCGTTGCGCACTGACGTGAAGGATGCCGTGCGGCAATGCCGGGAAGCCGGGATCGAAGTGAAAATGATCACCGGCGATAACGTGGAGACGGCCCGGGCCATCGCTTTGGAAATCGGCCTGCTGGACATGCCCGACGCGGTTGTTCTGACTAGCCAGGAATTCAACGAACAATGCGATGAAAAGTTGAAAGAGTCGATGCCCCGGCTGCGCGTATTGGCTCGCGCCAAGCCCCTGGACAAATTCCGCATCGTCAAATTACTGCAAGAGCAAAACCACGTGGTGGCCATGACCGGCGATGGGACCAACGACGCTCCGTCGTTGAAGCAAGCCGATGTTGGTTTGGCCATGGGAATTAACGGTACGGAAGTGGCCAAGGAGGCCAGCAAGATCGTGCTGCTGGACGACGCCTTTTCCACGATCGTCAAGGCCGTTCACTGGGGCCGGTCGCTGTACGAGAACATTCAGCGCTTCATTCAGTTCCAATTGACGATCAATGTCAGCGCCTTGACGATCGCGTTTCTGGGGCCGTTCTTCAACATCCGCCCGCCGTTCACGGTGCTGCAACTGCTGTGGATCAACGTCATCATGGACACGTTTGCGTCCATCGCGCTCTGTTCCGAACCTCCGCGGCCAGGCCTGATGAAGTTGCCACCGAAGAGGAAGGACGAAAGCATTCTTACCCGGTCAATGCTCATTACAATCTTCTCGACTGCCGGTTTCTTCATCGTAGCGATGATGGCCTTACTGTTGGGGATGAAGCATAGCCGCTGGTTCGCGGCCGGCAGCGGCAACAACCCGGACAAGTGGGAATTCGCCCCACTCAATATTCGGCAGGTGAGCATCTTTTTCACCGTGTACGTGCTGTTTCAGGTCTGGAACCAGATCAATTGCCGGTCGCTGACGCCGGAGCGCAGCGGCCTGAGCGGACTGTTGCGCAACCCGGCCTTCATGGCCATCGCCAGCCTGACACTCATCGGCCAAATCCTCATCATCACGTTTGGCGGCGCGATCTTCAGTGTCGAACCGCTCGGGTTGATCGACTGGCTGGAACTTGCTGCAATGACATCGATAGTGCTGATTTTTTCCGAAATCGTCCGCTTCATCCGCCGGGCATCCAAGCCGCTTGCGGCTTCTCCGGGATAGAATCAAGAACATGGAAGAATCCAAAGAGAAACTGCAAGCCATCGCCGAAACCATGGGCGTGGGCGACTACAAACGGCACGTGTTTTTGTGCCTTGGCCCCGATTGCTGCTCTCCGGAAGTCGGCCAGGCGGCCTGGGACATGCTCAAAAAAGAACTGAAGGATCGCGGGCTGTCGCTGAGCAAGGGGCCGAACGCCTGTTACCGTACTAAAGTGCAGTGCTTGCGGATTTGCGCCGGTGGGCCGATCATGGTCGTTTATCCTGAGGGAACTTGGTACTCGGGCATGACCAGCGAGCGCATTCCGTTGTTTGTCCGGCAGCACCTGGAGGAAGGGAAGCCCGTTAGCGAGTGGATTTTCACAAACAATCCGTTGCCCGAAAGCCCCGGTTAGAATTCGCGAACGTGCAACCGGCAATTCCGGCTCAGAGAAACGAAAGAAAGGAACCACAAAGTCACAAAGGCACAAGAGAAACGACACTTCTCGCTGGACGCGACGTGCGGAGTTTCGTTGGGAGCACTCACCTTTCTAATAACTTAGCCACTTTGCGTCGCTGACAGCCAGCGCGGTGAAACAGGCCGGCGGGTTTTTCCGTTTTGCTTGCACACCCCCACCGCCCTACCGTTATTAATCTTTGGCAATGCAAAACGACGATCCGAGCTTGCAAAACGACGATCCGAGCTTGCAAAACGACGATTCGAGCATGCAAAACGAAAGTCCGATTGGGTCGTTTTGCAAGCTGGTGCAAAACGAAAACCGCAAGTAAATTGCCGTCTCCTCTCCGATTCGCCGAGTAAGGGCGCAGAGCTTCAATCATAGGATACAAATATCCACTAATCCAATCATTGTCTGCAAGGTTGTATCAAAAACCTCTGCGTTGTACCGGGTGCGTGCGGAAATTGAAATGCTGCCGGGAATTGAGCCTGCCATTTGAACCGACGGCTGCGGACTCAGCGCGCAAACACGTTCCGCAAGAACGTTTGCGAATGCTCCCACCGGTCGGCGGCTTTCTCGAAGTCCACGTCCATCACATGCACGTCTTTCGGCGTGAGAATGGACTCGGGAAGGTTCGCCTTCACCTGCGGGTTGAGCGGGATCTGATGGCTGGCGTTTTCCGCCAATTTCGCTTCTACCTCGACCGAAAGCAGAAAATCGATGAGTTTTCGCCCACCATCGAGATTTGGGGCGCCGCGGATCAGAGCCACCGTGTTGGGAATGAACAACGTTCCCAGGCGCGGATGCTCGGGGTTCTTTTCTCGGTCGGGGAAGATGATCTCGACGAGCTGGCCGCTCTCCTTTTCTTCCATCGCGTCGTCGGTGTCGGTCATGCCGATGGCCACTTCGCCGTGGGAAACGGCCTCGGCAGACTGCTTATTGCCCGGCACAATGTGAACCGCGTTGGCGGCCAGGTCCTTGTAGAATTGCTCGGCCCGCTCCGGCCCCAGGGCTTCAAACAGGCATGCGGCCTGCGTGGCCGTGGTGCCGAAGAGCGGCTTGGCCATGGCCACTTTGCCCTTCCAGCGCGGCTGAATCAGGTCCAACAGACTCTTGGGCCGTTCCGCTGCCGGCACCAGCTTTGTGTTCACCAACAGCACTCGCGCTCGCGACGCAAACGCCTGCCAGGTCTGATCGGACGCCTTCGACCAGGCCGGGAACGTAGCCGCGGATGGAGGAGCGTACGCTTCCAGCAGTCCCTGACGGCGCAGCCGAATCGTGGCCAGGATTTCGTTGTTCCAATGCACATCGCAGCGTGGCCGGTCCTTCTCGCGGATGAGTTCCTCGTACAAGCTGACCGACTTGTCCGCTTCCGTGTCGTACTTGGGCGCGACGGCCAGTTTTGTTTGTTGCGTGAAATCGGCCAGGATCGATTCCGCGAATTCCCGGTCTTGGGCGCAATACAGCACCACCCGACTGGGACTGGATTTGCAGCCGGTGACAGTGGCGAACATTCCGGCGGATGTAAGCAGAAAGCGCCTACGGTTCATTCGTGTTTCCCCCGAACAAGCAGCCTGGCACAGGCAGCAGCCCCGATGAATCCGGCTTTGCTGCCGAGCTGGGCATAGCGAATTTCGGTGCGCTCCGCCGGCACCGGGAAAGCCAATCGCTTAACATATTGACGAATCTTGTTGAGGAACGGCTCGCCCGCCTCGATCATGCCGCCACCGAAGACAACCATCTCCGGGTTGATGGTGTGCATCACGTTGGTGGCGCCCATGGCCAAGTAGAAGGCGGTTCGATCAACGATTTCTTGCGCCAACTTGTCGCCGGCCTTGGCGGCGTCGAATACATCCTCGGCCGTCAGTCCCTCATTCTTTACGGGCCTATGGTGCAGTTTCGATTTGCCACTGTCTTCGGCCAGGGCTTCTTTCGCTCGTTTGACCACGGCTGTGGCGCTGGCATAGGCCTCCAGGCAGCCGAACTTGCCGCAACCGCATTCTCGCGGATTTGTCATTTCGATCTTCATGTGCCCAAGTTCGCCGCCGTGGCTATGTGCGCCTTCCAACACGCGGTCAAAAACAATGATCCCTCCGCCGACACCGGTGCCAAGCGTGAAGAAAACCAGGCTGCGCGCTCCCTTGCCGGCCCCGGTCCAGTATTCGCCGAAGGCCGCGGCGTTGGCATCGTTCTGAAACGCAGTAGGCAGACGAAATGTATCGGCGACGTGCTGCCGGACTGGCACATTTCGCCATGGTTTCATGTTGGGCGGATCGAGGATCACGCCGGCGGCCAGGTCCATAGTTCCCGGCGTGGCCACGCCGATGCCCGCAATGTCGGCCATGGTCAGACTTGCAGCTTTCACGGCATTGCGAATGACCGCGCACATGGTGGCCAGCCCATGCTCCTGGCCCTTGTGCGCTTCGGTCGGCAGGCTCTCACTTGGGAAGTCGCGGCCCGTGTCGTCCACCACGGCGGCCTTCATGGTCGTGCCGCCCACGTCCAGTCCAACGAATCTCAGAATGTCGCTCATAAGACCGGAACTCAAGCAGTTGTCGTGATTCCTGCTGGTCAACCTGACTTATTCTGAATAGTTTGTGATTCCGGCGCTTTCCGTCAACTGTGAAACCGCCGTGAACAGCCTGAGGCGTGCCATCCATGGCGGTTCCGTCCACATCTTCCCTGGGTTGGAAGTCTTTTTTTCGCTCGCAAACCTGGCTATTTCTCTTCTTCTGGCTATTGGCGATGGGTCTTCTGCGCAGCTCGGCTTTTGAAGATCCGGGTTCGCTTTGGCACATCCGCGTGGGCGACTGGATTTGGGACCATGGTCGGATCATGCAGACCGATCCGTTCACTTTCACCTTTACCGGCCATCCCTGGCGGCCGCAGCAATGGGCCGGAGAATGCCTGATTTCATTACTGCATCGCCTGGGCGGGCTGGACGCGCTGCTGCTGGCCTTGGCGGTGCTGCTGGCGGGATTCGCATCGTGGCTGGCCGGCCGTTTCATTCGCGCCGGGCTGCACCCGGTCCTGGCCGCCGCATTAGTGTTATTAGGCCTGATCGTGGCTTCGTTCCATTTCTATATTCGCCCACACATGGCCACCATCGTTTTCATGGGTTGGGTAATGGGCCGCATTGTGGATTTTGAATCCGGCCGGATAACCTGGAAACAATGGGCTTGGCTGGTTCCCGTGACCATCGTGTGGACCAACCTGCATGGCGGCGTGTTGGGTGGGCTGGCCACGGTGGGCCTGGCCGGCGCCGGCTGGGCGCTGCTGGCATTGATGGGTCGCGAAAGCCCGATTAAATCGTGGCGGATTCTGATCTTTCTGATTCTGATTTTGGCGATCAGTGGAATTGCATTGCTGGTGAACCCGTATGGCTTTGGCATGCTGAAGATTTGGAACAGCATCGTCGATTCCAAATTGTTGCCGCAAATTGTGACAGAACATCAGCCGGTGCGACTGTCGAACCTCAATGGCTTGGCTGTGGTCGGTTTCGGCGCGTTCTACATACTGATGCTGGCGAGCACCTTGCCGAAATGGCCACACGTGTCGTGGCTGATACCGCTGGTCTGGTTCGGGTTGAGTTTGCACAGCATCCGGCACGGGCCGCTGTTTTGCGTCGTCGCCCTGGTGTCATTGGCAGACATGTTCCCAAACACTATTTGGTTTCGCTGGTTGCAGAAACATGGCGATACGCTGGTTCGAAGAGAAGTAACGGCGGGGAAAAATGGGGAAGAGAGGACCTGGCTTGCCTGGTTGATCCCGGCAGCGCTAACCATCCTCTGCCTGTGGTTGCAAGCAGTGCGCCTGCAGGTGCCGCTGCTCGGCTCCGGCTGGGTGTGGCTGAATCCGAAGGAGGTGCCCGTCGATTTGCTCGAACCGCTGCAAGAATATGCCCGTAACAAACCGGAAGGGACGCCGGTCTTCAACGATGCGAACTTCGGCGGCTTCCTGATCTATTTCACGCCGAAATTGCGCATCTTCATGGACGACCGCTGTGAACTTTATGGCGATCCCTGGATGGCCGACTACATGGACATGATGAAATCGCACCCGGAACGGATCGAAGAGCATCGGGCCAAATACGGTTTCGACCGGGCGCTGGTGACGGTCGATTCCCCGATGGATCGGTATCTGGGCCGATCGTTGCAATGGCGGGAAGTCGCCCGCGGCCAGAAGGCGGTCCTATATGCGTGGAAAGAGAACTGAACACGGAATCTCAAACAAACTGCCAGGACAATTGCAGTAAACGGCCGTAAGAAAAATGTGTGGGATCCTGTGTTCATATTCGCGGACAATCATGTGGTATCGCGTGTTCGGCTTGAAGGTGGAAACGGTGCAGCCAGCGCTGCTGCAGGAACACTTGCGGCGGCTGGGGGTCGATGTGCCGTTTCAAGTACGCGGCGACGATTTGGGATGGACAAACTGCACCCTGCAACTTGTGGCCGATTCATCGCCCCTGCACCTTGAGCGCTACCTGGCCAAAGATGACATCCGCGACGATTTGGACGCTTGGGCCGCCTGG
>Ga0207110_10163_pt1 | contig 15626 bp, 15 predicted proteins | sample Alteio_BWMinHeat_74_FD_153582 | JGI IMG/M metagenome (GOLD analysis project Ga0207110, IMG submission 153582) | Enriched cells from forest soil in Barre Woods Harvard Forest LTER site, Petersham, Massachusetts, United States -... | ecosystem: Environmental > Terrestrial > Soil > Temperate forest >...
TGAGAGCGTGCTGACCCGCCCGCCGACTTCCGCCGAGATGCTGGAGTGCCTGGCCTTCCTGGAGCAGCAACAAAAGGCCCACGCCGTTATCCTCGCTAAGCCGCAAGCGGCTGATGCAAGCGGCCGCGCGCCGTCCGGCGACCCGGCGCAGCGCGCGCGCGAGAATTTGGCGCAGGTGCTTTTGAATCATCATGAGTTCGTGACTGTGCGGTGATTCGCACCGTTTGCGGTTCGCGGGATTGAAGGGTGGGCCAAGCAAGGATGCGCCGGCCCACCGTTCGCCAAAGTGGGACGGCGCGTACTTGATTGGCCCACCCTACCTTGCGGAAAGGAACGGTGATCCGGAGACAGCCGTCGTGATTTCGTTCATCATCCCAGCTCACAACGAGCAGGAACTGATCGGCGGCACCCTGTCGGCACTGCATCAGGCCACCAGTGCCCTTGACGAACCCTATGAACTCATCGTTGTCGATGACGCCTCAACCGACCGCACGGGTGCGATCGCGCAGGAACACGGCGCCATCTTGATTGCGGTCAACAATCGCCAAATCGCGGCCACGCGCAATGCCGGGGCTCGGACCGCAAATGGCGACAAGTTCTTTTTTGTAGACGCCGACACGATGGTGACAGAGCAGGCGTTGCGAGCAGCAATTCGTGCTTTGCGCCGCGGCGCTGTGGGCGGCGGTTGCGCAACCCGCTTCGACGGCCAAATGCCGGTCTATGCCATGGTGTTGGAGCGCTTGTTGCCGCCGATCCTGCACGTGTTCGCGTTGGCTCCCGGCTGCTTTCTGTTCTGCACGCGGAAGGCCTACCTCGCCGCGGGCGGATTCAACGAAGCCATGTATTGGGGGGAAGAAGTCGCTTTCTGCAGGCGGCTGAAGGGCCAGGGCCGGTTCGTCATGCTTCGCGAGTTCGTGATCACCTCGGGCCGCAAGCTGCGCTCTCACACGGCGCTGGGGCTGCTGCGCGTTGCGGCCAGATTGGCTCTGAAGCGACACGGGGCATTGGAATACTGGTATGGCCGCTGATGCCCGGCGGAATCCTCGTTGCGAGCTTTCACCGCCTTGTTTCTTTCTGGAAACAATTTCCGCAAGAACTGCAACTACCGATAGCTGCGCGGCCAATGACTTGCCGTAGCCGCATTCGCCAGAATGCGGGGGAACAGCCCACCCGCGTTCTGGCGAACGCGGCTACAAGACCAAGCGACTTTGGCCACGCAGCCGGCATTAAGGCCGGCACAGCGCTGCAAAGACATTTTGTCTCATCGTGCTCTCATGGCCCATCGGGTAAATGTGGGAGGAAGCGTGTCCGTTTTTCATTATGCCGGCAGCGGCGCCGGTGGAAAGCCAGGCGTTTACGCGCCTGCGGGGACCGTTCTCTCCCAAAAAAAGGAGCATGAGATGATTCGCTCTAAGATCGCCTGGCGATCGGCGGCGGCCCTGGCGGCCGGGCTGCTGATCCTGGGGCTGGCGGGGGCGCAGCCTCCGGCCGGCAAAGACGACAAGAAGGATGCACCCAAAAAGGATACTTCTGCCAAGAAAGATGGGCCGGCCAAGAAGGATACATTTCCTCGGAAAGAAGAGGCGGCCAAGCCGGACCCGGCGCTGGAAGCCTGGATCAAGATTTTGGGCGAAAAAATGACCGACCGGCACGACACCGTGCGCGACAGTGCTCGCGCGGCCCTGGTGTCCATCGGCAGACCGGCACTGCCGGCGCTAAGAAAGATGGCCGACAGCGACGATGGCGCCACAGCCGTGGCGGCGAAAAAAGTTGTCGCCAGTATTGAGGGTCGCGGCGGCAATTTTAGCGGCGGCGTCGCTCGGCCCGGAATGCGTCCCGGTCCCGGCGCTATTGGCCCGCGTGGCCCTGGCGGGGTTGGTGGGCCTGGTCCGGGCGGCTTTGGTGGTGCCGCCGGTCCCGGTATGCGTCCGGGCGGCCCCGGTGGCTTCGGTGGCGGTGGCGGATTCGGCGGCAATCGCAATGCGCCTGGCTTTGGCCAGCCCGGAATGGGCCCCGGGCCCGGAGGATTCAATCCTGGCGGTGGTCGCGGCGCGCGGCCCAACTTCGACAATCGCAATCGACCCGGCACACCATTCCCCGGCGGTCCTGGTCCTGGCGGCCCCGGTGGCTTCGATGGCCGGCGTGGTAGCGGGCCTGGCGGACAAGGTGGCGGTTCCGGCATGCCTCCGGGCCCCGGCTTTGACCGCGGTCGCGGCGGTCCTGGTGGTGCTGGCGGTGGATCAAACATGCCGGGCGGCCTTGGCGGATTTGATCGTGGCGGCGGTCCCGATCCTGGCCGTGGCTCCGGCGGACCTCCTGGCCCCGGCGGATTCAACCCAGGCGGCGGTCCAGGCGGACCCGGCGGCGGCACTGGTGGGCCTCCAGGCCCAGGCGGGTATGGATACGGTGGTTCCGGCGGGTTCGGCCAACCCGGCTTTAGCGGCTTCGGCGGCAGCAGTTCCGGCGGATTCGGGCAGCCCGGCTTTAGCGGTTTCGGACAATCCAGTTCGGCCGGGTTCAGCGGTTTTGGACAATCGAGCGTGCCCCGTGGCACCGGCTTTGGCGGTGGCGGTGGCGGTTCGGGAGGATTGTGGCAACCGGCCAGCAGGAGTTCCTGGCGCTCAAGTTCCGGTGGATTCGGTCAACCTGGCTCAAGCAGCTTCGGGCAACCGGGTTCCAGCGGTTTTGGACGACCTGGAATGTCCTCAGGTAGTGGATTTGGCGGCCCCGGTCAACGTGGCTCCGATAGACCGGCGCCCAAGGAAAAGATTGGCCCGCCCAGGCCCGATTCGCCGGATGAGAGGTAGGAGTGGGGTGAGTGCCATGTTTGGCGGCGGACCGAAGGTCCGCCGCAGTTCACTTCTTTTCCGGCGGCCAAACCTTCGCCGGGTCGAAGTCGGCGTCGTCGAGGGGCACCGGCGCTTGCAGGCGGTCAAAGCAGTAGTATTCCACTTCGTATTGATTCTGGTCGAACGTCTGGATGAGCAGCGGCAGGCCGGTGGTCTCATCGAAATAGAAATAGCGAATGCCGCCCTTGGGCAGGAACGATTCCACGCCGGGCAGAATGGTCTGTTCCACCGTGTCCAGCGGGTTGGGGAATTCCGCCCGCGGCTTGGGGCCAAGGTAGCGCAGGGAACCGGCGTTGGGTTGGCCGCGCTCGATGACGTCGAGCAGGGCCCCGAAGCGCAGCACCGCCGCCCCGATGCCGCCCTCCTGAATGGGATATCGGCTGCGCGATTTCACCAGCTCGCTGTCCGGGGGGAACTTCATGCGATGCCCCGGCCCGAACCAATCGCCCATGCCGGTCAGCAGCTGAATTTTGTCTTCGTACTGGTCCTTGACGTAAATGAGTTCCCGGCCCTTGCTTTCGTCGCCCAGCCACTTGAAATGAATGCTGAGCGGCGTGCGCCGATACTTGAGCATAATCACTTCCATCGGCTCGGTCTTGCCGCTCGCCTGTTCGCGGCGGCGCAGGCGCAAGATGTAGGTGTCGAGTGCTTTTTCTTTGTCCAACGCTTTGTTCGCAATCCGGCGCACAGTCAAATTGTCCGAGCGCCCCACCGGTTGGGCCTCGATTTCCTTCGGCGGCGGCGGGGCTGTGAGCATTGGCGGCGGATCGGCTGGCGACGGCTGCATCTGGCCGCGGGCCACTTCTTTATTGACCGCGTGCTTGTTCCTGAGCGCAAAGCAGCCGGAACCGGCGAGGAGCGCGGCGAAGCAGAGAATTGCCCCAAGAGTGTCCTTACGCATGGCCGGCCCTCGAACAGAAGAGTCCTTCTCCTGCGCGGGCGCGATATACCGTGAGGGATGAGAAAAGTATAGAGGGAATTGCGCGAATCGCTACGCCGCAAGCGGTGGTTCACGCCCGCCAGAATTTGATGTAGGAATGGCGCACGAAATACCACAGCCCCTGCGCGGCCAGCAGGCTCTTGCCGGCCTTGGCGCGCCGGCCCGCCAGGCGGCGGCAGCCGTATTCCAGGACCTTGCCGATCAATTGCAGCGGCGTATCCAGGCTCACGGCTAGCTTGTAGGCTCCGATTTGCCAGCGCGGCGTGCCCACCTTGCGCAGGTACTGTATATACCCGGTAGCCACGCTCTCGGTGCTGAAGCCGATGTTCAAACGCGAACTCACCCGGCCATAGTGCGTGATTTCCACCTCGGGGAAATAGTAGATGGGGTGGCGCCGGCCCACACGCGCCGCCAGCTCCAGATCTTCGCCGCCGAAGGGGAAATCCTCGTCCCAGCGGCCGCATTCCTGAAACACCGCCCGCGGCATGAACACCGCCGCCCCCATGAGCAAATCCACGGGGCCATGGTGGTGCGGGTCAAACCCGGTGCGGCGATAGGCGCGGTAAGCGCTGCCGAAGAATTGTGTCCAACGGAACAGGGCGGTACGGTGCAGCAACGCCGCGACCGTGGGCCGGCTGCGGTACGAAATCTGAAAAGCGCCGTCGGCATCCCGCAACCGCGGGCCAATCATCCCCAGGAGCGGGTTCACATCTGCAAAGCGGGCCAGTTTTTCAAGTGAATTTGGCGGCACGACCGTGTCGTTGTTCAAAAAGAAGAGATAACGTCCTTGGGCCAGCTGGGCTGCCTGATTGCTGGCTTTGGCGAAGCCGCGATTCTGCGCATTTTGCACCAGGTTCACTTCGGGGAATTCGCACGCCACCATTTCCACTGCCCCATCCGTCGAAGCGTTGTCCACCACGATGATTTCCAGGCCGACGCCTTGCGGCTGGCGCAGCAGCGATTCCAGACAAGCCCGGAGCATGTCGCGGCAATTCCAGTTGGCGATACAGATGGAGACGTCCATTTGGTGCGTAGTCAGTAATCAGTGGTCAGTAGTCAGTAGTCAGTGGTCAGTGGTCAGTAGTCAGAATTGGAGATAAGTCGTATTCGGTTTGCGTTTCGCGCACACGTCCAAAGAAGGCTTTGCAACAAAACGATCCAAATTGGCCGAGTTTCGTTTCAGTGGGCCAACGTAGAACGGAATTTATTCCGTTCCAGCGAGAAACTCGAACGGAATAAATTCCGTTCTACGTTCGAGGCTCAGACTTTTTGGATGAAACGTTTCATGCTTGCATGAATCGTTTCATCAGTCTGTTTCGTTACAAAGCCTCCAAAGAACGTGTGCGCGAAACGTAAACAGTAGCTAATGACTACTGACTACTGACTACAATCCGAACATCGCATACATTCTCCTGCCCGGTTTTGACTTCGTGGGTCAGGCCGGAAAGTTCCGGGTTACGGTATTGTTCCATCCGGGCAACGAGGCCCGTGTTGTCGGGCGCCGGGGCCACGGTGATGCGGTGCCACCCGGGAGACGCACCGGGGCCATCCTTGGCACTTAATTCGTAGGAACCGTCGTCCTGAATCCGGGCATGGGACAACGGGCCACGGTTGCCGCGCTTCTCGTCCGGCGCGAAGACGATAAAGCCCCCGCGCAAAGGCAGACCGTTGACCGTGACTTTGCCGTGGACGCGGGCCAAAGGCGGCGCCGAAGGTTTGCAGCCGAGCGGCAGGAGCAGAAGGCAAAGGCCAACGCGCAGGGTGAAGAATCGCATGGGGGGTGATGCTAACAAAACGGCGGACATCGGCCAACAGCGGTTTGACGGCGGACCTGCGGTTGGCCGCGAAACGCGTTGGGTGCAGTACATGGTTTGCAGCATGGCTGCCTGGTCTCGATTGTAGGCAAAGCATGGGCGCAAGCTATGGGCCGCGTAGCGGCCCAATGATGGTCGCCCGTTCTTTCAAGGCCGGGCGGGACGCGACGCCCGCGCCGTGGCGTCGCATAGCGACGCTACGAGCCGCCTTCAAGTGTCGCTACGCGACACATCGTCAACATCCGTGGCAACCCCGGCCCTGAAGGGGCCGGGCTACCATCATGCGGTCGCTACGCGACCGCACACACTTGGCAGCACACGAGTTGCATCACGCTCAAGCTCGGCCGATTAGTTAGACTGCAAACCATGTACTGCATCCAAACACGTTTTACACTTCGCATTGACCTGGATGCGACAATCGGCTACAACGCCGGACCAAATAGACGGGGGAAGGATCGGACGGCCCGTCAACGGGGAAGGACTGGAACTGCCTCCCCGGCAGACCTCAGGAAGAGGAGAAGGCAAACGTGAAAAAAATCCTGTATCTTGTTGCGGGGGTGGCTGCTCTGGGCAGCTTAGGCTGGTTCGGCACCTGGGTTTCCGGCCAACAGCCGGGCACTGTGCAACCGGCTGTAGGAACCAACAAACCGGTCACCAAGATCGGCGTCATGAACATTGCGAAGGTGTTGAAGAACTTCACCAACGCCAATGCCCTGGGCGATCAGCTCATCAGAGAGGCCCAGGACCACGAAAACTCATTGAACCTGAAGAAGCAAGAGCTAAAGAAGAAAGAATTGGAAATCGCTGCCATGCCAAAGGGAGCGGCCCAGGATGAAGCAGCCAAGAAATTGCACGCCGACAGTTTCGCCGTTCAGGAGCTGGAAATCGAATTCCGCAAAAAGCTGTCGGAGCGCCAATCGGAAATGGCCGGCACGGTCATGAAATCCATCGATCACATTGTGGACTTCCTGGCCAAGCAGAATGGCCTGGAGATGGTGCTGGCGTATCCTGATGCGACCACTGATGAAGAAGCGAAATCGCCGCCGAATGCCATCCGCCGCCTGTCGGCGCCGGCGGCGACGGTGATCTGGAAGAACCCTGGCCTGGACATCTCCGACGAAGTGGTCCGCTATCTGAACCACTACTACCCGGCACCGGCTAACTACAAGCCTCCGGCCGGCGGAGTAAACCTGGCCACGCCGCCGAGTGCTCCACCGCAGCCGAACACCGCCCCGGGCGCAGTGCCGGGCCGGCCGTGACAGTAACAGCCCTGCCCCCGGAGCCCAATGCTCCGGGGGTTTTTTTCGTGCAGACTTCCCAGATGTAGTCCGCCATTCGATGGCGGACGTGGCCCCTGACTTTTGATCCGGATCCATGTAACCGGAAAAAAGGTTGAACCGCCGTGAAAAGGCTCGGATTTCGACCCCAGCGTACCCTGGCCCGATCCGTCACGGTTTCCGGTGTGGGGCTTCTTTCCGGCGATCGCGTCCGCGTGCGTTTTCGACCCGCGCCGCCCGACTTCGGCCTGGTCTTCGTCCGCACCGATTTTCGCCAGCCTGTGCGCATTGCCGCCAAGTATGCCCACGTCACCGGCACCCATCGCCGCACCACACTCGGGCTTCCTCCCCATCAGATCACACTCGTCGAGCACGTGCTGGCCGCGCTGGCCGGCTTGCGCATCGACAATTGCCAGGTGGAAGTGAACGGCGACGAGCCGCCCGGCCTGGACGGATCCGCGGGCCGCTTCGCCAATGCCCTGCTCGGGGCCGGTATTATCGCCCAGCAGGCCCAACACGTGCTCTGGACCGTCAGCGAGCCGATCACCGTGCAGCAGGGTGAAGCAAATCTGACCATCAGCCCTGCGGAAAACCACGAATTGCAAATCAGCTACGTGCTGGATTATGGCCCCGGTTGCTCCATCGTCCGGCAGAAACACGTGCAAACCATCACGCCCGAAAGTTTCGCCCGTGAACTGGCCAACTGCCGCACCTTCGTTCTGGAACACGAAGCCGACACGCTGCAAAGCCAGGGCATTGGCCTGCACATTACCCCGGCCGACCTGTTGGTCTTCGGGGAACACGGCCCGATTGACAATGAACTCCGCTACGCCAACGAACCAGCCCGGCACAAGGTGCTGGACATCATCGGCGACCTGGCCTTGCTGGGCCGCGACCTGCGCGGCAAAATCACGGCCCATCGTTCGGGCCATCCGTTGAACATCGAACTGGTCCGCAAGCTGGGCAAAATGCTGCCGCAGCCGGCATTCATCCCACGTTATCGGGCGGCATGAACGCATGGCAAAATCCGAAACGCGAAATCCGAAATCCGAAACAAACTCCAATATCAAAATCCCAATGAACGAAACAACTCGCCGGATGTTTTGGATTTTGGCATTTGAATTTCGGATTTGTTTCGGATTTCGGATTTCGGATTTCGAGTTTTGAACGGCCAACAAGGATCAATGGCGATGCTACCCCTGAAAGTTGGCGTGGTCGGCGTGGGCCATCTCGGCAAGGAACATGCCCGCATTCTGTCGGGCCTGCAGGGAACAGAACTGGTCGGCGTCGTCGATGTCGATGCTGTCCAGGCCGAATCAGTAGCCCGCCGCTGCGGAACACGAGTTTTCCCCAATCACACCGCACTGGCCGAATGTGTCGATGCCGTCTGCATCGTTGTTCCCACGCAGTATCATCATGCCGTGGCTGGTGAATTCCTCCGCCGGGGCATTTCGGCCCTGGTTGAAAAGCCGCTCGCCTTGAACCTCGAACAAGCCAACGATCTCGTGGCACTGGCGAACAAGCAAAATACCATTCTGCAAGTCGGCCACATTGAGCGCTTCAATCCGGCCTATGAAGAACTGCGCCATCGAACCATCAATCCGAAATTCGTGGAATGCGAACGCCACGGCACTTTCACGGGCCGCTCCACCGACATCGGGGCGGTGCTGGACCTGATGATCCATGATCTCGACCTGCTGCTCGACCTGATTGGTCAGCCCGTGGCAGAAGTGCAAGCGGTGGGGGCCACTGTCTTCGGCGGCCACGAGGACATGGTCAACGCCCGGCTGAAATTCGCCGGCGGCTGCATCGCTCACCTGACTGCGAGCCGGATGACACCCATTCCCAAGCGCAAATTGCGCATCTGGGCGCCGGAAGGCTACGCCGGAATCGACTTCGTGCGCAAAAGCCTGTCGCTCGTGCAACCATCGGAAGAACTGCGGCAGCGAAGGATCGACTTCCAGCGGCTCGACGGCAGCGAACGCGAGCGGCTGAAAGACCAGGTCTTCACGCGCCATCTGCAAACAGTGGAACTGAACTGCAACCACGGCGACCAACTGACACGCGAACTCGAGCACTTCCTGAACTGCGTGCGGACAGGTTCCGCTCCCAGAGTATGCGGCGAGGCCGCGCGCGATGCGATTGCGCTGGCTACGCGCATTTTGGCGAGCATGCAGCAGCATTCGTGGGATAACCGCGCTGACGGGCCGACTGGCCCAGATGAGTATCCAGCGCCGATGGTGCCGCTATTCGCACGCGATGAACCGTTGGCGGCGTGAGCGGACGCTTGCGGCTTCGCGTTTGCACACTGCCGGCCGTGAAGTATTCCCGTCGCTGTTTGCGCCGCGCGAATGTCAAGCCGCAAGCGGCATCACGCTTGCATCTTCTGAATCAGAATTTTCGCCGTTTCCGGCCGCATGATGCGCGGATCAGGCAGTTCGCCCTTACGGAGTTTCTCGCGCAGGTCGCGGCCGCTGATGGAGACTTGTTTGTAGCCCTTTGGCCCATATTCATCCACCAGCCCCACTCGGCCCAGTTCCTCGAAGAAGGCCGCGAAGCCCACTTTCACCGGCTGTATCAAGAGCTCGCCTTTGAGTTCATCGAACTTGCGCTGGGCGGCCAGGCCGTCCCAGATGTCTTTGCCGTCGTCATATGGTGCGTCGGCGTGCTTGCGGCCGATGATGATGTCGGTGAAGCCAAAATTCTGCCGGTAGATGCCGTGCATGATCGCTTCCTTCGGCCCGGCATAGAACATCTTGATGTCTAGGCCCAGCAGGATCAATTGATCGGTCAAATCATAGCCGGCCTTTTTCCAAAGTTCCTCATCCTTGTCGCCCTGACCGATGGCCTTGTTGTCGATCAGGGCGCGATACGTTCGCATGCGGGTGAGCGCATCCACGTCGTCGCTCTTGGTCTCGCCGATGAGCGGATTGAGGACCGCGCCGGCGAAGTTTCCGGCTCGTGTCAATCGTTCCAGGCCGACCACCAGGGCGTATTCATGGGCGCGGTGAAGAGCATTGCGGGTCTGGAACGCGACCACTCGCTTCCAACCTTTTTTCTGAAACAAAGCGCGCGATTCCTTCGGCGTCAGCACCAGGTGGCCATACTCGGCGTTCTTCGGTTGCGGCAGCACCGAAACTTCGCCGCCGGCAAGCATCTTCCGTTCGTCGGCCATGACCATCTTGCCGCCAGGATGGTCGGTGCGCTCGGTGTTGTAAACGACCTTGCTGTATTTCGCCTTGTCCCAGGAGTAGACGTCGCGCACTTCCAGCTTGCCAACGAGTTCGCCGGCGCTGTTCTTCAGTCCAACGGTGTCGCCGGCCTTGATGCTCTGAGCCTCGGCATCGGTGAGCGGGAACGCGATGGGGATCGTCCAGGCGTATTTCTTGCCGTTGCGGACGATGACTTCCTGATCGAGGACCTGGTTCCATTCCGCGCCGATCATCGGGCCGGTCAACGGGCTGAGGCCACCATCACCAATGCGGTACAAGCTCGACAAGTCGGCATCACTCAGGACGATGTTTTTCGTGAATGGGCCGCCCAGCGAATTCACCGTACGATTGACCGTTTCCGCAACGCCGCCATGCGGGGGAATGAGATCGGGCATTTTGGGATTACTCCTTTGCTGCCGCTTGCGGCTTCGCCGGCGCATTCCGGCAAAGCCGCAGGCGGCTATATCTGATACGACACCGCGAAACTCTCCTGTGACCGGCGAACCAGGTCGGCCAGGGAAGTTTCATCCAAGGTCCGTTGCTGTTCTTCAGCCACTACTTTCCAGATACTGCGGATGGTTTGCACCATCATGGTGGGGATGACCGAATCGCGGCCGTGGGTTTTCTTGGCAGATCGCTCAGGCCGGTCGATGACGTTGATGATCGCCGAGAGCGATATCTGCTCGGGTGGCCTGGCCAATTGGTAGCCGCCGGACGCGCCGCGCGTGCTATGCACCAGGCCAGCCCCCTTCAATTGCAGCAGGATTTGCACCAGGAAACGTTCCGAGATACCGTGCGTTTCGTGGATGGCCTTGAGCGGCACCGGCTGAAGGTCGTTGTATCGCGCTGCCAACTCAAGCATGGCAATGCAGGCGTATTCAGCCTTGGCGGAAAAGAGGGAGGTTTGCATGGTTTTCTTGTTGCCGCTTGCGGCTTCGCCGGCGCGTTCCCGCGCATTCCGGCGAAGCCGCAAGCGGCAAAGTACTGATCAAATTCCACTACCATCCTTGTGTTCGATCACGTGCAGGCCGCATTCTTTCTTCTTGGTGCCGGCCCAGCGGCCGGCGCGCTCATCTTCGCCTTCGCCCACGGGTTCCGTGCAGGGCCAGCAGCCGATGCTCGGGAAGTTCTGGTCGTGGAGCGGATTGTACGGAACGTCGTTTTTCCAGATAAAGTTCCAGACGTCCTTTTTCGTCCAGCGCAACAGAGGATTCACCTTGATGAGGCCGAATTTCGCGTCTTTCTGAACGATGCCGGCGACCCGGCGATGATCGGTCTGGTCGCCGCGGATGGCGCTGATCCAGGCGTCGTAGCCCACGACAGCTTTCTGCAAGGGCAGCAGCTTGCGGTCGTGGCAGCACTGGTCGGGGCGGATGATGTACAGTGGCCCGCCGTGTTCGGCTTCATATTCCGGCACGGTCAGCTCCGGATAGATGTATTCCACCTCAATGCCGTAGCGCTCCTTGATTCGTTCGCGCAAGGCCAAGGTTTCTGGAAATTGATAGCCGGTTTCCAGGTTGACGATGCGCACCGCCGGCTCGATCTCGGCCAACATGTGCAATATACAGCAGCCTTCGGCCCCAAACGCGGTGGCCATCATCAACTTCGGATGAAACGTCTCAACTGCCCACTGGAGAACGGCTTGCGGCGATTCTCCTTGCAGGTGTCTGTTGGCGTCGGCGATCTCCTCGTCCGACAATCGGAGGCTGGTGGCGAGCATTTTCTCTCCCAAATAATCAAACAGGCCGGATGCTCCCTTTCCGGCCAACACTATCTTTATCGGAAAAATGATGATTCCGGCAAGAGAAGAAATGTCCGCTACGCCGCAAGCGGCTAACAGCCCATGGCTTTGCGCTTCTCCTGGATGAAAGTGACGTGGTGCGGGATATGTTTCGTCGCCGTCAGCACGAATTGCTCCAGGGTGAGCAGGCCGCGTTCGCTGTGGTTCCCTGTGCGCTGCCAGGCCTCCGCCGGCAGTTTGCGCAAGATGCGGGACATTTGCTTGCGGGTGTTCTCGATGATGGCCAGTTCCTCTTCCAGCTCGCGGTCGTGATAAGACAGGGCCCGGGCGAAGTCTTTTTCGTCGGCGCCGAAAAGCAGCGGCTTGTCGATGGCTATGGTCCGCTTGAAGCGGTCGGCCAGGATCGGCTCGAAGTCGGCGATGTGGCAGACCACCTCCAGGGTGCTCCACTTGCCGGCAACGGGCCGGGACTTGATTTGCTCGGCGTTCATGCCGGCGACGGCCTGGCGCAAGAGAGCGGGGCCCTTGAGGTAGTTGTCGATGAGTTCGTTGGGGTTGCTCATGATGGGGCTCCTTGGGCCGCTTGCGGCTTCGCGTTCGCGTCATGTAATCAGAATGCTGAATTCCGCCAGCGAACGCGACGCCGCAAGCGGCATTGATTGGCTGTATTTCGGGAATATGGAATCGTCAACGCGCGGCCTGGAGAAGTTGCTCGCGCAATGCCGCGAGTTGCTGCCGGCGCAGTTGCAATGGTGCGTGCGGATCGAAGACGGCCCGGCCGCCGGTCATCTGCCGCAGCACGGCATAGGCCCGGCGGCGCATTTCCATGTCGCGCTGATCCATGGCTTCCAGCAGCGCCGGAACGGAAAGTGCGGCATTCGGCAGAAGGTGCGATACTGCCTCGCGGAACTGGGTCACGTCTCCCATCAGGCCGTTGACCCACCCGCGAATGCGTTCTACCTCCGTCGCCGCCTGCGGATTGACCGGCGCAGAAGCGGCCGGCGGCGCGACAAACGGAACTTGGCTGGGCAACGGGCCGAAATCGCGGTTCAGGTATTTCTGGCCGAGGTAGGTGTCGATGGCCGTTGGATCGCGCACGATTTGGCTTGGCGTGCCATGCGTGCGGACCTTCCCTTCCGTGATCAGGTAAATGCGGTCGGCCACTTCCAGCACGTGGTCGACGTCGTGATCGGTAATGAGGATGCCAATGCCCGACGCCGCCAGGGAGCGGACGATCTGCTGAATATCGCTTTTGGTCAGCGGATCGACGTTGGCAAATGGCTCATCGAGCAAGATCAGCAACGGCTCGCAAACCAGGCAGCGGGCGATTTCCAGCCGGCGCTTTTCGCCGCCGGAAGCGCGCGACGAATTGGTGTGGCGCACGTGAGTCAGGCGAAAGCGCTCCAGTGCGGCTTCGGTTCGATCCTGGCGTTCGCGGCGGGTCAGGGGCCGGCCCAAACTGCGTGAGCGCGGCAACGCCTCCAATATGGCCAGCAAGTTCTGCTCGACGGTCAGCCGCCGGAAGATGCTTTGTTCCTGTGGCAAATAACCCATGCCCAGCCGCGCCCGCTTGTACATGGGCATGCCGGTGACATCCACGCCGGTGAAAAAGACCTGGCCGTCGTTCGGCGCCAGCTGCCCGGCGGTCATGCGGAAGCTGGTGGTCTTGCCAGCGCCGTTTGGGCCAAGCAATCCGACGATCTCGCCGGGGTGGACCTCGAAATCCACTCCGTCTACCACTTTTCGCCAACCGAAGAACTTCACCAGACCGCGCACTTCCATTATGGCCGCCATCTTGCCTCCCTTATCGCCGCTTGCGGCGTAGCATCCGGGTATAACCGCTATGCGCCCAAACGCAAACGGGAGTTTTCGCAATTCCGTTGTGACAGACGGGTGGGATGAATAGAGTAAATTCAAGAACCGCCGCTCGCGGCTTTGCCGGCGCATTTCCGGCGAAGCCGCAAGCGGCGTCAAATCGAGACAATCGCACATGATGCTGAAACTCGGCTGGCGCATGCTCCGCGAAACCGACAAGCGCCTGTTATGGAAACTGGCTTGGAACATGGGTTTCAAGGGCATGCTCTCGGTGCAGGCCCATAAGCGCCGGCTGAAGCAGGGCCAGGTGTTTCCGCCATTCCTGTACGTATCGGTCATCAACAGCTGCAACCTGCGCTGCCAGGGCTGCTGGGTCGATGTTGCGGCCAAACAGGAGACGATTTCGCCGCAAGCCTTTGCCAAGCTGGTGCGCGAAGCGCGTGAAATGGGCAACGTCTTCTTCGGCATCGTCGGCGGCGAGCCATTCATGCACCCGCAATTGTTCGAGCTGCTGGAGCCGCACCGCGACTGCTATTTCCAGGTTTTCACCAACGGCCAATTCATCACCGACGAGAAGGCCAAGCGCCTGCGCCGGCTGGGCAACGTCACGCCTTTAATAAGTGTGGAAGGCAACGAGATTGTCAGCGACGTTCGCCGCGGCCGTTCCGACGTCTACAGCAAGACCATGCAAGGCTTACAGAACTGCTTGAACAACAAAGTCATGACCGGCGTTTGCACCAGCGTGTGCAAAAGCAACTTCGACCTCGTTAACGAGAAATGGATCGACCGCCTGATCGACATGGGCGTGATGTACACCTGGTTCCACGTCTACCGCCCCATGGGGCCGGACGCCTGCTCCGACCTGTGCCTGTCGCCGGAACAGCAACTAGAGGTGCGTAAGTTCGTAGTCGAGATGCGGGCGAAAAAGCCGATCATCATTATCGACGCCTATTATGATGGCGAGGGTCAGGCGCTGTGCCCGGCGGCCACCGGCATATCGCACCACATAAATCCCTGGGGCGACATTGAGCCTTGCCCCATCGTGCAATTCACCAAGGAATCGATCCATTCCTCCGAAGCCGACCCGCGCTCACTCAAGGAAAAATTCCTGAAATCCGAGTTCCTGCACGACTTCCGCGAACTGGCCGGCACCACCACCCGCGGCTGCATCGTGCTGGAACGGCCCGATCTGCTCAAGCAACTCGTGGAGAAGCACGAAGCCCGCGATTCCACCGTTCGCGGCACCGCCATGGAAGAGCTGGCCGTGCTGACCACCCGCACTTCCCAATACAATCCTGGCCACGAAATCCCCGAGAAGAATTGGCTCTACCGCCTGGCCAAGCGCTTCTGGTTTAACGATTTCGGGGCCTATCGCAAGCTGGATGCCAGGCAATCCGCGCCGGCACTGTTGGGCCGCTGAGCCGCTTGCGGCGTCGCGGGCGCTGTGCCGCAAGCGGCTCACTTCTTCTCATTCCCCCGCAGCCCCGCGGAGCTGCGCACTCCCAGATTTGCATAAATCTGCCGTGTCGCATCCGATTTATTCAGCGTGTAGAAGTGAATGCCGCGGACGGAGTGGTTCAGCAGATCCATGCACTGTTCCGTGGCCCAATGGATGCCGACCTTGCGCACTGCCTCGTCGGTTTCACAGCGGGCGACGGCCCGCAGCATCTTGGCCGGGAAGCGGGTTCCGGCCGCCAGTTCCGCCATGCGGACCATCTGCTCGCGCGATTCGATGGGCATGATGCCGGCGGCGATCGGAACCTTGATGCCGGCCAGTTCGCAGCGGTCGCGGAAGTCGAAAAAGTCGCGGTTGTCGAAGAACAGCTGCGTGCAGACGTAATCGGCCCCGGCGTCGATCTTCTGCTTCAAAAACTCCATCTCCTTCATCCGGTTCGGGGTGTCGGGATGCCCTTCGGGGAAACCTGCGACGCCAATGCCGAATCCGCGTGAGTGAGCGCGGATGAATGCCACCAAGTGA
>Ga0207110_10179_pt1 | contig 15581 bp, 13 predicted proteins | sample Alteio_BWMinHeat_74_FD_153582 | JGI IMG/M metagenome (GOLD analysis project Ga0207110, IMG submission 153582) | Enriched cells from forest soil in Barre Woods Harvard Forest LTER site, Petersham, Massachusetts, United States -... | ecosystem: Environmental > Terrestrial > Soil > Temperate forest >...
GCAGATAGAGCGTCCCTGCAGCCTTTCCCGAATTGGCAACGGACAGTCCGTGGACGCGAGTCAGGAACGCTGGGAGAAACGTAGCGAACACATAGGCGCAGAAATTGAGCAAAGCGCCGCTGGCAATGATCCACCAAAGCGTGGGGATACGAAGGATGTTCCAAATGGAGGTGGTGGCGAGGGCTTCGTGCCGGCGAAACGTAGTTCGGTCAGAAGGTTCGCTGGCGCCACGCTCCGGCTCGCGGAGGATGAGGAGTGCCGGAACCAGCAGAAGCCCGGGAAGCGCAGCGCTGACCATGGCGGCGCGCCAGCCGTAAGCTTGCGCGATGGGTCCGCCGAAGAAGTATCCCAAGGCTCCGCCTATAGGTACGCCCATCATGAAGAGCGCTAGAACGCGGGAACGCTGGTTTGCGGGAAAGAGATCGCCGAGCCAACTGGTTGCGGTCGGCGCGCAGGCGGCTTCGCCTAAACCGACACCAATCCGGGAAAAGAAGAGGAAGGCGTAGGTGGTAGCCAAGCCGGTGGAAGCGGTGAGCGCGGTCCAGACCACGACACCCCAGGCGAGGAGCTTCTTGCGGCTCCAGCGGTCAGCGATGAGGCCGAGAGGAAGGCCAACAATGGCATAGAACCAAATAAAAGCGCTGGTCAGCAGGCCTATCTGCGTGTCATTGAGACCAAATTCCTTGCGCATGGGCTCGACGAGCGCGGCGGGAACAGTGCGGTCGTAGAAATTTAGAATGTTGATGGCAAAGAGGATCAACGTCGAGAGCCAGAGACCGGCTTGGCGGCGTTGGTCGGACATGAGAGGGAGCATCCTAGCACGGAGCGTGGATTGCGGCTTCGCGGCTTCGAAGCATGTCCTAGCAGCTTAGCGGCTTAGGAGCTTAGCAGCTCTTCCTGGGCGGAGTCGAAGGATCTTGTGGTTGGTTCTGTCTTCGGCCGTTCAACTCGAAACTTGAAACGCGAAACTCAGAAACGCCTTTTCCGGTTTGGCCGACTGCTGAGTGCCGAGTGCTGAATGCTGGTTTTCTAAGCGCCGCACCCCCCAGCGTAGAGACAGCAGGCAGAAGACAAAACGGGCTGCGCCTACGCGCCAGTCTTTTTCGGCGAAAGCTATTTAGCCGAGCGCCTTTTCTACTCTCCCCGAAACATCCTGAGCGAAGCGTTCGCCAAAACCCGCGAGGAACGCTATGGCGAAGACGAAGCCGATACCCTGGTGAGTGGGCGACTGCAGAAAGGTGCCGGTACTCAGCAATATAAGGAAGGTAAACAGGGCAAAGCTTGCCCCGACCACTGGCTTGAAGAGACCGGTTAGAAACAGAACCGAGGCGTCGGTTTTTTCCAGTCTGGCAAACTCGTTGATCCGGACCATGATGCTGACGAAACTCCCCAGCGCTCCGAGAAAGCAGACGGCGGGTATCAACGACACGTCGCTTCCAGCTCCAACGATTCGACTCACACCCGACAGATAGCCCACCAAGATCACCACGCCGATAACCAGCAGATCGAGCACCATTCCCAACGCTACTTTGGCTGCGGGAGAAGAGCCTCGCCGCAGTCCGACCATGGGGTTTTTCAACACGCCCAATCGTTCCTCGATCGACTTTGTGATCTCGGCCGCAACTTCCTGCTCGGGGGTTGCGCGCAGCAGGGAGTTCACTCCGACCTCGAGGCAAGAGAGCAATGTGCCGCAGCCCACGGCTTCAATTTCGGGAAGCAACATTACAATCTTCGCCAATTGCTTCTGCACACCTATGTCCTTACAAATCTCCAAATGCGCGCTGATCCGGGTGAACACTCCGGCAATTCGACTGGCCAGCGTTTCTCCTGGTACCGGGGCTGCAAAACCGCGGGCCATATCGATTGGCTGGGGACTCGCTTGAGATATAGGTGTGACAGCGGATGCGCTCAGGACACCGGCATTCACAGCACCTGCGCTTAGGACGGGCGCGCCCAGCGGCGCGCTTAGGACTGGAGACGTTGCCGCACTCATCGTGATCCTCTCAATATGAAGTTCGCACAGGGGGAGTGGAAAAGTGGACGGCATACTACACCTAATCGAATGAAATGTGAAGTTCTGGTCAAAGCCGGTAGCAGCTCGTCCTGAGCGAAGTCGAAGGATCTTATGGTTGGTTTTGGCTGCTTGGCTATGCTGTTGCCTTCGCTTTTTTGCCTTGAGCTAGCAGCTTAGCGGCTTAGGAGCTTAGCGCTTCTCTTGGCTGTTCAACTCGAAACTCGAAACGCCGTTGTCTTTTGCTGTTCGCTTTAGCCGATGGCTGAGTGCCGATTGCTGAATGCCGCTTTTCTCCGCCTGCTCCCCTGTTCCCTGTCTTTAGCTAGCAGCTCAGAAGCTCAGCAGCTTCTTTCGTGCTGATTACTGAATGCCAGTTTTTCGAGAAACAGGCACCGCGCTGCCGCAGGCCTCGGGGTCCCCGGCAACGCGCTGTTTTGCGTTGCTGGGGTGGAGGTCGGAGCGGAGACCGCAGGTCGAAGCGACAAACAAAAAGTTTTTGTTCAAGCGCTCCGCGATGCTGCGCGCTACCGGGGTCCCCAGCAACTCGGGGTTGTTGCTGGGGTGAGGGCTAGCCTTCGGCAGAGTGGAAATGTTCCGGCGGGCCGGCTTTCACTTCCCAGAGTGGGATTACCTCCGTCTGGCCCCGGCTTTCCTACAGACAGGCAGTTATTTGTAAAGTGTTGATTCTTCGTCGAAGAAAATCTATCTCCGACAGGCTCTCAGGCTGTCCCGCTTATTTCCATTATGGCCTCGATTACTCCCGAGTCACGGCAAACAGGAAGGAACCCGATTAGGGAACGGTAGGCGACTATTCGTCAATATGAATGGAGTTGGCTCGGTTGTGACGGTGACGCCAGAAGCTGCTTCGCTGGCGCGAGCGCGATTAAGACGGCGCCGATGATCACAAGAACAGCCACCCCGATCAGTTCTCCACGTGCGACCATGTTGCGAAACGCCTGGGTGCCCATGACCGCGGCATGCGCGAAACTCGACCATGCTGTGAAGGCAATCACGCTACGACTTGCGGATGGATCGCGGATGGCTAAAAGTAGAAAGACGCCCAGTGTGACGTACAGGCTGAACTGCATAGAAAGCGCAGGGTCTTGTCGGATAAACACCACCATGGGGTAGCCCAAAGCGATAAAGAGCAATCCCACCACCGCCAGCGCGATCTTCAATGCCATTTCACGATTCATGGATCTCCTCCGAAAGGCCGCCTGACAAACGGGAACTGCGACCAGTTCATGGATTTGTCTGCTTGCACCGGCTCTGCGAGCATCATACTCTGGACATCCATTCATCTCATCGCATGACCTGAGCCGGCCGGAAGCGAAGCCACCACTGGATTCAAAGGCATAAGCCGGTTTGCGGGGGACGTTAGAAGTCATGAATTCCCAAATTGGATTTGCATTTCAGCCCACGACAAACCAGCGCCGGAGGCACGGAAGATGATAGCCCAGGACGGAGCCCAGCTTTTGGGCGGAGTCCTGGGTTAGCGTAGAAACAATTGGAGTGCCGGAGGCACGGCACCTCGAAAACGATCATTTACTCACCTTCGTTGTTCGCTTCGATTCGGCTCGTGCAATGCTCGTTTGAATTGAGTGAGCAACTAACTGTGTTGGCATTTGTCTTTCGTTTCGGAAGCTCCGAGGCTGCGAAGCTTCGAAGCTGTTCTTGCGCCTTAGCCGATCGCCGACTGCCGAGTGCTGATTGCCGGGTTGTGTAAGGACATTGTCTCTTCATTTATATTGATTGACCACATGCGCCTGCGGCCGCTCGCTGTTCTTCTCTTGTTGTGCGGAGTGTTGTCCCTTCCGCTCGTTGCCTGGCAAAAGACTTACCAGAATCAGGCGGTATATAAGCTGCAAAAGGTGCGTTTCGTCGGATCCCACTATTCACAGGAGGATTTGCTGAAGGCGAGTGGCTTGAAAGTCGGCGCCGACATTTCGCCGGAGGGTTTTCAAAATGCCGCTACTACTCTCAGCCAGTCGGGAGTTTTTTCCCAGGTGAAGTACAGCTTCAACGGAGCGGAAGCGGAGTATGAACTCGCAGACAATCCCAATCTGGTAATGTGCCGCTTCGAGAACCTGGTCTGGATTAGCGACCAGGAACTGCTCTCCGAGCTTACCCGGCGCGTGCCGCTCTTCAACGGTACATTGCCGCTCACCGGCGATTTGGCGACCAATGTGGGAAAAGCGATCGAGGTCGGTCTTAAGGAACGTGGAATCGTTGCCACCATTTCCTCCATGCCTGCCGCCAATCTCAACGGACCGGTAAGTGCGATTGTCTTCTCAGCCGTGACTCCGAAAGTCGTAATCGCCGATATCGAGTTTAGCGGGGCATCGCCGGCTCAGATTCCCAACCTGCAGAAAGCTGTTGCTCCGCTCCTCGGCACCGAATACCGGGAGAGTATGCTCGAGGACTTCTCCACCAACAATCTGCGCCCGATCTATCTGAACCAGGGATACCTTCATGTAGAGTTCCCGCGGGCTTCAGCGACTCCGATCTCTACTTCAGCAGATCTCGCCGAAGTGAAAATTACTGTCCCGATTCAGGAAGGGAGCGTCTATCAGTTGAAGGCGATGAACTGGCCGGGAACAGATCTATTGCCCGCTGCCGCAGCGCCGAAGCTGTGCCTGCTGAAAACCGGCGACATAGCGAATCAGGAGTTGCTGAAGAAGAGCCTCAATAACCTGGGAGGGGCGTACCTCAAACGGGGATATATGAAGGCGACCGTGCGGGCTTTACCGAGCTTCGATGAAAGCAAGCACACCGTCGCTTACGATATCGAGATCGTGCCCGGAGATGCGTATCGCCTGCGCAATGTGGAATTTAAGAATTTGTCGGAAGCACAACTCAAGCAGATAAATGAAGTTTGGAAGCTCAAGCCGGGAGACACCTACGATCCTACCTATGCGCCGGCGTTCCTGGTCAATAACCGGCAATCGCTGCACAGCCTCGACGGTTGGTCGGCCCTATGGACGCAAAAGGTCGACGACGAGCACAAAGTCGTCGATTTAATCTTAACGTTCAGGCCTGGTGTGGCCGTGCATTGAGTAATGGCGCGTGGTGCACCCTACTTTCTTCAAGGCGCACCCCGCGAAAAACCAGCGCGGAGTACGGCACCCACAGCGTAGAGGCCGCAGGCAGGAAACGAAACGGGGTGCGTCACCCGCCCCCGGCGGCAGACGTGATCAAACGGGCGAAGCTCAGAATCCCGGCAAATTCCGGGCTCTTGCGACCATACTGTGCCCGTATTTTGTGATGAGGCTGTTCACAAAATCGGGATCGAACCCACTCGCATAGGCAATCAGACCTGCAAGGGATGCACGACTTTTCGGATCAATCGCGTCAACGCGATGAATCATGGACCGAATTTTTCGTTTGAGTTGACGCCCAACGTATGCCTTGCCATCGCTTCCCAGTGTTATGCCTGTAACCCTACGGGTGCCGCGCTTCGAGGAGCGGCGCGTTTTGCCAGAATTGATGCTAACTCCCCTTGGGAAGGTAAGGGTCGCGACCGTAACAGAAACAATCGGTTCGAGAGTCGCGAGTATTTTCGGCAGCTTAGCTGAAAAGAACAGGTCATCCGCGTATCGGCTGTAGGTCACCCCTAGCTTCGTGGATATTTCAGATAGCTGAGTATCCATGTCATAGCAAACCGCATTCGACAATGCTGGAGAAGTAGGTGCGCCTATGGTTAGCCGACCGTTCTTGCAGACGAGCTTGCAAAACAGTTCAATTTCAAACGGCAGCCATGTTGAGAACATGCTCGGGCGAGCGGCGATTAGCAGCTTCAGGTCATTCTCGGTTATGGAAGGAAAGAAATCCTTGCAGTCCATCCGAAGCAGGTAACGGGAAGCAGCATGTAGGCTGGCATTGTCAAAGATGGACTTGTCCTTTTGATATGCCATCGCTGAAGGATGGACAGGAAGGCCGTTTAAGCAATATGCAAGGAGCCACCGTTGCATTGCCTTCAGCTGCTTTGACGGTTGATCGATTGTCCTGGTAGACCCATTTTTCTTTGGAATGTAGTACGTCTTGTATGCATGAGATGCGCTATTGGCGAACGTACCGATGAAGTGCGTTGTCACGCCCAGGTCGCGGGCCATTTCTCTGATCACGCTGTTTCCCTGAACTCATCCAACACGGCCTTCGCCTCGGGGATTGCCAGGAGTACCGAAGCATGTTCCGCGCGCCTTGCTTCGAGGTAGAGCAGGCGACTGTGGTGGAATGGCCTTCCAATCCGGTTCATGTCGATCGGGGCGTAATAGACTTCACCGCGAGATGCCTCTGTGACGGTTAACGGCCGTATCAGGCCCATTGCAACCGCCAAGCCGATTAAAGTCGGAAGATTGATTGCGCTGGACGAGAGTGAAGGGACAATTGCCGACATGTAATAGTTAATCATCCGAAGCGATGCTGGATGGATAACGGAAATCAAGTCATAAATAAAAAACAGCAGATGCTTCGGGCTGCTTGATAAGTCGTCAAGCTTTATGCTGTGTGATTCCGGAATGCGCTTGATTCGTTCCTCGATTTGATCAGCTGCGGAAAGCACCATGGAAAGCGAGGTATATATGGTGGGTCTGAAGGCAGATTCCACATCAATCCAATGAAGTGGGCCATTCGTTATAAATGACGAATCGTACTGATGCTTTTCGTCGACAATTGGCAGGAGTTTCTGGCGGAGGCTTGGGCTGAGAGAAAACGCCCCAAGTTCAGTCAGTGTGCCAGCGCTTTCGACGATGACGATAATCAGGTCGGCGAGCTTCGCCAGATCCTCTTCCATCTGCAGAGCATCGCGTTCTCTGAGACTTACAATCTCCTGCCAGACTTTTTCGGCATAAAAAATATCCAGGCCAGGAGTGTACTTGGCGAGGTAAGCTCGAACAGCGTCGCGGCTTTTGCTGCCGGCTGCACCGCACAGGAAGATAACGGGATCAAGCTTTCGGAAACGGTAGCGACTCCTCCGAAGGTGATTGATCAACCCTTCGCGAATGGGAACATACCGCGGATGCGCAAGCCACGACGCCATTTCCCCTACTGTAAGCGTACCCCCGGCGCGTTCTGTGCGCCGGGGGAGAATTCCTATCAATACTCTCCGGCTGGCTGAACACCAGCCACTGCAGTTCAAAACCTCTGCTGCATAAACTAGGGGACGTGAGCATCTTAGGAGTAATGGCGACGATCGGTCAATCCGCTCTTTAAAGCGAACACTCGCGCCGGGTGCCCCACCTTTTTCCATCATGGTACATCTTTAGGTCTTTTCGTTGACCAACCCGAACTGTGGGTGCCCCACTCCGCGTGGTGTTCGCGGGGTGGGAATCGATACCGTCCACAGCACATTTGTACGACACCAACATGTGGATGCTCTGTTGGACAGAAGACCAAAACGGGACTCTATGACCGTCCTCGTCGCCCACCCTCGCAAACTGCGCGAGAATGGGGCACCCTCATTCTCGATTGGTTGAGAAAAATCAAAGACAAAGGGTGGGGCACCCGGCGCACCCGCGAACACGCGGAGCTGCGGCACCCACAGCGTACGTGTCGCATGCAGAAAAGATCAGGGTCGGCCAACCGCCCCCAAAAGGCTCCGGCTTTCGTGTGTAATTACTGATTTTCCCGATTCCGGTCTTGTGATACAACAATGTGCCGGTTGTTCCGGAATCTATCGAGAGAGTCTGCCCTCCCGGCGAATCGCATGCGGCCAGACACCATCACGAAGAAGAAGAAGCGTACCTTTAAGCAGTTGGTGGTTCTCGTTTTTTCGGTTTTGTTGGGCGCCTGCCTTGGTCTGGCTCTCGTGCACGCCAGCCCAGACGGCGATCCGGTTGGGCCGCTTACGCTTTTGACTTGCTTTGTTGTTGCCATCTTTATCCATGAGCTTGGACACGTGGCGGGATCACTTTCGGTTCGTTTTCGCGTGACTTCGTTTTCCGTTGGACCGCTCATGTTGCAGAAGGGGCCGGGTGGGATTCGGTTCAGACGCTCTCCGATGCGGCTCGGTGGGCTGGTGACGGCCCTGCCCGTCGGGCTCGAAAACCTGCGCAGGCGCTCGCTGATCATGATCGCGGCTGGGCCGGGCGCCTCTTTCTTCTCGGCATTGCTGGCGTGGGCTCTCTCACGCGTCTTGGGCGAAGGAGGCTGGTCCACCTGGTTACTTACTTATGCCGTCAACTCTGCAGGACTGGGAGTATTGAGCCTGATCCCGATGCGTAGGTTCTATCTTTCCGATGGAGCGCGGATTTGGGAAATGTTCCGTTCGCCGGAAAAAGCCGAGCGCCGACTGGCAATATTGACGATCTTTGAGGGAGCTGGGAACGCTGGAACCAGGCCTCGCGAATGGGACGGCGCACTGGTGGCCAAGGCTCTCTCGGTGACCGACGGATCGGGCGCGGATGTTGCCGCCAACCTTCTCGCTTATGAATGGGCAATGGACCGACGCGATTTTGATACGGCTGAGAAACACCTGGAAGCCGCTGCCGGCATGCTCGACCAATGTCCAGCCATGGTGAAAGCCGGCGTCGCGCTGGATGCAGCATTCTTTTACTCAATGGCGCGCGAAGACAAAGCCGTAGCTCGTGCATGGCTGAACGCCTGCAATCAGCGCTATATAAACGAACGCTACAGCCTGTTGATGGTAGAAGCGGCTGTCCTACTGGCGGAAGAGAGCTGGAACGAGGCTTCGAGCAAAGCGGAAGAGGCGCTAAAGGTTCTTCCCCAGGCACTGTATCCGGGGTTCGCTGTTGCTGCCGAGGACTGGCTCAGGGTCATTTTGGAACGTGCTCAGACGCAGTCGTCGGTCTCCCATCTGCATTCCACAGTTCAGTTGACCAAAATGGGACAGGACGGGTAGCGCACCCCTTCCCGCAGTCATGACTTTGGTTTGACTTTTGCTTACGATGCCTCGCTGTGGGTGCCGGACCCTTTTCCACCCCAGCGACAAGCTCGAAAGCACCTGCTAAGCTTCTGAGCTCCTAAGCTGCTAGCTAACCGCAACGGCAAACAGCGAAAGACAGGGCACAGGAAACAGGTTACAGGGAACAGGGCAGCAGCCGGAGAAAAGCAGCATTCAGCATTCGGCACTCAGCATTCGGCTAAACTGAACAGCCGGAAGTCGGCAATAAGCGATAGGCAATAAGGCTCGCTAACGCTACAACGATGGCATTCGACTCACCCATTCGCTACCGCGAAACGGTACTGACTGTCTATGCACCACCCGCCCGGAGACGGGCTGATCGCCGCTCAAAACCTGCCCAAAGTCGGAACGGTGACCCCTTACTTTTTGAAACTGATTCAGGAAGAACTTATCTTTAATTTGAGGATATGTCGCCTATGACAGACTGGTTCGCACGTCCTGTCCTGCACGTAACGGATGTTGAGGCCTCGCTCCGCTTTTACGTTAACCGGCTTGGCTTCACGAGCCCCTGGCGCTACGACGAGGACGGCAGAGCGCATGCCGCACAGGTTGACCGGCAGGGCTGCGCGCTTATCCTGGCCGACACGTGGCCGGAGAAGATTGGCAAGGGGCTGATGTTCATTTCCCTGAACGTCGAGTCGGCGACGCGCGAGGCTGCGGCTGCCGCGGTGGACGCGCTGCGCGCGGAACTCGAGACCAAGGGCATTCCGGTCAAGGAGGGCTCGTGGGGCTACCGGCTCCTGGTGGTCGATGATCCCGACGGCAATCAACTCTTCTTCAACTATCCGGCCGAGACCGCGATGCAGGACTAAGATGGCGGGGAGGTATGAGCATGATTGAATCTTCCGATTTGCGGACGATGAGAATACCGCTGAACCACGGAGGCGGCCAGATGCCCGCGCTCGGGTTTGGCACCTTAATTCCGGATGCAGCCGCGACGATAAGTGCCACCAGAGACGCGCTGGAAGCTGGATTTCGACACTTCGACTGTGCGGAACGATACAAAAACGAGCGCGAGGTAGGCGAGGCGTTGCAGGCGGGACTTGCTGCTGCAGGCATTTCGCGAGCAGACATCTTCGTCACCACCAAGCTGTGGAACTCCAATCATCGGCCCGAGCGCGTCGAACCGGCGTTCGCCGCGAGTCTGGACAGACTTGGGCTCAACTATCTGGATCTCTACCTCATTCACACTCCATTTGCATTTCAACCCGGAGACGAGCAGGACCCGCGGGATCAAAACGGGAACGTCATTTACGACCGCGGCGTGACTTTGCTCGACACCTGGAGGGCAATGGAAGGTCTGGTGGACCATGGCAAATGCCGGGCCATCGGACTGTCGGACATTGGCTTGAATGAACTGTTGCCCATCTACGAACCTGCGAGAATCAAGCCGGCCGTAGTCGAGGTCGAAGCACATCCCTATTTACCGGAAACAGAGCTTCTGGAGTTCTGCAAGGAGAAGGGTATTGTGTTGCTGGCTTTTGCGCCATTGGGTCACGGAATGAAGCCGGGGCTACTCGAAGATCCAGTCATTTCGGCAGTCGCCGCGCGAGTTGGAAAGACGCCGGCACAGGTGCTGCTGGCATGGGCGGTGCAGCGCGGCACGGCTGTGCTTACCACGCCCAGGACGGCGGCTCGCGCGCAAGAAAATTTCAACATCTCCTCGCTTCCGCAGGACGCGTTTGATGAAATCAATCGCATTCAGACAAGACAGAGGCTCAATCCAGTGGTGACGACTGGCGTCCCTGGTTTCATTCCGCAAGGTAAATCAGCATGAACGGCGTTTCGGGTTTCGAGTTTCAGGTTTCGAGTTGAACAGCCGAAGACAGAACCAACCACAAGATCCTTCGACTCCGCTCAGGACGACAAGCAGACTGGTAGGGTTTTCATTCTGCATGAAGAACAGGTTCGTATCGGGGCATCGACTTCTAGCGGGGTCCTCAGCAAGCGCCGGTGCTGCGGTTGCTGGGTGCATAGTCGTGCCGTCCATGGCCGAGCTAAGAACTCGGGTTCAGCCGCTGGATACAGCCGTGGGGGTGCCCGAGCTTTGTCTTTGCCTACCTCTCACGCAATCGGCCCGCAGCATATTTATGCAGGAGGCTGGAGATCAGCGTCTGATACGGCAAGCCTTCCTCGATTGCCCGCTTCTGAATCGCCTCGAGATCCTTGCTTGATATGCGGATATTCAAGCGTCGGTCTTTACGAAACGCGGCCTTAGCATAACCCGCGTAGCGGTTGCGTTCCCGCTTCAGGCCAGGCACGGAACGCCATTGGCCGCGCTCCACTGAGTGGGCGATTTCCTTTTCGTCATTGTCCAGCTTCATGGCTCTTCCATTTCCTCTCTTAGGTATTGTTGCGTTGCTTTGCGGCTGGGGATAATAGTTTTTAGAAAGATAGAACGCTCGTCTTCGACGAATGGCACAAGATAAGCGTAGTCGTCCCGTCGGATCACGAAGATGCGTTGTCCGGCATAGCGCTCTTGATTGGGGTGCTCCAGAATGTCCAATACCCGTCCGACGCCGATTAAGAGCACTACCTCCTCAAACCCGATGCCTCGCTCCGCCTTCAGCTTCTCGTTCTTTGTTTCGTCCCAGTCAAAATACTTCAAGCATCAGAATAGCACGTTGTGTGCCTATTAAGCACACATTGGCTGAAAGATCACCCCTAAGAACTTGCCGCCGTTTCCGACAGGTAACTTGCTTCTGCCTTCGCGCCACGCTTCAGCGCTTCTTCGCGGTAGTACACCAAAATCCCGATTCCCACGCGCGGCTTTTGATCCAATTGAGGGCTTGCGAGGTGGAATCGTTTCGGGTTTCGGGTTTCAGGTTTCGAGTTGAACAGCCTAAAGAAGCTGCTAAGCTGCTAAGACACAAGCTTCGAAGCCGCGAAGCTTCGTAGCTGCGAAGCTGACAACAACAGCTTCTGAGCTCCTAAGCTGCTAGCTCAAGGCAAAAGCGAAGGCAACGGAAAAAGAGAACGGCATTTCGGGTAGGAGCCAACTGCACCCGGTCGCTACCGCTCGCGGTACTGAGAAAATGTTTCAAGTTTCGAGTTGAACAGCGGAAGACAGAACCAACCACAAGATCCTTCGACTCCGCTCAGGACGGGCTGCTAAGCTCCTGAGCCGCTAAGCTGCTAGCTCGAGGCAAAATTCTGTTCCTTATTGCGAGTCTTCAGATTTTCTGCTAGCAAAAGCTGAGTGGAGCGTCGAGATAACACTTTGTTCCGTTTGCGGATGCTGAACCGGTTGCCGTCGAGAGACGAATGGATTCGTCGGCTTGGTGTAAGCGCTGTCCGCGAGGAGTTCCCTGTTATTTCCCTGCAGATTCCCTGGTCGCTTTGCGGAACACCGTGTTTATGCAGGTTTTTGCGCAGAAGATTTTCCTGCCGGGAAAAATTCCCTGATAAATTCTCTGCGCAGGGAATTTGAAGCTACAGGATGTTTCACAATTTCCTCACGTCGTCACTACGCGCAGCGGCCTTGACATCGATGGTTTTCCACAGCATTTTTCCGCAGGCTGTGAAGCCTGGTATTTAATGGAGGAGAGGACGGCCCCAACTCGACTCATGACTCGAATAATCCGCGGTCTGGCTTTCTTCATTATTGCCACCCTGATAACCACGTTGACCGTTGTCGGGGCGGACCCGGCGAAGCGTCCTCGCATCCTGGGTGTCTCGCACATGGCCCTGTTTGTGAGCGATCTTGGGAAGGCGCGGGTCTTCTACAAAGACTTTCTCGGCTACGCCGAACCATACGCCCTGAAGCGCGATGACGGCTCCGACCGGATCGCCTTCATCAAAATCAATGAAGACCAATATCTTGAGCTATTTGCCGAGCCGCCGAAGAAAGACGGCCATCTCAACCACATATCGTTCTATACCGACTCGGCCGAGGGGATGCGCGAGTACCTGGCGTCACAGGGCGTGAAGGTGCCGGAGAAGGTGGGCAAAGGCAAAATCGGGAATTCGAATTTCAATATCACCGATCCCGACGGTCACACGGTGGAGATCGTTCAATATGAGCCGGATAGCTGGACGCGTCAGCAAAAAGGCAAATACCTTCCCGATACTCGAATTTCAACACACATCTACCACCTTGGAATCGTAGTCGGACCGCTTGAGCCGGCGACGAAGTTTTATCATGACATCCTTGGGTTCAATGAGTTCTGGAGAGGAAGCGCTTCCGGCAAAGCTCTGAGCTGGGTCAACATGCGCGTTCCCGATGGCCAGGATTACGTTGAGTTCATGCTCTCGGCTGGGCCGCCGGATGCTCAACAGATGGGAGTGAAGAACCACATCTGCCTGGTAGTGCCGGATGTACAGAGAGCGGTTGCGACCCTGGAAGCGCGTCCGGCATACAAAGATTACGGACAGAAGATCGAGGTGAAGACTGGCGTAAATGGCAAGCGGCAGGCTAATCTTTTCGATCCGGACGGTACGCGGGTAGAAATCATGGAACCAGATACCGCCAATGGCAAGCCGGTGCCGCCTTCGACCGCTCCGCCGCCGCAATAGTCGGTAAGGCGGACTGTAGAGATGCAGCACGCTGCGTCTCTAGGAAAACATAAGGAGCCACAAAGTGTCGCAAATCTCGCGTCGTGAAGTTCTAGGTTCTATCGGTATTGCCGCGGCTGCTGCCGGCACCTCCGCATTGCTCAAGCCGTTGGGAATGGAGGCCATGCCATTCCGAGCACCCAGCGGCTCGCCGGGAACAATTAAAGTTGGCTACGCGGCCATCACCTGGGGTAGCGACGGCCGCAAAGCCATCGAAGATATCTCTGCGGTGGGCTTCCACGGTATTCAACTTCGCGCCGACGCCATCAAGCAATTTCAGCCGGCTGAGCTCCGCGATCTATTGCAGCAGCATGGACTCACCTTCGTCGCTCTCTCCAGCGGCGATATCCACATCGATCCAACGCAGGAGGCCGACGATCTCGCACTGCACATCGCGAATGCAAAGTTCCTGCGCGATGCTGGAGGACTTTACCTTCAATTGATCGACAAGCCCCCGAAGGATCGCACCATTACCGCAGCCGATTACAAGCGTCTCGGACATGTCCTCAGCGAAATCGGCAAGCGCACCGCCGATTTGGGAATCCCGATTGGCTATCACAATCACATGGGCACGCTCAGCGAGCGGCCGGAGAACCTCGATCAGATTCTCGAGGCGGCTGATCCACGATACGTAAAACTCGAGCTCGATGTCGCTCATTATCTTCAAGGAGGCGGCGATCCGGTAAAGGCAATTCACAAATACCATGATCGCCTGCTCTTCCTTCACCTGAAGGATGTGCGCGACGCCGATCCCAACGCTGAAGGGGCCAAGGGAGCGTATCAATGGGTGGAACTAGGACGCGGAAGAGTTGACTTGCCCGGCGTGATGCAGGCTTTACATCAGGTCAAATTCCAGGGCTGGACCGTAGTGGAGCTGGATCGCGTTCCCGACAAATCCGGTACACCAAAGGAATCGGCCGAGATCAATAAAAAATACGTTGAAGAGAAGTTAGGGTTAACCGTGTGATCCTGACTTTGTCCTGACGACTGCCACGTCGGCCAGCGTGAATGATGGAACAGCGCTTTCCCATGACGTCCGGCAGCAGCGGTGATCCGCTAATAGACTGACGCGCTCCGAATCTTGCCTTTTACGCTGTCGCGTGTGGCGCATGCCCTTCGAAATACTGCACGATCACCGCAGAAAGAGCTAGGCTAAACGCCCACATAAGCCGCAGATCGCAGCAACTAGTTGCAAACTTTTTGCACTTCCCGACGGTTTTCCTCATTTATTCGCGCTGATTCAGCTTCATTGTCATCCAGAGTAGATGTATAGTTTGCGGGCGCTTTCCACTTTGAAATTTGAGCAGGAGAATTATGCCCACTTCGTCAACACGATTTAGTGTCCTATGTTTGGTTTTAGTGCTCGGTCTAAGTCTCGCCGGCTTTTGCCAGGCAAACGACCCTGAGGCTGCTGCTGCAGTCGCCAGTGGCGCGGCAGGCTATGGCCACGTAAGCCCAGTCGACATCAATCAAGCCCAGCCCAACCAACTCACGGTAGGTTCGAACGTGGTTTTCGACGCAACCACGGGCGGAGTTGTAGGTAATACCGCTGGTGGCCAAGACGGCAACGGCCCTAACAGCGCCGCAGGAGCTTCCCGCAACAACAGTCCAACCATTGACGGATTGGACTCTGTGCCTACGTTTGATGGCGCGTTCTTGGCGCAGGCAGGACCCAGCAGTACTGGTACCCACTTATTTCGTTTCAGCATGATGGGGAATTCCCCTCTGGTCGGGGGAACGACTACCATTCCCGCCAAGATCGATGAAGTTTCATGGAAACTGCTAAATGGAGATGGCAGCGTCTTCAAGACCGTGCCCTTTGCGCCGTTCGAGGATCTCACGCTGGAGTCTCCAAACTTCGGACACACCACCTATGGCACTGGTGCTCACCTTCAGTTCGCCGACGCCATCCAGCGCGCCGAGTTCTTCAACACTATGAAGCCGAACTGGCACACGACCTTAGATCCTAACGTCGTGAACAGCGTCACGATAACGGTACCGCGCTTTGTCAACGTCAAACTCTCTGACGGCACCATCGTGCAGGCTCGATCCTATTTCACCGGAACGGCTGCAGATGGCAGCACCTTTGTT
>Ga0207110_10180_pt1 | contig 15561 bp, 14 predicted proteins | sample Alteio_BWMinHeat_74_FD_153582 | JGI IMG/M metagenome (GOLD analysis project Ga0207110, IMG submission 153582) | Enriched cells from forest soil in Barre Woods Harvard Forest LTER site, Petersham, Massachusetts, United States -... | ecosystem: Environmental > Terrestrial > Soil > Temperate forest >...
ACAAGATTCAGGGCCGCCCGTTCAAGCAAGCGGAATTGGAACAGAAAATCGAAGAAGTGCTGGGACTCTAGGAGACTCGACCATGGGAACCGCAACGCTGCCGCCGCCTCTCACGCCTCTTACGAAGAAGGATTTTCAGACGGACCAGGAGGTCCGCTGGTGCCCGGGCTGCGGAGATTACGCCATCCTTTCCGCAGTGCAGTCCGTTTTTCCGGAACTCGGCATCAAGAAAGAAAATTTTGTCATCGTCTCCGGGATCGGCTGCTCCAGCCGTTTTCCGTACTACATGAACACCTATGGTTTCCACACCATTCACGGCCGCGCGCCAGCCGTGGCCACCGGCCTGAAGGCCATCCGGCCCGAACTGGAAGTCTGGGTGGCGACCGGCGACGGCGATGCGCTTTCGATCGGCGGCAATCATACGATTCACATGCTGCGCAGGAATGTAGGCATCAAGGTGTTGCTGTTCAACAATAAAATCTACGGACTGACCAAGGGGCAGTACTCGCCGACTTCGGAGATCAACAAGAAGGCAAAATCCACGCCGTTCGGATCGCTGGATCGGCCGTTCAATCCCGTTTCGCTGGCCATCGGATCCGAAGCCACGTTCGTGGCGCGCTCCGTTGACGTTTTCCAAGGGCATTTGAAGGAAACACTCAAGCACGCTGCCGCGCACAAGGGTTCTGCCTACGTGGAAATTTTGCAGAACTGCAACATCTTCAACGACGGCGCGTGGTTTTCACTCACCGACCGCGACGCGCGGAGCGAACACATCCTTCAGCTCGAGCATGGCAAACCCATGATTTTTGGCAAGAACCGCGACAAGGGCATTCGCCGGAAAGCGGACGGCGACATCGAAGTCGTCGCGCTCGGCAACGGCGTGGCCGAGTCCGATCTGATCGTTCACGATGCGCACCATCCGCGCCCCGCCTATGCGTTCCAGCTCTCGCACATGGAGCACCGCCCGGACTTTCCGACGCCCATCGGTGTTTTCCGTGCCTGGGGCAACGTGCCGCGTTACGAAGACGTGATGAACCAGCAGATCAAGGACGTCATCGCCAAGCGCGGCCCCGGCGACCTCGCAAAACTGCTCCGCGCCGGCGACACCTGGGAAGTGAAATAGTTTTCGTTTCCAGTCTCCACGACTCACTGAAGAACTTCAAGCGCGTCGCGCGTTAAAACTTGAATTGCAGGTTGAGCTGCATGCGTCGTGGCGACAGCGCCGAAACCGCCCGCCCAAAGTAAACCGAAGAAAGAACGCCTACGTAGGTCACATCGTTCTGATGGTTCAGCACGTTGAAAGAATTCAAACCAACGGTCAGCGTGGGGCCTTCCTTCTTCCCTTTCACCAACAGGAAATCGTGCTCCACATTCAAATCCAGGTTGATCAGCCCAGGTCCGTGGAGCGTATTTCGCGTGTAGCCCGGTGGCCGGTCGTTAAAGATGCCATCCCCGTTTTGGTCGGAACCGGTTGTCACGTTCACGGGTTTCCCGGAATAGAGCGAAAGGGCCGCGCCAACCGAGAAAAACTTTGCCGCCTGCGTCGATCCCAGCAAATCGAATTTGTGCCGGCGATCGTTATCCGAGCGTGCCCAATCCGCTGAAGGAAAATAACTGTTGCCCGGGAAATACGTAATCCCGCTGGTGTTGTTGTAGGTCTTGCTGAGCGTGTACTGCACCTGCCCGCTGAAAAAACGGCTTGGCTTTCCGCGAAACGTCAGCTCCAATCCATTGCTCTTCTGATAGCCTTCCGATTCGATTTGACGCTCTTGGCCGAGGTTGGCATTGGGACGAACGATATTGGGATAGGGGGACGGAGGGGCGTTGATGTCGCGCGAGCGGAACAGATCGATCCCGCGTGAACCAACATAGGTTGCGCTGAACGTGCTCTTCGCGGTTACCTGGCGCTCGATACTGAAGCTGTATTGCACCGTGTAGGGCATGCGCGAACGCGAATCCAGCACCACTTCACTCGTTGGCACTCCCACCAGTTCCGCCGGCGTGACCGGATATGTCAATGGAAACGGCGGATTCGCCGGATTCGAAACAATGAATCTCAGCAGATTCACACCGTTAAAATGCAAAAGATCGGCGATCGGCCTGGGGCCGCTGCGATCGTAAAACACGCCCGTTCCGCCGCGAAAAATGGTTTTGCTGTTCTTTGTAGGGGCCCAGGCAAAACCTACGCGCGGCGCAAGATTGTCTGGGTCATCGTGAAAATAGTTTTCCCAGTAGTAGCGCGCACCGACGTAAATGGAAAAACCCGGCTTGATTCGAATGGTGTCCTCGATGAACCCGGACACCACCTTCTCGAGAAAAACCAAATGGCCCTGCCCGCGCTGCACGAGATACGTTGCCGGCTGCCCCGCCTGAAAGGCGGCAAGGCTATCAAACGTGTAGGTCCCGGCCATATTCGTAAAGTCGTCCGCGCCGCGGCGGCTGATGTCAGGAATGTCCACGCCGAAAATCAACTGGTGCTTTCCGCTGACGTAGGTGAGGAACTCCGTCCCATCGAAGTGATATTCCGTCCGCCGGGAATCCGCCTGTGCCCCGCCCCCCGTAAAAAAGCCTGAAACCACAATTTGCGGATTCTGGTTCAGGCTGAAGACGGGAGCATCGTAGTGTCCGACAAGGAATTGCAGTTGGTTGACCCATTTCGGCGAAAAAATGTGGCGGTAGTTGAAGTTGACTTCATGCTCTAGGAATCTGGTATTCGTCCCGGCTTCCGGAAGCACATTCCCCCCGACGTTTGCATTTTTGTTGCTCTGATGTTCGAAGGAATAGCCAATCCAAATATGGTCGTTGTCGCTGAAGTCATGAAACACGCGCCCGGATCCAAAGAAGTGGCGCATCGGTTGCGCCACGTTCTCGTTAATCGCGCCGTTGACGCCCGTCGCAACGACGGCCGCTTGACTGTCGTCTTTATCCCATTCCAATGCCAGGAGAAACGAAGTTTTCTTATCGTCGCCGATGGGCCCCGTCAGCGATCCGTCGAAGAACTCCCGCTGCTCGGGAGGCTTCCCCACCGCAAATGTATTTCGCGCGTCGAACACGGCGTCGCGGAATAGAAAGTTAACTGAACCGTGGTAAACCGGCGTGCCGCCCTTGGTGATGATCTCCAGCCGCGCGCGCCCCGGCCGCGCGAACCGTGCGGAATATGGATTCTGATTGATCTTCACTTCCTGAACCCCGGACGGTGGCACTCCCGGCCCGTTCGCTTCGATGCCATTCACGATCAGCGAGACACCATTCGTGCCGATGGCGCTGTCATCCAGAAAACGTGAAAGCATGGTGATGTAGTCCTGGTCAAATACAGGCACGCGGTCCAGTGCGGAGCGGTCCAGCGTGTTCGCATTCTGGTTCTCGGAAACGTCCGCACTCAATTGAGCAGACGCGTCGCTCCCACTCACTTGGACCGTTTCGTTTTGTCCCGCAATGGGCAGGACTACTCGCAACAGAGGCAAACCCTTCCCCGTCAGCTTTATGTCAATTTTTTTCTCGCTGAAGCCGTTGGCCTGCGCATCGATTTTGTACGTTCCCGAAGGCATGTTTTCGAACTGAAACTTACCTTCCTTATCCGTCGAAGTCCGCGCCAGTTCTTTTCCATCCGCAGCGAGCAGGATCACCTGCGCTCCCACGATGGAAGCGCCGGAAGGATCCAATACCACGCCCGAAATCAACCGGGAGTCGGAGGGTTGCCCATTTTCTGCAGCAGATGGCTCATAGCTCTTCGTGCCGCTTCTATCCTCAAGAAGCATCGAGGAATGCCCCAGCACTGGCGAGCAGGAGCAGAGTAGAAGTAAGAAGGCCGCAATCACCAGAATAGGTTTGGATGTCATCCTGCTGTTTTGTCCCGCGGCATTCCTTCGCCGGACTAAAATGATAAGGTAAGGACAGCGCTGGAAGCACCCAACTTTTAATGAAATTTTCTTCAGACAAGAATCCAACTGCTAAATCTGAAACACTGCGCTCGGCTCCAAATTGGCTCGCAGTTCGTCTCCACGAGCCTCTTGTAAATTCATTTGTGCAACTTCCGGTCTTCTGTTACATCAAATAGAGACAAACTTCGGAGTTCTTCCGCTATGGACGAACCAACAGGACTAGGCTCTTTCGCTCTTTTAGGTGACGCCGATCCTGTGCCCCAGAGTCTTTTCCTGGCTTATCCCGAGCAGGCCAAAACCCTGATGCTTCTTTACGAGGTGAGCCGCGAGCTGACCTCGATTCTGGACCGCGAAGAGCTGCTCCGCCGCGTTGCGCAGCGCGTCAAGAAAATCGTCAACTACGACGTATTCAGCGTCATGCTTTGGAACGAGCAAACGCAGCTTCTGGAAAGCGTTTTTGCCATGCGCTACGAGGACTCCATTCCCGCGCGCCTCCGCCTTCCTCTTCATCAAGGCTTCACGGGAATTGCCGCCGGCGAGCGCCGCGTTGTGCGCATCAATGATGTCACCGAAGACCCGCGCTATATCCGCTGCGAGACGGGCGTGGACGCTCGTTCTGAAATCGTCGTGCCTCTTTTCTTGCAGGACCGGCTCATCGGTGTTCTTGATTTGGAGAGCACCGCGCCTCATGCCTTTACCGCGGAACACGAACGCATCCTCACTACTCTTGGCTCCTACGTTGCTATTGCGCTGGAAAACGCCCGCCTTTACGAAGAGGCGAGAGAGAGCGAGCGGGTGCTGCGAAACGATCTGGATACGGCTCGGGAAATTCAGCGCCAGCTCCTGCCGACCGGCGCGCGGGAGGTGCCGGGGCTCGATCTCGCGGCCGCTTACGTTCCGGCCCATGAGCTGGGTGGCGACTTTTACGATTTTCTCCCTTATGGTGAAGGCCGGCTCGCTATCGCGCTCGGCGATGTTTCCGGCAAGGGCACGGCCGCGGCCCTCTATGGTTCGTTGGCTATCGGGACCGTTCGAGAAATCGTGGTAGATCAGGCCTGTAACCCGGCCTGCATGCTTTCGCTTCTCAACCGGCGACTGTATAGCGCGCGGCTCGACTCGCGCTTCATCGCTATGTTGTTCGGTATCTATGATGCGGCCTCGCGCCGGCTCATGCTTTCCAATGCCGGCGGGCCTTACCCTCTCCTCGTCCGCGATGGCCGCGTGGAGGCAATCCGCCTGGAGGGCGTGCCGCTTGGCCTGCTCGTCGAAGTGGAGTACGACGAAACCACTGTGGATTTGCGGCCGGGAGACGTCGTGATCTTCGCTTCCGACGGCATTCTCGAATCGGCGAACGCCGACGAGGAAGAGTTTGGCCCGGATCGCCTCACTGCCCTTCTCACCAACATATCGCGGAAGGATTCGGCTCGTTGCATAGCGGAACGCATCCTCGAAGCCACGGACAACCACAGCGGCCAGGCTCCTCACGACGATCGTACCCTGGTCGTGCTTCGCGTGACCGAGGAAACGGCCTCGGACTTCTCGAAACTCCCTATCATTTACTAATCGGAGCGGCCTGTTTGGAAAAAGGCGTGGCTCTTTTTGTCTTTGGTGGAATTAGTGGGTCTCGTTAGCATTGGTGACCACGGTGGCTTGAAGCAGCTCTGGATTCTTCAGCACCGGAAGCCACTTCTCGCGCAGCGCCGCGAATTCCGGCAAATTTTTCTTCGTAACTGGATCGGACGGCGGCAGTCCGAGTTTTTCGAAATTCTTATACTGGCCCTTTTGCAGAATGCGGAAGTCCAGATGCGGACCGGTGGAGAGCCCCGTGCTGCCAACGAGGCCAATCGTCTTGCCGATTTCCACGTGTTCACCGGTGTGCACGTACATGCGCGACAGATGGAGGTACATGGTTTCGTACCCATTCGAATGCGCGATCTGCACCATATTGCCTTCGCCGCCCTTCCGTCCGGCAAATACCACGCGGCCGCTTCCGATCGTCTGCACCGGTGTGCCCACCGGGGCCCCGTAGTCCGTTCCCATGTGCGGGCGATAGACCTTCAGAATGGGATGAAAGCGCGCGTTGCTGAAATGCGATGTCACCGGCGCTCCAAATTTCAGCGGCGAGCGAAGAAAGGCTTTCTGCAAGGACTTTCCATCGGCGGAATAGTATCCCGGCCGGCCGGCGGGATCGTGGAATAGCAGCGCCTGGTATTTCCTTCCCGCATTTTCATATTCCGCGGCGAGAATTTTTCCATAGCCGGCTGTCTGCCCGTTCGAATATTTCTTCTTCTCGAGTACGATGCGGAACGTATCGCCCTTGCGCGGGTCGGTGTAGAAATCGAGGTCGTACCCGAAGATTTGCGCCAGCCGCATGGCCAGCTCCGCGGATTCGCCGGCATCTTCCACGGCGTTAAACAGTGAATCGTCCACGCGCCCGCTAACCGCGGCGACTTCGGTGCGAGAGGGGATTTCCTGAATCTGCGCCGAAAATCCTTGTTCGTCCGGAACGATCTTTAACATGCGATCGGTGTCAATCTTGTAGTCAATCTCCCGCAGGATGCCTTCCACCGAGCGCCCCACCGTGATCGTGTTTCCAGCGCGCACCTGCCGCAGATTGAATGCGCGCTGCGCCGCAGCCGAGGCATTCGCCGCTTCTTGAGCGCTCAATCCGAACCTTTGAAGAGCGGCAACGAAATTGTCTCCCGCGGGGACTCTCTTTTCGGTGGGCAGGATAACTTGCTCGCGGATGCGCGCCGCTTCCGCGTTAGCCAGCTTGACCTGGCGATCGAACTCCGTGGCCGTGGCCAGCCGTTGCTTGAAAGCGTATCCGAGAAAGGCGGCTCCGGCGGCACACACGGCCAGCACCAAAAACAAAAAGCGACGATTCACATTTCCCCCAAAGCCACTCGCTGCTGTCTCGGAGTAAATGAATCTCGCGCGTTCCAACGAGACTCATTCCCTGCCTTGGCAGGTTAACCTACTCCTCCCTTTTGTCCCAACTTGGGCCTTAGGTCAAAGTCGTTTCCAAGGGCGTGCGCTCAATCCTCCAACGGATTCGAAGGATAGAAACATCACCGAATGGGATCCGGGGACGATAAATCTCGCGCAGGAGAGTCGAAAAAAAAGCGCTGAGGAGCTTCCCTCAGCGCAAAACGCACTATGCAAGAATCCGAACCTAGCTATTTCCCTGTATTCATGGCCACGGCAGGCGTGGGATTCGCAAAGTAATTCTGCTCGCGCAGCTTGCGGTAGATGCGTCCCGCAACTTCCGCGGCGGTTGGACCCTTCACGCGGCGCGTGTTTCCGCGCAGCAGAACCGCGAGCGCGATCTTCGGATGCGATTCATTCGCGTAGGTGATGAACCAGCCGATTTTCGATGGCGTTGTGTGATCGTCGCACGTGCCCGTCTTGCCCAGTGGCATTTCATCGCCGCCGCGATCGAAGCTCGATTTGCCCGTGCCGTATAGAACCGCGGCGAGCATGCCTTCGCGGATTTCCGGAAGGATCGGCCCTATATTCAACTCGCGTTTCACGCGCGGCGTGAAATTCTCAACTTCTTCCTGGCTGTGCGGGTACTGCAGATAATAAAGCGTTCCACCATTCGCGAACGCCGCGGAAAGCGCCGCCATTTGCAGCGGGGTCACCTGAATCCCCTCGCCGAAGCTGGACATGCGCGCGACTCCTCCAAAGGCCGGTGGCACGGTCGGAAACGACCCGGGGTGCTCATCAGACAAGTTATAGCCTGCAAGTTCGCCCAGACCCAGCAGCCGCCCGTACTTGGAGACCGTGTCGAACCCCATGCGCGTGCCAAGCTGCTCAAAAAATTCATTGTTGGAGTGCGCCATCGCGTCGGTCAAGTTCATGTATTTGCGGCGGCCGACGCGCAGCATGGTGTCGCGCGTGATCACGTTTTCTTCGAGGGCCGCGAGCGCGATAGTGGGCTTGATCGTCGAGCAAGGAATGTAGCCCTCACCGAACGCGATTTTCTGATTCACCACTGTGAGAATGCGGCCGGTGTTTGGATCCACAGCGACAACCGCTCCGTTGTAACGGCCGAGCGCGGAAACCGCCGCCGCGCGCACAACTGGGTCGTCGTACGTGCCGTCATCCGTCTTCGAAGAATCCGCAAACGTAGGAACGCCGCGGTAGCGTGAAGCAGTCCGGTGAGCCGTGGTCGTGGGTCGCCCGGTGCCCGGCGCAGCTGGCACGGGAATGGCGCACAGCATCGCGACCATCGTTGCGAGTGTTGCTTTTCCGAATTCCTTCACCAGCTCTGCCTCTTTCACAGTAACCGCAATGCGGTCAACCGTCTCTGGCCTGCCCCTCGCCAAAATCTACCGGGGCATGATTTGTACCTCACGCGGTCCTCACGGTCAACAAACATTCACAAAGACCGTGTGTTACCGCCAACGATGACCCTCAATTGAACACAGCTTGAGTCTCACCAGTTGCAACTTGCCAGCCAATTTGAGGCGCCTTTATTGGATGCCCCTTACGGCGGCCGTGCATTACACTTTCTCCTGCTTAGGAGAACTCTTCCTCAGTGTGAGACTTATGTTAGGCCTCCGGGCGCTAGACCGCAATAGGCTCCTAGGCCCAGTACGCAGCTATGTGCTTTGTTTTGAATAGCTGACCGACAGGGCAGTCACCTGTCCCTGTGCCAGGCAGGAGGGGTGCTTCCGCGCAGGAGGCGAATTGACCGTCGCATTTTAAGACGGTGCTGGCCCTCGTCACACCGCATCGAGGGACTTTGTGTGGGAATCCGCAAACCTGCTCTGCAGTTAATGCGAAAAAACTTGGCCCTTCCGCTCAATCGCAGAAGGGCCAGTCTTGTCGCTTAGAAGCGTTCCTTATCGCGCGGGACGCGCTTTGGAAGCATCCGCGCCGGCGGCCGCGGCAGCACTCTTGATCGGCGGCTTCTCCGCAGGCCCCGCGGCGGCATGACCGTTCGGTCCAGTAGCGGCCGCATTCGAATTGCCCGGCACCGGAATTTCCAGCTTTTTCCGCAACACGTTTTCCAGCTTGTCGCGAATATCCTTGTTTTCCTTGAGGAACACTCGCGCGTTCTCGCGGCCCTGGCCCATGCGCTCGCCGCCAAAGCTGATCCACGTGCCGCTCTTCTCTAGCACGCCCTTTTCAACGCCCAAATCAATCAAGTCGCCTTCACGCGAAATTCCTTCGCCGTAAACGATGTCGAATTCCGCTTCGCGGAACGGCGCGGCCACTTTGTTCTTCACCACCTTCGCGCGCGTGCGCGACCCGACCACCTTGTCGCCTTCCTTGATGGCCTGAATGCGCCGAATGTCTACGCGCATGGACGCGTAAAACTTCAGCGCGCGCCCGCCGGTGGTCGTCTCCGGATTCCCAAACATCACCCCAATTTTCTCGCGAATCTGGTTGATAAAAATGAGACAGGTGCGCGATTTGGAGACAATGCCGGTGAGCTTCCGCAGCGCTTGCGACATCAGCCGCGCCTGCAACCCCATCTGCGGATCGCCCATATCGCCTTCCAATTCGGCCTTGGGCACCAGCGCCGCGACAGAGTCCACTACGACAATATCCACGCCGCCCGAGCGGATCAACGTTTCCGCGATTTCCAGGGCCTGCTCTCCGTTGTCCGGCTGCGACACCAGCAGGTTGTCCACGTCCACGCCCAGCTTCCGCGCGTACACCGGATCGAGAGCGTGCTCCGCGTCAATGAACGCCGCCTGCCCGCCGAGCTTCTGCGCTTCCGCGATCACGTGCAGCGTCATCGTCGTCTTACCGCCCGATTCCGGCCCGTAAATCTCGATCACGCGCCCGCGCGGAAAGCCGCCCACACCCAGCGCCGCATCAATCGAGAGGCACCCGCTGGGAATCACACTCACGGGCACCAGAACATCCCGGCTGCCCAGGCGCATGATCGCGCCCTTGCCGTGGTCCTTTTCAATTTGCGATATCGCCGCTGCAAGCAACCTGTCTTTTTCTTCTGTCATGTCACACCTCGGTGGAGGAAATTAGGAAATCCTGACTGCCGGGCCGATGGCCTGAGCGCTGCGCCGGGAAAGCGCCTCGCCCGTTTTCAAGTGCAACCGAAAGCGATTAACCTCAAGTGCGATCGTAAGATGGTCAGCTTCAGGCGCGGCCGTAAAACGCTCAACTCCTAGCCCTGCCACAAAACAGCCCGCCGATAAATTACGAAGTGTGGAGTTTACCACTCGATTTATCTCCGCGCTATCTCTTTTCACCGGCCAGCCTCGTACCGCCTGAAACTCGCCTACCGCTGACAACCGTGCTCCGCGTCGTGGTCCCTCAGCCGCGTCTGCGCCGCCTGTTCGCGCTCATCCAAAGCCACCCGTTCCCGGTGGCTCAGATGCCGAGCCGTGTAAGGTTCCGTCCCCGGGTGCGAGCCTCGCTTAAGCTCCTCTTCGAGTCTCTCACGTTCCAGACAGCTTAGAACATCGCTCGAAGAACCGCGCATGGCGCACCTGTTGAAAACCGCGAGGAGCAACGTAGCACTATGGCGAACAAAAAGCAAACACTATTTTTCGCCTTATATTCGCCTATGGTTACCACAGCTCACCCTTACGAGGCGTAACTGTAAAAGCCCCGCCCAGACTTGCGCCCCAGCCACCCCGCCGCCACATATTTCTTCAGCAGCGGGCACGCCCGGTATTTCGGATCGCCCAGGCCCTCCTGCAGCACCTGCATGACGTCCAGGCAAACATCCAGCCCGATAAAATCCGCCAGCTCCAGCGGCCCCATCGGATGATTCATCCCCGTCTTCATGACCGCATCCACGGCTTCCGCCGTCGCCACGCCTTCCATCACGCAATACGCCGCCTCATTGATCAGCGGCATCAGCACCCGATTCGAAACAAACCCCGGCGCGTCATTCACCGCCACGGGTTTTTTCTCCAGCTTCTCCGCCAGCTTCATCGTCGTTTCAAACGTCGCGTCGCTCGTCTGCAGCGCCCGAATCACCTCCACCAGCACCATCACCGGCACGGGATTCATAAAGTGCATCCCCACAAACCGGTCCGGCCTCTTCGTCAGCGCCGCCAACGTGGTCATGGAAATCGAAGACGTGTTGCTCGCAATGATGACCTCAGGCCGCAGAATGCCATCCGCCTCCGCAAGCACCGCGCGCTTAATCTCAATCCTCTCCGGCACCGCCTCCACCACGAAATCCGCCGCCGCAATCGCACGCATGTCCGTCGCCAGCTGCAACCGTCCCAGCACACTTCCCTTCTCCGCCTCCACCAACTTCCCCTTCTTAACCTCCCGGTCAAGATTCTTCCCAATCGTCTCCATCGCCCGGTCCAGAAACCGCTGCTCCACATCCCGCAAAATCACCTTATACCCCGACCGCGCAAACACATGCGCAATCCCATTCCCCATCGTCCCCGCGCCCAGCACCGCCACCGTCTTGATCGAATCAATCAACATTTCTCGTCTCCGTTGGCTGCCCACAAAGAGAAACACGCACAAGACGAGCAGGTCAAGCGAGACCCAGCTTCAATCATCCTCGTCACCAAAGTCATCCTCACTGTCTGATTTGGGGATTGCAGCGTCAGCTCGATCGCGATCCTTGTGGAAAACATCGATCGCGTATTCAAACGTCGGACGCGGCCTCATGAACCGGAACAAAAGTATTGAAATCCAGGGCCAGGGTTGCGATTTCACAGTCTCTCTGGAACGAAACGGAATACCGGCATCCAAGAGCGCGTCCAGGATGCTCTCGAATCTTTTGCGGTCGTCGCCGGTCCACAGCCGGTCCACTTCAACGGCCGCCGCTTCTTCTTGCGTTGAGACTAACGGAATGTGGCAGTCGCTGCAGGTCGAAAATCCCTGCCGATACTCGGCCTTGCAAAGTGGACAGAACATTCTCGAGCAGGAGCCTACTACAAAATCAGCTCATCTAGTCTTGAAAGCCGCGGAAGGCTTCGAAGTCAATGCAAGCCACGCGACCAGCGTCGCAAGCTTTTCGTCTTGCGACCACGGGGCCCCAAGCGGGCGGCCGAGTTCGGTAATGTGGCGCAGGAGTTCCTTTGGCGTGAGGCGGAATGCTTGTCCTGCGCGATCCAGGAGTTCCCTCTCTTTGACGGAATGCATCGCCAGACCGCATCGCCCACTCGCGTGAACAATGGCCTCGCGGAAATGCTCGCCATCGGCAGTATGAATCAGCGCATGAGAAGCCAGAATCTTCTCCAGCACGGGAAGCGGTCTGCCAGAAGCAAGCAGCAAGCCGCATCGCGTGAGTTTCACTCCCTGTTCTTCGGTCCTGGATTCAAGTTCACCGATCGCTCGGTGCGCCAGCCGCCTCGCCTCCGCCTTCATTCGCGCGACAAATTCGCGAGCCTGCCCAAGCAGCATCTTTTCCGCCGTGTGATACGGCTGCCGGAATTCATACGTGAAAGTATCGACGAGGTGGACTCTCTGCCGCGCCAGCACGACAGGTGCGCCTTTCTCGACGCATACCGCGACAACCGCGGCCCACCCCGAGTGCACACGAAACCCAATCGCTGCTTGCTTCACGCTCTAAGATCCTTGCCCGGATGGCCTTCCTGGAGGCGCGACCTTACAAGTTGAGGAAAAACACTAGTGGCACAGCCTTCAGGCTGTGCGCCTTAAATCATGCCGGCGGTGCGCCCTCGACCACTTCCCGCACAATTTCCCGCGCGCGCTTCTCGTTGGCGGCTGACACGTAAATCCCGGTTTGCTCCCCGGGATTCTCGAGGTGGATCGGAATTTCATTTTCCTGCATAGCCGCCGTCAGGAATTGCGCGATCCGCTCGTCGCTCCCTCTCCAAACTTCCACCGTGGCATGTTCTTCGCTGGCCACCACGAGCGCCGGCTCCGCAGACGGCGCCCCATCCTGCGCCGGAATCTCCATGTCCGCCGGTTCTTCATTCAACAGTGTTTCCAGGATTTGCTGTCCCGCCGCAAGATCAAGAGATGACACCGCAACCTCGAACCCAAATCGCGGCTTCCAGTCAATCGGGAGCGGGTCCGCGGTTAGGGCCACCTCATCATCCCCAAGCGTTTTATCCGAGTACGCGATCTCCGCCGCTTCCAGTTGCTCCAGCAAGGCCACATGCAGCGCAGGATCTTCCCCAGCCCAAAGCAGAATAAGTGCGCCTTGCTGTACCGGTTTCGATGACATGGCTTCCTCCTGGGCTCCAACCCCTTCGGCGCGCCTAGTCTACTACTTCCGCAAGCAAAGCGGGCTCCGCTGCCGCCCTCTCGATCCCAGAGTCATTCGCGAACGCATTTCATTCCGGCCGCGGGCCATCCACGATATCCCGCACCAGTTCCCTCGCGCGTTCTTCATCCTCAGCGTGACTCAATACTCTGGCTGTCCCTACTGGTTCTGTCTCGACACGGTAAGGAATTTGGTTCTCCTGCAATGCCATGCCAATAGGACCCAGCAATCCAATATTTTGACCGGACCAAACCAGCGTGGAAATATCCTCGCGGAACCAGCCATTCTCATCCGCACGCACGGGCCAATAGTCCTCCAGCGGGTCCCCTGCGATACCGAATCCCGCGCTTGGCTCGAACTCCCACTGTTGTAAGACTTGCGACATCACTTGTGTCGCGCGCTCGAAGTCCTCAGTTAGGACCGACACCACATAGTTCGGAACGTAGTGCCGCCCGGAAACGATGTCACCGCTCGAAAAGTTCGCATTGTTGAACGGGATCCCCTCCGCCAATAGCGCAGCTCTCAACTCGATGATGAACTTAGGATGCGCCAGATTGCACAGCGTGCGGGCCGTATCTTCCATAGTCATGTCTGGCTGTGGGGAGCGCAGAGCAACTCCGCAGTTCGGGCAATTCGAATACGCAGTCGTAAACTCACCGAAGCACAGGGGACACACGCCTGTCGTCCCAGGGGACAGTTCGTAGAAGACATGCCTTCCCTTTCCAAACCGATCCTCGGGCAGATCCTCCTTCAATTCTTCGCTGGCTGAGTCGAGAATCCACTTTGCTAGCGGCAAATTTTCTTCCGAGACCCAAACTTCAAATCCAGACGGTTCCCATGTGCCTAGGTGCGGCCCTCTCATGGTCTCAGGAATCGCAGGATTTTCCGGTACGCCATAGCAGGCGACGCTTTTGTTCCACAGACTCCAGAGCAGTTCGACATAAAAATGCGGATCAGTCCCACGCCACAACTGCTCCCTGTATTTGTCTGGCACAGCTGATGCTTTCTTCTCCAATGGATGGCGGGCTACATCTGCATAGGTCGCCACAAGGTCAACGTCACAATCAGCGCACCGTGTGAATCCTTGGCGGTACTCGGCTTTGCACTCGGGGCAAATCATCTCGCCCCGCAGTCTACACTGCACTCGAGCAGATTTCATCGACCCGCCGTGTGCCTTTCGATCCTTGGCCTGAACTCCCCGATTTCGCCAGCATTTCCTAGCGTTTCCGCTCCCCAAGATTTCGCTTGACAATTCTAGTTTGTATGGCAAACTAGATTGCGTAAAGGAGCCATCATGGCCAACTCACCTTCTCCCGTCTTTCTCGCCGAAAAGCGCTCTTGGTCCTACTGGTTCGCCGACGGCCTTCCCCAGCTTCTCATAGGCGTTTCGGCCATCCTGTTCGGCTTCTATTTCATTTCCATGATGACGTCAGCAAGTACGGGGCTCGTAGTCCTCTCCTTCGTCGCTTTTGGCGCCTACCTGCTCATCCAGATCCGCGCGCCACAAATCCTGGAATGGCTGAAGGCGCGCATCACCTATCCGCGCACCGGCTACGCCGCCTCGCCTTACTTTGCCACCAAGAAGAGCGTCTATTGCGATGCAAATCTGAACTTGACGACCGTCCAGGACCCCAACGCTCCTGCCATCGCGGAAATCAAGCGCGTTCGCCGGGCACGCAATCTCCGCCTCTCTCGCACATACATCCTCATGGCTCTCGCTTCCCTCGGCCTATGGTTCGTCCACGCCCCTTGGATCTGCACCCTCACCGGCATCGTCATGGGCATCATCCTCTGGATGGGCACCCGCGCCGACAAAAGCGTCTCCCTCCTCGTCATCCTCGGTTTTCCCGTTGTAGGGTTCTCCGTAGGCGCTCTGCAGCTCGCCCCCCCACGCTCGCGTCGGCTCTTTCATCATCGGAGTCGGCCTCCTGTTCCTCCTGGACGGCCTGCTTTCCCTGGCCCTCTACCTTCGGCGTAACCCCGTCGCGAGCGTGCCAGTAAAATGACGCCGGACCTGCAAGCCCTCGCCAGTCTCGACCGCGTGATTCATGAGCCCGCGCGCCTCATGATCATGACCATTCTCTACTCGGTCGCCGAAGCCGACTTCCTCTACTTGCAGCGCGAATGCGGCCTCACCCAGGGCAATCTTTCAAGCCATCTCGCTAAACTCGAAGAAGCTGGCTACGTCGCCATCTCCAAAACCTTCAAAGGCAAATACCCCTTGACCATCTGCAGCCTCACCAAAAACGGCCGCGAAGCCTTCGAGGGCTACGTCCGCAAGATGCAATATGTAGCCGGATCAACCAATGGAGGCAACGGCGCCAATCACTAACCTGCCGTCCGAACCCTTTTTCTTGACACCCTCATCCTCATCCCGATAAAATATTCTTGGTCAGTGCTACGCCCCGGTTTCACCGGGGCTTTTTTATTTTGGCTCTAATTTATGTGCTCCCCCGGCTTTCCCTGCTTGCCTCGAGGAACGAGGGGAGCGGCGAA
>Ga0207110_10181_pt1 | contig 15558 bp, 9 predicted proteins | sample Alteio_BWMinHeat_74_FD_153582 | JGI IMG/M metagenome (GOLD analysis project Ga0207110, IMG submission 153582) | Enriched cells from forest soil in Barre Woods Harvard Forest LTER site, Petersham, Massachusetts, United States -... | ecosystem: Environmental > Terrestrial > Soil > Temperate forest >...
GCGGAGGCCGGCGAAGAGGGCACGACGTCCTGGGGCATCGACTTCATGGTGGACCAGCACTTCGCCGATATCGATGCGGAGTACGCAATCACCGAAGGCGGCGGCGCGACGATCGAGAACGGCAAAGTAACCGTCGTAACCATCTCCACCACGGAGAAAGTCCCCCGCCGAGTCCGTTTGGTGGCGAATGGAACTTCCGGACATGGGTCGGTTCCGCGCCTCGATAATGCCCTGATACATCTTTCCGCGGCGGTCGCCAAGGTCGGCGCCTGGGAAACGCCCATGCGTCTGAACGATACGACGCGCACCTACTTTGAACGGCTGGCCGGAATCAGCTCGCGAGAGAAAGCGGCGCGTTATAACGGACTGACCCAGCCCCAACGAACCGCGGCTATTCAGCGCTACCTGGCGGAATTCGAGCCGGAGCATTATTCGATGCTACGCACTTCGGTTGTGCCGACAATACTCAAGGCAGGCTTCCGGATGAATGTGATCCCGTCCGAAGCAGAGGCAACTCTCGACGTGCGGGCCCTTCCCGATGAGGACATGACTAAGTTCTATGCCGAGATGCGCCGGGTGATCGGCGATCCGGCGGTAAAGATCGAGCCGATTACGACGGATCAGCGTCCCGCCGCTCCCGCCTCACGGCTGGACACGGAGATGTTTAAGACCCTGGAGCGGGTCAGCCAGCGGATCTATCCCGGGGCGACAACCCTACCCACTATGCTCACGGGCTCGACGGATATGGCGCAGTTACGCGCGAAGGGCGTACAGTGCTATGGCATTGGTCCAGCCGTGACCGAGGATGACGACATCAACTACGGCGCGCATAGTGATGTCGAGCGGCTACCGGAGTCGTCCTTATATCGCCTGGCAGACTTCATTTGGAATGCCGTGCTTGAAGTGGCGGCCGCCAAGTAGTTACTCTGAACGAATGCGTCTCTTGTTAGTCTTCCTTGTAGCTGTTCTTGTGGCGTGCTCCGGCGATCCCAATAAGTCCGCTCTGGAGAAGGCAGCGAAGGAGCCGGGTGCTATTCGGACCGAGAGTGGATTGGTCTACCGCGAGCTGCGGCCAGGGACGGGCGGCTCACCCAGGGCTACCAACAAAGTAAGAGTCCATTACAAGGGCACGCTCGTGGATGGCACCGAATTCGATAGTTCCTATAAGCGCAACGAGCCTGCGGAATTTCCGCTCAATCAGGTAATTCCTTGCTGGACGGAAGGGGTGCAGAAGATGAAGGTCGGCGGCAAGTCACAGCTGGTATGCCCATTTACCATCGGGTATGGGGAGGCAGGAAGTCCTCCGGCGATTCCGGGCGGCGCCACACTCATCTTTGAAGTTGAGCTGCTGGCAATCGTGGGGTGAAGCCAGGCGATCCCCGTCCTGATGGATGGGGCCTGGAGTTTATACATTTCAAGCCGGTGACCCCGCCCTCACGAGACGGGGCTTGACCCGATGAAGCCGCAGGGCGTCAGCCCGGGGTTGCTTGGCTAAGCCAAGCATTTCCCCATCCTGACGGATGGGGCTGACCGATGGGGGCCACCCTACACAGTGGCGCGAGGCCATGCCCTGCGAAAGTTTGACTGAAGCCAAACAACCCCGGGCTGACGCCCTGCGGCTTTATCGGGTTAAGCCGGGGTTGACAGCGTCCTATGGACAACCCAAAGGAACTCTGGTACACTCTCCTTTGGAATCGCCAAAGGAGATCTTCATGAGTCATCTCAACTACTCTGATGCAACCCCCAAGCAGGTTTATCTGAACCGGCGCCGGTTCCTGATGGGAGCTCTCGTGGCGCCCTTCGCCTTCGGGGCGACCAAGCTGAACGGCGTAGCCAAAACAGCCTACGGCGTAGGGGACGAGAAGATCACCCCCTACGAAGTCGTTACGGGCTTCAACAATTTCTACGAGTTCGGCACCGATAAGGAGCAGCCGGTCAAACTCGCCAAGAACTTTCGGACCTCACCGTGGACGCTGCGGATCGAAGGCGAAGTGGCCAAGCCCAAGACGCTCGATTTGGATGGGATTCTGAAGCTCGCTCCGCTGGAGGAGCGTATTTACCGTCATCGTTGCGTCGAAGGCTGGTCTATCGTGGTGCCGTGGATCGGCTACTCTTTGAGTGCGCTCCTCAAGCAAGTCGAACCCACCGGCAATGCCAAATACGTGGCATTTGAAAGTTTTTACGATCCCAAGCAAATGTGGTCGCCGTTGCAAGCCGGCATCAAGTTTCCTTACGTCGAGGGCCTCCGGATGGACGAAGCGATGCACCCGTTAGCGCTGCTTTCAGTCGGTCTCTACGGCGAGACGCTACCCAATCAGAATGGCGCTCCGGTCCGGCTGGTGGTTCCGTGGAAGTACGGATTCAAGAGCATTAAGTCCATTGTGCGAATCCGGCTGGTGGAAAAAGAGCCGCCCACAACTTGGAACCGCGAGTGGGACAAGGCCTATGGATTCTATTCCGACGTGAACCCTCAAAGAGAACATCCGGACCATTCTCAGAAGACCGAACGCCGGCTTGGTGAAGGTCCTTTCGGGAGAAATATGAACACTCTCATGTTCAACGGTTATGCGGATCAAGTGGCGAGCCTGTACGCTGGTATGGATTTACGGAAATACTATTAGAGCACCAACCGCTCCCTTACGGGCACGGCTGGCAAGGCGCGCATTTACCAACACGATGCCAAAACCGAAATCGGATGTTCTGCAAGGCACGCTCGATCTCATGATTCTGAAGGCCCTGGACTCCATGGGCTCCATGCACGGCTACGGCATCGCTCGCCGGATTGAACAGATCAGCGAAGATGTCTTAAAGCTGAACGAAGGAACCGTATATGCTTCTCTGCTGCGGCTCGGGCAGAAGACCTGGATCTCCTGGGAGTGGGGCGTCTCGGAAAACAACCGCAAGGCGAAGTTCTATTCCATCACGAAAGCCGGACGCAAGCAGCTCGCCCGGGAAACGGAGGACTGGGAGCGGATCTCAGGGGTGGTCACCCGCATGTTGCGCTTTGCGAGGCCGCAGTGAATCGCGAGAAGGAGTTCGATGACGAGTTGGAGACGCATCTCTCCCTGTTGATCGAGAAGTTCACGCGGCAGGGCATGACGCCCGAGGACGCCTTCCACGCCGCCCGCCGGCAGTTCGGCGGCATCACGCAAGTCAAACAGCAGCGCCGCGACAGCACCGGGTTTACGCAATTCGGCATTTTCGCGAATGACGTGGGCCATGCAATCCGGATGCTCTGGAAAGCGCCCGGGTTCACGGTGATGGCCGTGGCGGCGCTGACTCTCGGCATTGGCGTCAACATCGCGATCTTTTCCGTCATCAATGCTGTTATCTTGCGGCCCCTGAAGGCGCCCGATGCGGAACGGATTGTCCGGTTCCTGAATACCAACAGCTACGGCTCTTCTCCCATTGCCTCGTTTCCCCAATTCAACGCTTGGTCGCGGCAAACTACCCTTTTCGAGGATGTCTCCGCTCATCGCATCGACACCGTGAACCTCACCGGAGGTCTTTATCCGGAGCAAGTGCCCCTCGCACGAGTGAGCGCGAAATTCTTCCGGCTATTCGGCGCGCCGGTGGCGCTAGGACGCACGTTTAATCCGGACGAAGATGTGCCGGCCGGGGCGAAGGTAGTCGTGCTGAGCTACGAATTGTGGGCGCGGCGATTCGGCCGCGATCCGAAAGTCTTAGGCACATCCCTGGTCCTGGGCAGCGAGCCGCACACGGTGATCGGAGTGCTTGGCCCCGGCTTCGATACGGAACAGTTCGATCCTCTCCCGGAGGCATGGGTGCCCTTCCAAATTGATCCACATACCAATGAGCGGGGGAGTTTCTGCGCCGTGAGCGGCCGGCTCAAACCAGGAGTGACACTCGCGACGGCGAATGCGGAGCTGCGATCCATTGCCAACGAATATCGCAGGACTCTGCTCAGCCCCAACCCCAGGGCGACGTTCACGGTTCAACCGGTCAGAGATGCGATGGTCAGCGAAGTGCGGCCGGCCCTTCTGCTTCTGGCGGCGGCGGTCGGCTTAGTGCTTGTCATTGCCTGCGCGAATGTCGCCAACTTGATGCTGGCGCGCGCCACCGGCCGCAAGCGGGAGATTGCCATTCGGGCCGCAGTGGGGGCCAGCCGCGGCCGCATCCTACGTCAACTTCTCACCGAAGGTCTGGTTCTCTCACTGGTGGGCGGCGCACTGGGACTGGCGGTCGGCATGTTCGGGATCCGCGGACTGCTTGCCGTACACATTCCCCGCATCGGGGAAAACGGCGCCGGCGTCAATCTGGACGGACGAGTGATGGCATTCACGGTCTTGATTTCCCTGGCCACCGGGATTCTGTTTGGACTTGTGCCCGCGCTGCAAGCCTCCCGCACCGATCTTACGGATACGCTCAAAGAGACCAGCAGCCGCTCGGGGAGCGGCCTTCACCAGACACGAGCTCGAGCGCTTTTCGTCATGAGCGAGATGGCTCTGGCCCTGGTCTTGCTGGTCGGAGCAGCCCTGCTCATTCGGACGTACACGGCCTTGCGGGCGGTCAACCCTGGGTTCGAGACGAGCAACGTCCTCGCCACGCAAATGTCTCTGACCGCTACCCGCTTTGAAAAGACCGCTGCGATGGGCCAGCTTGTGCGGGACGGGGTCGAGCGCCTCCGCGCTCTACCGGGCGTCACTGCCGCAAGCTCGGCTTGCTGCATTCCGCTCGAAACGGTCTGGCAGTTGCCTTTTTTCATTGGCGGCCGCCCTCAGAACGGGTCTGGTCCGCCGTTTGCCGGTTGGACTTTCATCGCGCCGGAATATTTCGACACGTTCAAGATCCCGGTTGTTCGCGGACGCGCTTTCCTGGAGAGCGACCGTGCCGGAGCTCCCGCGGTAGTGATCATCAACCAAGCCATGGCTCAGCGTTTCTGGCCGCAGGGCGATCCGCTTAGCGACCGCCTGATCATCGGAAGAGGCATTCGTCCGGAGTATGAAAGGGATGGTCCCCGGCAGATCGTGGGCATTGTGGGAGACGTTCGGGATACGGGACTGAGCTCCAGGCCCAGGCCCGCGATGTACGTTCCCATCGCGCAATTGCCTGATGACGTGAACGTGATCAACTTGAGGCTCCTCCCGATCGCGTGGTTCGTGCGCGTACGATCGGAGCATCCTTCCACTCGTTCCAGCATCGAAAGCGAACTGCGCGAAGCCAGCGGAGGGCTTCCGGTCACACGAATCCGATCGATGGAGGAGGTCGAGGGACAATCCACGGCGCGCTCGCGATTCGAAATGACGTTGATGACCATCTTCGGCTGCTCCGCCGTGTTATTGGCGGCGATAGGGATCTACGGACTGATGGCGTTCGCGGTGGAGCAGCGTACGCAAGAGATCGGTATCCGGCTCGCCCTGGGCGCGGGACCCTCCGCCGTTAGGAACATGGTGATCCGTCAAGCAATGCGATTGGCGCTGGCGGGAGTAGCGGCCGGCATTACCGCGGCCTTTGGACTTACCCGGCTCCTCTCCAGTTTCTTGTTCGAGGTTAGGCCTCGGGACCCGGTTGTGTTCATCGCGTCGCCCATACTACTGGTGGTGATTGCGCTCCTCGCCGCCTGGGTTCCGGCCCGGCGGGCTACGCGTGTGGACCCGGTGAATGCGCTGCGCTGGGAATAATCACATCGACCGACCGCTTGCGCGCTGGAGATTCTACATTTTCAAGAGGCGGCGCATGGCGCCACCCCACATGTGGCGCTGGGCCATGCCCTGCGGAGCGGTCTAAAGACATCTTGCCGACAGACCATTATTCCGGCAAGAGCATCGGCAAAGCGCCGTCGGATTGAACAAACGCCTTCTTACTCATGGTGTCATTCCAGGCGTTCACCACTTCCAGCGGGAATGTGGGCAGTTGCTTCATTATGCTGTTTAGAATATTGGCGACAACCTGAGGATTCTCCGCCGCCACGTTCAAGCTTTCGTCCGGATCTGCTTCGAGGTTGTAAAGCTCCGGATTGACCAGGGGCAGGTTCAGCCTGCCGCCCGGGGGGTCCGGACTAAACGCGTAGTCGTTATAGCGTGCGACGTGGAGTTTCCACTTGCCGAGCCTCGCGCACTGTAAATTCCAACTGTCAAAGTAGAGGAAAACATCCCTGTCGACGGTCTCAGTTTTCCCCGAAAGGACCGGCCAAATATCCTCACCATCCAGAGGCCGGTTTGGCAAAGGCGCATTGCATAGTCCCGCAATAGTGGGAAGAAGATCAAGCGTGGACGCGACCGCGCCGCTCACCCGTCCCCCGAGAACCCGGCTGCTCGCCGGAATTCGGCCGGGGAAATGCGCGATGAACGGTTCCCGCACCCCGCCTTCATAACTGGATCCCTTACGGCCTCTGAGCCGGCCCGGACTGCCTTGATACCATGGCCCGTTGTCACTCGTGAACATCACCAGTGTGTTGTTGTCTACGTTATTGTCTTTAAGGGACTGGAACACTTGTCCGACGCTCCAGTCCAGTTCCTCGACCACATCCCCATACAATCCCAACCCTGACTTTCCCTTAAATGCGGGTGAAGCCGCCAGCGGGATATGCGGAAACGTGTGGGCCAGATACAAGAAGAAAGGATTGTTCTTCGACCGCGTAATGAAGTCGGACGCCTGGGTCGTGTATCTCTGCGTTATGGTGTCCAACTGCACGGGCGATTCGATTACCGCGTTATTGCGGATGAGCACCGACGGCGTCATGTCGTTGCTGTACGGGATCCCATAATATGAATCGAAGCCGCGCTTGGTGGGCATGTACGCTTGTTGCGAGCCCAGATGCCACTTGCCTATGCACATGGTGCTGTAGCCGGCGGGCTTCAAAACCTCGGCAATCGTCTTTTCCGAAAGCGAAAGGCCGCCGAGATCTTGCGCGCCAACAACGTCGGGGACTCCTACGCGAGTGGGGTACCGGCCAGTCAGCAGTGCGGCCCTGGATGGGGAGCAGACATTGCTGGCCGCATAGAACTGCCGGAACCGCACACCCTCTTCCGCCATACGGTCAAGGTTGGGAGTCTGGATTCCCGATCCATAAGAATGAAGATCGCCATACCCGAGGTCGTCGCAAAGGATCAGAACGACATTCGGTGGCGCCACGGCCTGGCTGCGCGCGAGCGAGGCACACGCCAGAGCACCCGCTCCGGTCCTTAGGAATGTGCGCCTTGAAAGGGGCCTTTGGTACATAGACCTCCACTGCAATCACTACGAGAGTGTTAACTTTCGGTGATCTTTTAGTGTAGAACCCCCAAAAGTGGGTGTCAAACGGCTTAGGGTCTAATTCGTACCAGGAGAGTACTGGGTCAATTGATCCATGGGCTGTTTAGGGTGGAAACCCTAGTGTTTGAGCATGGAAGCTGTGAACAATACCCGGACCGGTCGGGGACCGGCCCTACGGTGCCGCAAAGTGGGGCCGGTCACTGACCGGCCAAGCAACCCCGGGCTGACGCCCTGCGGCTTCATCGGTTAAGCCGCGCGTGTCTGCATAAACTCAAGACGCAGTGCCGTGCCCTGTGAGGGACCGATCGGGGATCGGTCCTACTCCGCTGCAAAGTGGGGCCGGTCACTGACCGGCCAAGCAACCCCGGGCTGACGCCCTGCGGCTTCATCGGTTAAGCCGCGCGTGTCTGCATAAACTCAAGACGCAGTGCCGTGCCCTGTGAGGGACCGATCGGGGATCGGTCCTACTCCGCTGCAAAGTGGGGCCGGTCACTGACCGGCCAAGCAACCCCGGGCTGACGCCCTGCGGCTTCATCGGTTAAGCCGCGCGTGTCTGCATAAACTCAAGACGCAGTGCCGTGCCCTGCGAGGGACCGATCGGGGACCGGCCCTACGGCGCTTGCTAAGGCGCGGTGTATAGGTCGCGAAGGCGGAAACTGCGGTATGCCGAGACGCCAATCTCGATGCGATAACGTTCTTGACCCGTGTTGTCCACTTCGACAGACTGAGCGTAAGTCCCGGACGGCCCGTAGATGAACCCGGAATCGAAATGGTAGTCTCCGTTGGTAAGTTTTTGGGCTGCGCCAACGGCTGCGGAATAGTAGCCCAAGTCTGCATTCAGCAGTAACGTGGCGGTTCTGCCGTTTTCATCGATGTGCAAGACTTGGCCGCGGCTGGTACTCCCAGGTTTCGCCGCGGCACGTGTATTCCCGTTGTCGTACAGCACGAGGGAGGTTCCATCGCGCTCGAAGCCCGGATCGTGTTGGTGAGAGAACCATGGACTGGGGTCGGTGGACTGAATGGTAAAATCCCCGCCGCTTCCCAGGCGCCACAGAACTCCCCCGGTTCCCGCACCATTGTTGTAGTCAATCTTGACCACCCAATCCTGGTGACGCGCGGAATAAAGGATGTTTCCATCCGGCGTGAACTGCACGGCGTTCCCATGCAGCCAGTCGTTTGCGGTCTTGCTCAAAAAGAACGGCGGACATTGCAGTCCAGCTGGGTACGTGCAGGTTTCCCCTAGGATCGCCAGGCGGTAGGGATTCAGATGGTCAAAGGAATCCCACGCCCAAAGAACATTGAGATTGGCGTCCAGAACCACGATCGTATCTCCGATCACGTCCACCGGACCCGCCCCCTGCACATCCGAGAGAATCCGCTCCGATGCCGCGAGCACCAGGTACTTGCCATCCGGCAGCTTGCGGGCGTCGTGATGAAACCCAGTGATGTAACGGAGTCCCATTCCCAGCAGTTGCTCCGTCACTCGCGCCGCATTTGTTTCCGCCACCGTAATGCCGGCAAGATCGAATTCCCGCATGAATTGATAGGACGCATCTTTCGCGCCATCCTCGCCGAGAGCCAGAAACGTTCCGCCCGCTACCGGACTCGTCAGATAGGTGAGGTCGCTGGGCGAATACCACAGCAGATTCCCGCTCAGGTCCGTCGCCACCGCTCCTCTCAGGAAGATGCTCTGCAGCAGGATTTCTTCCACGGCGCGACTGTTCATTGGCGTGATCACATGGGTGTTCGGTAGCGGTGAGGAGACTGCGGGAGTATCGATGGTGACCGCGGGACTGGCGCCGGTCATGCGTGTCGTGTACACGATGACAGGACCCAGATTCCGCGACGTTCCTCTCTCCACCACCTGGCGAATGCTGTACTGCGCGCCGCCGCGCATGCCGGCCAGGTAAAAATTCATACTCAGACCCGCAAGGCACGGTCTGAAAGGAGTGTATTGAGCGGTCCCTTCAAACGCTTGGAACTCCACACGCATTCTCGACCCGGGCGAGCATGGTGGCGCGCTGTAGATATACACCAAAGGGTTCGCGCTGGTCGTAATGACCGGCGAAGCGCCGGCCAGAAGCGAAGTCAACACAAATGTCGAATTCGTATCCGCCGTCTCTCCGGTCGCGATGTTCCTTACGGATGCCTCCAGCTCATACGCGCCTTCCTGGTCAATCGTGGTCCACGTGAGAGACGACTTCGGTCCGTAGTCCACCACAGTGTGGAAATTCTCGCTCGCAAGCCTTACTCGGAACCGATAGGCTAGGGTTCCAGCCTGGGCGCCCGAAACGGTTGCAGTCCAGGTGACAGCTTGGCCAAGAGGCATAGGAGACTGCGCGGAGGGTGCAAGAGTAACCGCCATCTGCGCCCACAGCGTTCCAGATCCTGCCAAAACCGCCAGGCCCAACACACGTCTCAGACTGATCCTCGAATAAGCCACGGTTATTACCAATGCAACCAGACTGCCAAAGTCCAACCAAGCCAACAACCTACTGGCACTATACCTAATAACCCGGCGGTCCTCAGCTTGTTGCTGAATCAAGCAACTTTTACGGGCCTAATTCGGAACTAGAGATAGTACGATGGAAGTAACGATGGGTAGCTGTCACGTACACTCCCACTCGCACGCTACGGGAAACGTGCTGGTGGGATCGCTGATCGCCACTACGGCGTTCGTCGCCATTGAGGCCTACTTTGGCTTCCGTTCGGGAAGTATGGCTCTTCGTTCGGATGCGGGCCACAATTTCACCGATGCATTCGGCTTACTGCTGGCGGCGGTAGCGTATTTCTGTCAATCGCGTCCCGGCAACCAAATCAAAACGTTCGGTTATCACCGGACCGGAGTGCTTGCGGCCTTTGTGAATGCGCTCACACTGGTCGGGCTCTCCTTGTGGATAAGCTATGAGAGCTACCAGCGTCTGTTTCATCCTCCGCCCGTCGCGGAAATGACCATGGTTTGGGTTGCCGCGGCTGGACTTGTTCTTAATCTTTCGATCGCGTGGGGCCTGGGAGGACACGACGGGGATCTCAACCTGCGCGCTGCGTGGATTCACATGGCCGGCGACGCCGCGACCTGCGTCGGCATTATCATCGGCGCGCTGGTGATTCGCTCGACCGGATGGTTGGTAATCGATCCGGCGCTTTCTTTACTCATCGCCGTGGCGATTATTTGGACCGCATGGGATATCTTTAAAGACTCTCTCAATATTCTGTTGGAAGGGTTGCCCAAAGGAATCGAGCTTGCGGAGGTGACGGAAGAAATCCGGCGCGTGGGTGGTGTCATAGACGTGCATGATCTGCATATCTGGAGCCTTGGATCGGAGGCCCATGCGCTGAGCTGCCACGTGCAGATTGAAGACATGCCGCCCTCATCAAGCGCTTCCATTCTGCGCACCGTGAACCACATTCTCAGGGACCGGTTCTCCATCGATCACACCACCATCCAGTTCGAGCACATGCGATGCGCGCTGGCTGACTCTTCCTGCATCGTGACGCCCCGGCATCAGCATTAGCCGGTGGTCCGGAAACTGTCCCCATTCCATTTTTCTCCGTGTATACCAATCGCTAGTCGCGAGCGTCATACTGTAAAGTATGAAACCGGTTCTGGCCGTTCTGTCTCTATGCGCCTGGCCGCTGCTGGCGCAGTTCCCGGGTCAGTACCCTGGAGGCAACTACCCTCCGGGCACGTACCCGCCCGGCACGTCTCCCAATGGCAGGTATCCGACTGGACAGATTCCCGGCGGGCGCGGACGCCAACAGCCCCAACAAGGGCGAACGCAGGAACAAACCCGGCCCAAAAGCAATACCCCCGTCGTCGCAGCAACCACAGGGATGCTTCGCCGGACCACCGGGAGCTATCTGGTTATCGAAGCGGACGATCACCGCATCATCTGGTACCGGCTCACCGAAAAGACTACCTATCAGAAGAGCGGCAAGGATGCTGATCTCAAGAGCTTCGCTCTGGGCGATCGCTTGAATGTCGAGCACACGGCGGACGACCAGGACCGCTTCACGGCAGTCTCCGTCACCTGGCAGACCGCGGGCACGTCCGCCGATCGTGCGGCAGCCGCCGAAACTTGGGATCTGCCTAATCTCGCGGGCATGAGCGCTCCCGCCAAGGAATCCGGTAAGCCGGCGAGCGTGGAACGCGCCCCGGGCGATGAGCGGCCTGTGCTTCGCCGCGCCAACTCGCAATCCAGTCAAGCCCCCAATCAGGATCCGGCGGCGCCCACTCAGCAGGCTTCCTCCGCGCCTGGGCCAGCCCTAAACCTACCCGTGGACCCACCCGCCGATGAGGAACCCGTGGATACTCGGCCTACTACAATGCTTCGCCCGCCTGACCCCACGCCGGATCAAGACGACCCTGGGAAGCCGGTCCTGCGGCGAGGGACTCCCGCGCCCAAGCGGCCTGTGGCCCAAACTCCGCAAAGCGGCGGCCAATCGCCGAGCGCCCCCGTGCTCCTGACCAAAGCGCCCGATCCGGCGCCTCGTCCCGCACCCACGCAACCAACTTCTTCAAGTGTGCCCTTCGTAGACCGGCCTTCGGTGGTTCCCCAGTCGTCAAGCGTGCCGTTTGTCAACCAACCCTCCATCGTCCCGCAAGAGGACAACGTGATTGAAAAGGCCCGGCAGGTAGCGGCGGAGTATGCGGGATCCCTCCCGAACTTCTTTGCTCAGCAAATAACCACGAGGTACCAGACCGAGAACGCCAAGCAGGGCTGGGATGCCCTTGACATCGTTACAGCCGACGTGGCGTACGAAGATGGCCGCGAGAGTTACAAGAACATCAAGGTAGGGAACAAGGCGGTCAATAAGTCCATGGACCAGATTGAAGGCACGCGCTCCACCGGCGAGTTCGCGACCATGGCTGAAAGTCTTCTGGACCCGGGCACGGCCGCCGTCTTCCGGCGCAGCGGTCAGGACACCATTCACGGGCGTTCCGCCATTGTTTTCAAGTACGAAGTGCCTCGTGAGCGGTCCCGCTGGCGAATCGAATCGCCTTCGCAGCTGTACTATCCGTCGTACCGCGGAAGCGTGTGGTTCGATAAGGAGACCGGGCGGGTCCTGCGCATTGAGCAGGAGGCCCGCAACATGCCATCGCTGTTCCCCTTTGACACTCTGGAAACTACCGGTGAATATGATTTCGTGCGGCTCGGCGGGTAGCAGAGCTTCTTGCTCCCGGTGCAGGCTGAGGTGCTGAGCTGCCAAACGGGCAACCGCTTCTGCTCCAAGAACCGCATCGAGTTCCGCAATTACAGGAAGTTCGGGGCCCAAACTGAAATCACGTTCGATAGTCCGAACTAGCTTGTCCGCATGCTCACGCATGGCGGTTCAGTGCCGGCACGGAAGCGCGGCCGTAGGGAGCGGACAGACAATGTTCCACAACAGGCGCTGGCCTATGCCACCAGGGTTTGGAAGGCAACCTGCTTTGGTTTCAGCGCGTCCCAATTGTTATACTGAAGGTCAATCCGCTAAGTCTCTCAATGCTAAAGTACTGTGCCGTTTTATCACTATGTGCCGCGATAGCCTGTTCTGCGGATTTCGTTACCGGTCAAGGCGCCCGGGTCGTCATTGGCCAAGCCACTTTCACGGCCCAGGACGACGGCAACGGCGGCGTCTACCAAGCTCTGCTCGGAGCGGCAGGTGGGCTTGCTTTTGCCAACAATACTTTGTTCGTCACCGACTCGAACCGCCTTGGCCTGACGCCTCTCAATAACCGCGTCGTCATATATCAGAACGTTTCCGGAAGCTTCCCGGGCCCTACGGACCCGATTGCCCCCTTCACGGGGCGGTGTCCGTTGTGTGGGGGTAAGCCTGCCGTAGTGATCGGGCAGCCTGATTTTGTGACCAACACCTTCGGCATTACCCAAGCCGGTTTGCGTATCCCCACGGCCGTAGCCACCGACGGCACCCATATTGCTGTCGCGGACACCGCGAGCAACCGCGTGCTGATCTGGAATTCGATACCCACGGTCAATGGACAGCCCGCCGACGTGGTAGTCGGCCAGCCGGATTTCACGACCGTGCAGGCAGTGGTGGTGAACAACAAGAGCCTCCGCGCGCCGCAAGGTGTTTGGTTCCAGAACGGCAAGCTCTATGTGGCGGATACCCTCAACAACCGGGTTCTTATTTGGAATTCCATCCCTAAGCAAAACAATGCGGCGGCGGACATAGTCTTGGGCCAAGCCGATTTCAATACAGTCCCGCAGATCGACCTGACCAAGGCCAGTCTTAACGCGCAGTCCAATACCATGCTCGACCCGGTTGCGGTAACCAGCGACGGCACGCGCTTGTTTGTCACCGACCTGGGCCATAACCGCGTTCTGATCTGGAATTCGATCCCCACCCAGACTCAACAGCCCGCGGATGTCGAAATTGGCCAAGTGGATTTTCAGAACGCTATCGCGAACGACACCAGCCATCTTTGTGCTTCTAATGGAACGGACAGCACCGGAGCCGCTACGTATCCGCAGCGGTGCGCCAAGACGCTGAGCTTCCCGCGCTTCGCGCTGTCAGACGGAAAACGCCTGTTCGTCGCCGACGGCGGGAACGACCGGGTGCTGGTTTACAATACCATCCCCACCCAAAGTGCGCCGGCGGCCGATCAGATTCTGGGAGAGCCGGACGAATTGACGGACCTGGTGACCAGTAACACCGACCTGTTCCACCCCTTGTTGAATCAGTCCGCCGCGAACGTAACTCCGACCCCAACAGCGCTCGCCTGGGATGGCACTAATCTTTATGTGACGGACCCAAGTAACCGGCGTGTGCTGGTATTTACTCCGGCCGCGCCTTTGGTTCCCGTAAACGGCGTCCGCAATGCCGCCAGCCGCGAGATATTCGCACTCGGAGCCATCACCATCGGTGGCACCATCCACGCCGACGATCAAATCACGGTCACCATCAATACCAGGCCGTACGTCTACAAAGTACTCAAGGCCGACACGATTGGCACGATTCTGACCGCTCTCGCGGGCGTAGTCAACGCGGGCAACGGGGATGTGGACGTGTTGGCGGTGCCCGAGCCCATTCTGAGCGCTGTAAAACTTCAGGCGCGCAAAGGAGGTACGGACGGCAATAACATTGCGATCAGCACGACTCTCTCCACCAATGCGATGATCACCGCCACAGCCAGCGGAAGCACGCTGGCGGGTGGAGGAGAGGCGACCGTCATTGCTCCGGGAACAATTGTTTCTTTTTTCGGTACCAATCTGGCGAGCACTACTGTTTCCGCGGATTTGAGTGCCGCCGCCTTGCCCCGGGAACTCGGAGGCGTGCAGGTATATATCGACGGCATTCGCGCTCCGGTGTTGATGGTTTCACCCACGCAGGTCAACGCCCAGGTGCCTTTCGAAGTCAGCGACGCCAACAGCAGCAGCGCCTACCTTCGAATCCAGAATGCGGATGGATCCGTTACGGTGACCACCGCCGTGGGAGTTCCTATTTCCCAGCAGAATCCAGGTATCTTCGCGGCGACTGACGGGACTGAGCCCCGAGTGGCCCAGGCTTTTCACGGATCGAGTTACGCTACCGGCACCATCCTTATCGACGGTTCGGCCGTGGCCGGCGATGTCGCCTCCATTCAGATTGAAGACCGGACCTACAGTTATACGGTCCAGTCGGACGATACGCTGGCATCCATCCGCGATGCCCTGATCGTCTTGATCAATTCCAATCCACAAGAGCGCGTGGTCGCTTCGGCCGCGGGGGCGTTCACTCGCATCCGTCTGGTAGCGAAGGTGGCAGGCCCGGAAGGCGATACCATTACGATCGGGGCAGTGGCTTCCAACAACACCAGTGTAAGCGTCGGCCCCACCAACGATCACCTCTGCTGCGCCAACCGCGAAGGCTCTCCCTTGACTCTGGCGAATCCCGCCGTCGGGGGTGAGACGATCGTGGTCTACGCCACCGGCCTCGGTTTAGTCACCCCGGAGGAAGCAAAGAACGCCGCAGTCACTGGGCTGAAGTATAGCGGACCGGTCCTCAACGATCCGAACTCGTTTGTTTCGTCGCTGGCCGGAGGGTCGACGGCCAATGTAATCTCCGCTGGCTTGGCGGTCGGTCAGGTCGGAGTGTATAAAGTGGTGCTTGAGCTCAACTCCGGGCTGACCTACAATCCGCTGGGGCAGCTTACCATTTCGCAGGATATCTACACCAGCAATATCGTTACGATTCCCATCGGAAATTCGCAGGGCGGCGGCCCCACACCGCAGGCCGTCGTCGCCGCTCAGCCGGCCGCGAGACCTTCCCAATCGCCGGGAAACCGGTCCACTCAGAACGAGCGCCGTTCACACTGATCGAAGGGGTGCTACCGGAATCCGTTCTGCGCCGTGCCACCGG
>Ga0207110_10183_pt1 | contig 15531 bp, 12 predicted proteins | sample Alteio_BWMinHeat_74_FD_153582 | JGI IMG/M metagenome (GOLD analysis project Ga0207110, IMG submission 153582) | Enriched cells from forest soil in Barre Woods Harvard Forest LTER site, Petersham, Massachusetts, United States -... | ecosystem: Environmental > Terrestrial > Soil > Temperate forest >...
CAAGCCGCAAGTAAACTAGTAGCTTCCGCATGCGTCTCTTTGTGGCGATCGACCTACCGGAGAGAACTAAGGCGTTGGTTCAGGGCCTCATCGACCGCTTGCGGCCCACGGCAAAGCTCAGTTGGAGTGCGGCCGCCAACCTTCATGTGACGACCAAGTTCATCGGCGAATGGCCTGAGGAGAGGCTGGCAGAACTGGTGCGCGTGCTCCATTCGGTTCCAACGGGCGGCCCCTTGGAGGTTGCAGTCCGAGGTTTAGGTTGGTTCCCTAACGCGAGGAATCCACGCGTGTTTTGGGTAGGGGTTGACGGTGCCGACTCGCTAAACAGACTGGCCGCTGCGACGGACCGCGCGCTGGCAACCATCGGAGTTCCTGAGGAAAAGCGGGAATACCATCCGCACCTGACCTTAGCCCGTCGCAGGAGTCCAGTGCCATTGGATCATCTCCGTCTGGCTCTGTCGGAGGCGCCGATCGGCGAAGTTGGTTACTTTCAGGCCACCTCTTTTTCTCTCTATGTTTCCGCCGGCGGGAAGTACACTAAACTCCAGGAGTTTCCTCTTTGACCGGTCTACTTGCAGTCGTTCTGGCTTACTTGATTGGGGCTATCCCGTTCGGCTACCTGGTTGTACGCTTCTCCACGGGAAAGGACGTGCGTTCCTCCGGAAGCGGGAACATTGGCGCTACCAACGTTCTGCGTACGACCGGGCGCGCGGCCGGAGTAATTACCCTCCTGCTGGATATGGCCAAAGGCTTCGGAGCGGTTTGGCTCGCAGCCTGGCTGACTCAGGAATCCACCGTTTGGAGCAGTGCAGCCATCCTCGCCGTTATGGCGGGCCATGCCTTTCCAGTTTTCCTTAAGTTCAAGGGAGGCAAGGCGGTAGCGAGCTGTGTTGGAGCGTTTCTTTATGTAACTCCTTTGACCGTCCTCGCCGCCGCAGTGATTTTTGGAGTCGCCGTGGCGGTCACGGGATATATCTCGGCCGGCTCCGTACTCGCGACAGCCACGTTTCCAATCGGCATATGGCTCGTGGATCATCCTCCCACTTCCCTATTGCTCACTGCGATCCTCGCCGCGGGATTCATCGTGTACCGGCATCGCCCAAATCTGGAACGTATTCACGCCGGAACCGAGAACGTATTCCGATGGGGCCGCCCATGAGGCTCGCCGTCATCGGCGGTGGAAGTTGGGGTTCGGCGCTCACCATCGTATTAGCGCCGCGTTTTCAATCCATTCGGCAATGGATCTTCGAGAAAGACCTGGCATCGCAAATTCAAGAAACGCGGGAAAACGACGTCTACTTACCCGGATTTAAGCTCCCGCCGAACGCCGCCGCCGGCACATCTCTTGGCTGGGCACTGGAGGAAGCGGAAATAGTTCTGGGGGTTATGCCGTCCCACCATGCTCGCAGACTCTATGTTGACCTGCTTCCTCATGCTAAGGAAACAATGACATTTGTGAGTGCAACAAAAGGAATCGAAACGGGTTCTTTGTTGCGAATCTCACAAGTAATGAAGACAGCCCTGGCCCCCAGGTTCACGCCTCGGATCGCCGTCTTGTCCGGCCCGACCTTCGCGCGAGAGGTCGCACAAGGGGAACCTGCGGCCGTCGTCGTTGCGTCTGAGGATTCGGAGGTCGCCTCCCAAGTGCAGACGGCATTCTCCGGTCCGACTTTTCGGCTGTATACCAATCAGGACACGGTTGGAGTTGAAGTAGCGGCGGCCCTAAAGAACGTGATTGCAATCGGTGCCGGAGTTTGCCGCGGGTTAGGATTGGGAAACAATACTCAAGCCGCACTGATCACACGTGGGCTAGCGGAGATCACCCGGCTGGCGATCGCAATGGGCGGGCAGCCGAAGACACTGGCCGGTTTGGCCGGACTGGGCGACTTGGTCTTAACCTGTAATGGAGATTTGAGCCGTAACCGAATGGTAGGAATAGAGCTAGCCAAGGGACGGACGCTCGCGGAAATCCTCGGATCCATGTCCATGGTGGCGGAGGGAGTGGAGACCTGCGATGCCGCGATAGCCCTCGGCGCGGAGTACGGCGTTGATCTGCCGATCACCAACGAGATGCATGCTGTGTTGCACCAGGCTAAGAGCCCTCGTCAAGCTATCCGCGACCTGATGGAGCGTTCTTTAAAAGAGGAGTAGTATCAGCCATGGATGGCCCGCAACCTTCTCGGAAATCCGGGGTTAGTCAGAATATGGAGGCGGTCGCAGCCCTGGAACGGGATGCCCAGCTGATGCTCCAGGTCCGGCAGGGAGATGAGACAAGCTTCGCCCTGCTACTGGAACGTCACCGTGGGCCGGTGATCCATTTCCTGTACCGTATGGTGCAGAATCAGGCTGTATCCGAGGAGTTGGCTCAAGAGGTTTTCCTGCGTGTGTACCGCAGCCGGGAAACTTATGAACCGACCGCGAAGTTCACGACGTGGCTGTTCCGGATCGCAACTCATCTGGCGCTCAATCGCCTCCGGGATTTCAAGAAGGAAAAAGGACAGACCAGCCTCGATGAGGAGCTGATCGAAGGCGTCGAGCGGCAGGTGGCGGACCGGCGTCCCAGCGTGGAACAAGTATTGGTTTACGAAGTGAAGCTGCGGGAAGTACGCGCGGCCGTGGAAACTCTGCCGGAGAAGCAGCGGGCGGCCGTGTTGATGCACAAATACCAGGGTATGGAGTACTCGCAGATAGCTCGGGCTCTGCGATGTTCCGAGTCGGCGGTAAAGTCGTTACTATTCCGGGCGTACGAGAGTCTGCGTGGCAAGCTGGCGCACTTGGCGTGAGAACTCTCTGATAAGAGCTTGAGGGAAGAATATGAATTGCATTTTTGACCGGAAAGAAGGCGCGGAGATCCTTCAGGACTACTGCGCCGGAACGCTCGACCCAGCTCGAGCCGTGGAACTGGAAGCACACATCCAGGATTGCGTGGAGTGCCGGCGCCTGGTGGATGCGCAACGGGCGGTTTGGGAGTGTCTCGATCGGTGGACGCCGGCGGAAGTCTCCTCTGATTTCGACGCGAAGGTGTATGCTCGCATCGCTCAGGAGCAGGCCGGACCTGTCTGGATGACATGGTTGCGAAGAGTGTTCCAGCCCGTCGTTCCCTACGTGTCGCCGTATTCGTTCTGGAAGACTTTGATCCCGGTGGCTGCCGCGGGAGCAGTGTTGTCGCTGGCTCTATTCACGCAGGCGCCGGACATCGGCACCCCTCCAACCAACAAACAAGGCGTAATTGAGAATGCCGCGCTCGATAAGATTGATGTCGATCAAGTGGAACAGAGCCTGGCGGATCTGGATATACTGATACCCATATCGTCCAGCAGTTCAAAGATGTAAGCCGGAACATTTCATGCGTCCTCTGTTGATATTCGCGCTCTTGCTTACTGGTCTGCCCCCGGGGCTTACGGCGGCTCCTCAGGCCAATGCCAAACAGGTTTCCCCACAGCAGAAACAGATTCTCAAACAACAAAGGCAGCAGCAGAAGCAGCAACTGAAACAACAGGCGAAGCAGCAGCAGCTTCCCATGCAGATTCCGAATCCGCAGGTGGCGCGGCTGCAACGAATGTCGCCCGCCGAACGGGAGAAAGCTCTGGCCGGCATTGCTCCCGCGCGCCGCCAGCAGATCGAGACCAACCTCCAAAAACTGGACCAGATGCCGGCGGAACAGCGGGACCGGTTGTTCGGCCGCCTGCAAATGCTCCAGAGTTTTCAGCCCGACCGGCAACAAGCGATCCGCCAAGAGATCATGAATCTTCGCGGTCTGCGGAAACCGGACCGGCGCGCTCGCCTGAGCAGCGATGAATTGAGACAAAACTTCACGCCGGAGGAAATCCAGCTGTTGCGGGAAGTCGCCGGCGAGCCGGAATAAGCCTTAGCCACGAATGAACACGAATGGACACAAATCCATTCATTCGTGTGGATCTGTGTGCATTCGTGGCCAACTAGAATCCAGCTAAGATAGCGTCATGGACTTTTCCAGGACGCTTCTGCTTTTCCCTCTCGCCACGCTGCTCGCCGCGCAGCAGCCACCCACCGTTCAGACCGCGAAGAAATTCTTGGACGATGCCGAGGCAAAGCTGCTGACGCTCGGCAACGAGGCTTCACAAGCGAGCTGGGTTCAGGATAATTTCATCACCTCCGACACGGAATCGCTGGCGGCCCTGGCCAACGAGCGAGCCATCGCGGAAGGAGTGCGTCTGGCGAAGGCCGCAACCAAGTGGGATAAAGTCAAACTGCCCGCCGACATGGAGCGTAAGATGAAGCTGCTCAAGCTGGGGCTGACCCTCGCTGCTCCGGCCGATCCGAAGGAGAGCGCGGAAGTCACACGCCTAGCCTCGTCGCTCGAGGGCGCGTACGGAAAAGGCAAGTACTGCCCTCCCAATCCCAAGGACGAACACAAATGTTTTGACCTGGAAGACATTACCAAGACCATGGCCACCAGCACGAATGCAGCGGAGTTGCTGGACGTATGGCAGGGGTGGCACTCCATCTCCAAACCGTATCGCGGCGATTATGCCCGCTTCGTCGAGCTATCGAATAAGGGAGCGCGCGAGCTGGGTTTCAAGGATACGGGCGCCATGTGGCGCGCGAAATACGATATGGCGCCGGATGATTTCGCCAAGGAACTGGATCGCCTGTGGGATCAGGTGCGGCCTCTGTATCTGTCTCTGCATGCCTATGTGCGCGCTAAGCTGCGCGAAAAATATGGCGCGGCCGCGGTTCCCGCCAGCGGTCCGATTCCCGCCCATTTGCTGGGGAACGTGTGGGCGCAGGATTGGTCGAACATCTACAAACTGGTGGCCCCCGCGGGCGCCGATCCGGGGTACGACCTGACGGACATTCTCAAGTCCCGGAAGACCGATCCTCAGCAGATGGTGCACTACGGCGAGAGCTTCTTCATGTCCCTGGGATTTCCCGCTCTTCCGAGCACCTTCTGGGAGCGCAGCCTGTTCGTGAAGCCGCGTGATCGAGAGGTCGTCTGTCATGCCAGCGCCTGGGACGTCGACAGCGTCAACGATCTGCGTGTCAAGATGTGCATCGACATCACGGCGGAAGACTTCATCACCATTCACCACGAGTTGGGCCACAACTTTTACCAGAGGGCCTATAATAAGCAGCCTTACTTGTTCCGGGATAGCGCCAATGACGGATTCCACGAAGCCATCGGCGACACCATCGCGCTCTCGGTGACGCCCGAGTATCTGGTGAAGTTGGGATTCCTGCCGAAGGGGCCCGATGCGTCCAAGGACATCGGCCTGTTACTCAACAAGGCGCTGGAGAAAATTGCTTTTCTGCCCTTCGGATTGATGATCGACCAATGGCGCTGGAAAGTATTTTCCGGGGAGATTCCGCCGGAGAAGTACAACCAGGCTTGGTGGGATCTGCGATTGAAGTATCAAGGCGTGGCTCCTCCGGTGGGCCGCGATGAGAAGGACTTTGACGCGGGCGCGAAGTATCACGTCCCCGCCAACGTTCCCTACGCGCGGTATTTTCTGGCGGACATTCTTCAGTTCCAGTTTCATCGTGCGCTATCGCAGACCGCGGGCTGTCCCGCTCCAGGAAGCTCCACACCGCTACACCGGTGCTCGATTTATCAGAGCAAGGAAGCTGGGCAACGCCTGAACGCCACGCTGGAGATGGGGGAGAGCAAGCCATGGCAGGATGCGTTGTTTGCCCTGACGGGGCAACGTCAAATGGATGCGACCGCCATCCGGGACTACTTTGCGCCGCTGCAGAAATGGCTGGATGAGCAGAATCGCGGCAAGCCAGTGGGCTGGCAATAGTCTCAACGGTCCAGTAAAGCTATCTCTCGCCAAGACCCAAAGATCGCAAAGGTTTTCTTGGCGGCCTTGGCGGTTTTTGCGAGCCAACATCTTCCAGCTCGGTGGCTGATTTCCACCAGCCTGGTGGCGCTCAACCATCCAGCTTGAAGGGTACACTCTGATTTTTCAATTATTTAGGAGTGGCACCAAACCTGCAATTCAACGGTCATGAGATTTGCGACCATGACCCAATTTCTTTCACGCAGCGCCGCTTTCTTGGCCGTCTCCGCAGCCTTATTCGCCCAACAGCCCGGCACTCAGCAAAGCGGCTGGCGCAGATTCAGCCCGCAGGGGGACGCCGGTTCCCCCGCTGGCCTCGCGCCGGATACGACCGCGCCTGACCCGGTTCCCCAGGCTGCCGCGGCTCCCTATTCTCAGCCCGTATTCTCGCAGCCCCCCTCGGTGCTGACGGTGCCGGTGGGAACCTGGATTACTGTTCGCATTGACGAAGTCCTGTCGAGTGACCACAACCGGATGGGCGACGCCTTCACGGCGACCTTGACCAAGCCGCTCATCGCGCAGGGATACGTGATCGCCCGCGCGGGGCAGACTATCGGAGGCCGCGTGGCGAAGGCGGAGAAGGCCGGTACAGTCAAAGGACAGTCCAGCCTCGGCCTTGAGTTGACGGAGTTGAGTCTCGTCGATGGCCAGCAGGTCCCGGTGAAGTCAGAACTAGTCCAGAACTCCGGCGGAACCTCGTATGGCCGTGACGCCGCGGCAATCGGGACCACCACCGGCGCGGGAGCGGCGATCGGCGCAGCCGTGAACGGCGGTGTTGGCGCGGCGGTTGGCGCGGGAATTGGCGCGGTAGTATCCACGATAGGCGTGTTAGTCACACGCGGCAGACCAACCGTTGTCTATCCCGAAGAGACCTTGACATTCCGCATTGTGGAGCCCGCGAATATTGTTACGGAACGAGCGCCCCAGGCTTTCGTGATGGCGCAGCCGGGCGATTACGAATCCAGACAGCTCGCGTTGCAGCGCCGGGTTGCCGCACCTCCGCCCGTGCCCTACTACTGGGGCGGCTATTATCCGTACCGTCCGTTCTACGGTGGTTTCTACGGTCCTGGATTTTATGGACCCACTGTGGCCATCTATGGCGGCGGACGCTTTGGCGGCGGCTTCGGACGCCGGCGCTAGGCTAGTGGACTGTCTGCGAGACGTCGCAAGCAGCGCTATCCGCTCCCTAACGGTTGCGGTTCCGTGCCAGCACTGAACCGCCATGCGTGAGCATGCGGACACGCGCTATCGATTACTCGCAGACAGCCCACTAGCAGTATTTCTCACAGATACCGTACTCCGCGCGGGACACACGCAGCGTAATTGTGCGCCTTTCAGCCCAGTCTGAAATTTACGCCTTGGCGAGGCGCGCTCGCTCACCGATCATCGAGACGGCGCGGCGCGCGGACAGTGCCGCGCCTTCCTGCCAGGCATTCACGTGGCTGCAGTAATCGCCCGCGAAGTAGATACGGTCGTCCGGTTGAACCAACCACCGGTAGGGACCCGTGAAGTAGTCTCCCGCCTGCGATATCCAGGCGCCCTGACTATAGGGAATCTTTTCCCACGCCACGAACACCGGACTATGAAGTTCCTTGCCATACCCGGGAAACAGGCCCTCCACGGCAGCGCGGGAAGCCGCGATTTTCGATTCCGTATCCGGAAGCGCGTTGAAGGCAGGAAGGCTTTGCAGGCCGTAGCCCGAAAGCATGACTCCCATGGGGCTGTGCATACCACCGCTGGGATACCACACCATATTTATCGGGCCGCCTTGCAACCAGGAGATGCCCCCGTAAATGTTGTATTCCGTTTCCCAAAAGCGCTTCGACTCCCAAGCGATTTTATAGGAGTCGTTGTAATGCGTGCTCTCGATGGCCTGCTTCACCGGCGGCGAGAGGTCGCTCGGAATCGACTTGAGCAGGTTCAGCGGCAGCGTGCAGATGCAGTAATCGGCCTCCGCGCTCCTCTCTTTTCCGTTCTGCAAGTACGCGATCCTGACACCGCTTGGCGTCTTCCGGATCTCCTTCACCGCGGAACGGAATTGAATGATCTTGCCGAGCTTTCTGGCGAAGGCGTACGGAATGCGGTCCATGCCGCCCACCGGCTGGAACATGGTGGCCTGCATGTCCAAGGTTTCTTCTTGCGTGAGGTTGGTCCACAAGCCGGAGTCCAGCAGGGCGTGCAGATCGAGCGGCGCCCGCGTCTCCTCCACAAGGTCACCCGCGCCGGGCAGCCGCGAAACTCCGGCCCGCTCGGAGCCCCGGTACGCGTAACCGTCTCGCAGGTCGCCGAAGTTTCTCAGGAGCGCCAGCAACCGGTCGCGGTCCTCCTGTGTGAGCTGCTGGTCTAGCGCGCCTTGGTTTACGCTCTTCGCGAGTAGCTCCGCGATGTGACCGCGCGTGTCATTGATCACCTGCCTCTGCTCGACCGGCTTGCCTCCGAAAGCCTTGTCGTTAAGCATGAGCGTGCTGCGATTGGTGTTGACGAATACCTCGAGCGCCACGTCCAGATCCCGGCAATAGCCAAGCATGGTCTTGTGAAGCGAGGAGATTCGCGCGGGGCCCGCGTTGAAGTAGCTCCCGGCGCCGGTATACTGGGCGGTCTGCCTGACGCCGTCGGTGAATTCGACGGTGGTTCCGTTACGGACGGTCCAATTGCGCCCGCCCGGACGATCCCGGGCTTCGAGAATAGTGCATTCGAACCCGGCCCCGCGGAGCTCGTACGCGGAGACCAAGCCGGCGATACCTGCGCCCAAAATGACGACTTTGACACCCTTCCCCGAACTGGCAGGCAGTCCGATACCGGAATCCGAGGACTCGAGCGAGGGTAGCAGCCCGAGCGCGTTCATCGTCGCGAACGTGGCGCCGCAGCCTCCGGCTTGTCCTACCCGCGTTAGAAAGCCGCGTCGTGTGAGTTGCAATCCGTTTGGCTCCGTCGCATACAGCAGTGTACTGAAAGTCGCAACGGCATTCAATGCTCCGTGCCGCCTGACGAAGCTGAGAAAAAATCGATCAAACCGCTTGTTGACACGCGCGGCTCGTTGTGGGCACTGTGCGTTTACAAAGCGTTGCGAGCCGTGACCGTCGGGGAGCGGTTTCCTGTTCGGACCCTCTTAGAATTTGAACTGCACGGCGAGCCGGAGCAGCCGCGGCGCCAGCAGAGTCTGCGGAGTGCCACCCAGTCCTCCATCCTTGAACGTATTGACTAAGCCGAGAAAGGTATTGGTGCCAGCGGTCCCCAGTGCTTGCGTTTCTGTCAATACGGTATGCGAGTTAGTCACGTTAAATACGTCGATCTGCGGCGATACGGTTACGCGTTCCCGGATCGTGAAGACACGCCGGATACCGAGGTCCAGTTGCACCAGCCGATCCAAGTATCTCGATCCCGGCGCCACCAGAGGGATGCTCTCCGAGGCATTGCGGAGGGTCACTCCGGCAGGCATAACCAACGCTCCTGGCGTGCAGCCCGGTACGCTGCAATCAAACGGATACCGGGTAGAATTCGTGATGGTCCAGGTCACGGACTTCAGAGCCTCCGGGGCGACTTGCAGAGCCGTGCTCAGGTGGATTCCCCACCACAACGGGAAGTTCCCCGCCACTTTGAATTCGTGCCGGTACGGGATCGCTACACTCTTACCCAGGTTTTGGAATTGCAAACCGAATTGGTCGCAAAAGCGAAGGGCGTTTGGATCATTCGTATTATTGACCAAGGCTGCCGCGGCGCTCAATCCGTCGCAACCATTGGATACGGTCCGGTCGATGGTCCATGCTCCGTACACGAAGGCCCCTCGGGGCAACTGCGCACTGCTATTGAATTCAAAACCGGTGTAGGTGGTGTGGCGGAGGTCGTGGTCGGCGTTGGTCTGATAATAGTCGTGTAACCGTCCAACCGCGTTGGCATTCAGGTTGTACGCAGTGATCTGTTCACCCGTGAGCGGGTTCACGATATTGAAGGGCGTCCAGTCGGCAGTCATGCTGTAAGCGCGGTCGATGGTGTTGGCCGTATCGTAATTGGTGGTTCGAAACCAGTTAAAACCGACGGAGGTTCCTCGCCGAATCGCGTGCTGCACGCCCACGTCGTATTGCAGGCTATACTCGCGCTTGAAATCCGGATCAAGCGTGCGGCTGGTGATCTTCCCAAAGGCGGCGTTTTGGCTGGGACCGAGTTCGCCGTCCTGTGCGATGCCGTCGCCGTTGGTACCCCCCGGGGCACACGTCGTCTGGGGATAGGGACAGTCCTTCCAGATACGAGTGTCGGTCGAAAGAGCCATGGGGTTAAAGTTCGTAAGATATCCGGTGTCCTGGGGGAAGTTGAACTTGCCGAAGCTGGCTCGCAGCGCGGTTTTCCCGTTCCCAGACAAATCGTAGACCGCACCCAGCCTGGGAGACCAAGTCTTCCAGCACCCCATCCCCGGAATCGTGGAGCAATCAATCAGGGGGAACGAACGGGGCCCTGTAAAACGGCCGGCAGGTATGGCGGATGGCTGAATAGAGGCCTTTTGATACTCCCAGCGAACGCCCGCCGTAATGGCCAGCCTTTTGATGGTCCACTTGTCTTGCGCGAATAGCCCCACGTCCGCGTTCACCCGAACTCGGGGAGCGATGGGAGTGTTAAACACCGTGACGGATACAGGGATCCCAAGCTGATAATTCTGGTACAGGTCGGCGTTGACGGACGAGACGTTATCGTTCTTGCCCCAACCATCCTGCACGCCCACCTTGATGTTATGGGACCCAGTCACATACGTCGCCGATCCGGACACGCCTCTCCGATCGGGAAGGAAGAAGCTCTGGATTCCGGGCGCATTCGTGCGGGTGTTAAGGACCAGGTCTTGGTGCGACGCGCCGGCGTACCAGGCGGGAGTGAAAGGAACCTGTTCCTGGCCCGGTTGGTAGACGATCGCGTAGTGGATGATGTTGGTGGTGAAGCCGGCATCAATCAGTAGCTTGGGCGTCGGCGTGTAAGTCCACTTTCCCTGGGCCACATAGTATAGCGTTCCGCCACGCCGCTGCGCCGCCACCGACGGATCGACCGGCTTGACGGCGACGCCAGTGAGTTCGTGTCCCTTGTGCTTGATGTTCCGCTCATACGTGCCCGAGAATTTCATCTTGGAGTTAATTTGCCAGGTGAGGCGGAGGCTTCCGCTGGCGATCCACTGCTCCTCAATGCCCGGCCGGCTCAGATCGGGAGTCCCGTCGGCCTTGGGATAAAACACACCGGGAGGGGAATCGAAAGTGGAATTGTAGCGGCTCGACCCGACGAACCATAGCTTGTTCTTGATAAACGGTCCGCTGATGGAGCCGTCGAAGTTCTCAATGTGCTCATCTATCTGAGCGCCCACGAGGCCTCGCGCAAGCAGATCGGGCGTCACGTTGTTCGCCTGAAAAAAACTGTTCTGGCCCGTATAACCGGCGTAGACTGCTCCATGGAACTGGTTGCCGCCATCCTTGGGGACCATGTTTACCAGCACACCGCCGTTGGCGACTTCCGCCGACACGCCACTAGTCGCATAGGTCGTCTGTTGGATCAATTGGTCGTCAATGTAGTTCTGAATCAACCCGTCCAGATAGTTGGAGTTCGCGAACATGCCGTCCAGCAGTACCGTAGTTGCGGTAGCCGCGGAGCCATGTCCCCCGATGTAGGTCTGTTCCATTTGCTGGGAGCCACCCACATCCGGGGTGGTGAGCCGGATCCCCGCCGTGAGTCCGGCCAACTGTTGAAAGGTCCGGGAGCTGGGCACGAGGTCCATGAACTGGCGGTCCTGAATGGTGGTGAGCGCGGTGCTCTGGACGTCCACCACCGGCGGCGTTTCCTTCACCTCCACCGTCTCCCCGACGGAGCCGACGGCAATCTCGACGTAAAGGGGCACTGAATGGTCGGCGGGTACCTCAATGCCATCGCGTTTCTGGGTGACGAACCCTGAGGCCGCGAACGTCACCACATACGTCCCGGGACGGAGGTCGAGGAACGAGTACCGTCCCGACCCGTCGGTGGTGACGGTGCGCGAATTCTCGATCAGCACCGGACTGGAGGCTGTGACAGTCACGCCCGGAACTATGGCGCCGGAAGAGTCCTTTACGACCCCCTCAATCGTGCTCTGCGCCGAGGCGAGCGATCCCGCCAGCGCCGCAAAAATAAAACCAACAAGGACACGTGGAGCGAAAGCGGCTTTCATCACGGAAAGTCCCCCTGAGGAATCTTACGAAGAAGCCGGAATCTATATAAAACTATGGATCGAAGGAACCCCTTGAAACCTGTCGCTCGGTAGGGATTTTAAGGGTTCTCCCCGCGGTTGTCAAGGCTTTTCTGAAGGCTTTTCTGAAGGCTTGTCCGACTCGAACCGGATCTGCTTCAGAACTTCAGTCTGACGTTCGAGTTCCGTCTTTCCGGCAGGAAACTGACTCACGCTGAGCATGTACGCGAGGATGTCGGCGTCCTGTTCGCGGGTGAGCTTTCCCGGACGGTCACCGGGCATCGAGATTCGAATTCTCTCGAAGAGGTCGCCCACTGTCAGGCCATTCCAATTGGAGAAGAACTCACCTCCGGTGAGCGGGGGGGCGGATTCACCACCCGTGAGGGCGCTCCCGTGACAGGAGGCGCACTCCTTCGCATAAAGGGTTGCGCCGCGCTGAGACTGCTCGGATGTGTAGACGCCGTCCCACACCGAACGGGAGGTTTGGGCCCGCATGCCAGCGCACACAAACAGCAATGCGGCGCAGGACCCAATGAACCCCGCCCTTACGGGACGGGGCTTGACCCGCCTGGCTTTTACCGCGCTACTGCGTCGGAAGGCTGTAAGCAATGTATTCACCCGAATATGCGCCACCGCTCACGGCCACAACTATGTATTGCTTGCCGTCGACCATGTAGGTCATCGGCGAGCCGCTTTGAGGCGCGGGCATCAGCACCGAGCCGACCTCTTTCCCAGTCGCCTTATCGTACGCCCGCAACATGGCGCCCCGAGGATGCGATGGAGTCGTGGTGATCTGGCTATCGCCCAACACTACAAGTGTCTTAGTCACCACTAACCCTACGCTGCCGGGCTGGCCGGTATTGGGGATGCTCATGCCCTTGAGGGCGGGATGGTTGCGGACCGCGTCTGGCGTCTCGCCATAAGGCACCTGCCATTGCAAGTCGCCCCGGTCCAGATTGATCGCGGAGATGACCGCATAGGGCGGCTTCACAATGGAAAGACCTTGAACCGTCAAACCACCAACGGGAGCAGCCGGGGGCGCAACCGGGGCAGGTGCCGCGGGCGCCGGCGCGGCAGCCCGTCTCTGTTGCTGCGGCGCATCGGCGGCGGAACCGAAGCCGGGACCCTCGGAGACCCGGAAGTCGGTATCGTTGCGGCCCATCACATATTGAATATCGGAGAAACCTTGCGGTGGTGTGCGCAACGAAACCGGAAAGAGCGCGGATTGATTCGCCTGCGCATATACGATGTGTGTCTCCGGATCGTAGCCAGCCCCGGGCCAGTTGGTGCCCCCGCTGGCAGTGCCGAGCCCCATGGCTCCGATGAATCCCTTGCCATCGCCAATTACGGGCGGAAGAAACATGGGGCCATTCTTGTAGCGCGCCATGTTGTCGCGGCCCTGCGCCCGCATCTCCGGAGTGAAGTCGATCAGGTCATCCGGGACCTTCAGGTAGTTGCGCGCATACGCTGGAGGCTTAGTGGGAAACGGCTGAGTGGGCGAGGTCTTCTCGCCGGGCACATCCGACTGCGGCACCGCGCGCTCCTCGATCGGCCACACGGGCTTGCCCGTCACGCGATCGAAGACATACAGAAAGGCCTGCTTGCTGGGCAACGCCACCGCTTTGATCATCTGCCCGTCCACGTTGATGTCGGCCAGGATCGGAGCAGAGGACAAATCATAATCCCAGATGGGGTGATGCACGATCTGAAAATGCCACTTGCGCTTGCCGGTCTTCAGGTCCACGCATACCAAGCTCTCGGCAAACAGATTGTCGCCGGGGCGATGGCCGCCGTAAAAATCGGAAGTCGGTGACTCGACCGGCAAGTAGACCAGACCAAGCTCTTCGTCGACCGTCATCTGAGTCCATACGCCCGTGTTGCCATTAGTCGCCCAGGAGCCGTTCTCCCAGGTCTCGTTCCCAAACTCGCCCGGCCTTGGGATTGTGTTGAAGGTCCATAGGAGTTTGCCGGTCCGCACATCGTAAGCGCGTACCAGACCCTTGGTGTTGTTGTGGGTCACAACCGTCATGCCTTCCTTGAAGGACGATCCCACGATCACGACGTCTTTCACAACCAGGGGAGTGGCGTGGAGGCCGGCCTCGCCCGTTTCCAAATCGATCTGCTGGCCCGTCCCTCGGACCATTCCTTCCTTCAGATCGACGATCCCGCTCTTACCGAACCCGCTAACGGGCTGGCCGGTGTGAGCGTTGAGAGTCACGAGCCGGTAGCCGGTGGTGACGAACACAACCCGGTCGTCGCCCTTGCCGTCGGTCCAATAGGATACACCGCGGCCGGAAAGTTGGCGGGGCGCGATGGCGGCGCGATTTCCTTCCCTCAGGCTGTAGGCCCAGATCACCTCCCCTGTTTTTGCATCCAGCGCGACCACGGAGCGGCGGGTGCCGGCAGTGGTGTAGAGCACGCCCTTGACCATTACGGGCGTTCCTTCCAGCTTGTATTCCGGACGTGTGCCGTAGTTATCAGTCTTGAAGCGCCAGGCTACTTCGAGCTTGCTGAAGTTGAGGGCGTTGATCTGATCGAGCGGTGAGTACTTGGTGCCCTTCAGATCGGCCGTGTAGTAGGGCCACTCACCGTTCTTGGTGGAGGGCTGCTGGCCTTGAGCCGCCGCAGTCACAAAAATGATCGCGAATAGAAATCCATTTCGTCCGTGCATGTGCCCTCCTACTTAACCGAGACCTTCACTTGCGCGTTCGACCAACAGCATTGAAATCCGCGTCCGCCGTCGCCGGTCCAATCGTTGGCGACCACGCGCAGGACGTAGTCTCCCGGCTCGCTGAACTTCGCTGTGGTGCTGGCCTTGCCGCTAAACACAGCCTTCGCTACTCCCTTGACTTCGGCATTTTCGATCGCTGGTCTTTCGTTGGCGAAAGTAACCAAGCCAGGCCCGCGAAACTTGCTCCACGTCAGTGTAACAGCGGGCGTTCGGGGGACGCGTCGCACCCGGAGCAACACTGGCGTCATCCGCCACCCAGAGGGTTAATGGAACAGGGTTTGAAAGCGTGGCCGAAAGCGCCTGGCTATGTCCGCGCGGACCCTGCACGAACGGGCCTGCCTGTTCAAAACCGATGAAAGGCGGCGTATTGCCGGTGGCATCCTTGAACGGGCTGAGCTCCCACAATGGATCGAGGCCCACGGGAACCTGGGTGGTCTTTCCGTTCGCGATCAATGTCCAGGTGAGCTTTTTGTTGCCGAAATCCTTGGGAACAGTGATGGTGAATACGCCCGTTTGTCTCCGAGTGAGAAAATGCGTAGGCTGGCCCTGGTCCGGCCCTCCCGGATCGATATGGTTTTCGGGGCCGATGGGAATGTCGAGCTCCTGTTTGAGATTCCGGTTGAAGTATCCGAAGAGAATGCTGAAGGTTCCATCCGCATTTGCGAACCATCCTTCATAAGCGGCCGTCACGCCTTGGCCCGAGTCGTGAGGAGGCTCTACATACAACTGCTGGGCATAGAGCAGCGCGCCCGCCGCCATTGCGAGTGCCAGTGAGGCCCGGAACATCAGGC
>Ga0207110_10184_pt1 | contig 15530 bp, 9 predicted proteins | sample Alteio_BWMinHeat_74_FD_153582 | JGI IMG/M metagenome (GOLD analysis project Ga0207110, IMG submission 153582) | Enriched cells from forest soil in Barre Woods Harvard Forest LTER site, Petersham, Massachusetts, United States -... | ecosystem: Environmental > Terrestrial > Soil > Temperate forest >...
ATACTGAGGACATTTGTGGAAAGAAGCGACCCGAGATGCCTTGAAAAATCCGCGAGACTTACACAGTGACTTTCACAGTTTTCATATTTTGCTGAATCTATGTAGTTTATTTTCAATACTTAACTTGAATACGCAGCGGACTCAAAATCCGCCGACCTTCGGGTCTTGGGGGTTCGACTCCCCCTTCCGGCACCAAACCTACCTTCGCTGATGCCACAGTCCCTCGGTCAGTCTGAGTCGTGTGCGTCGTAGTGTGAGAGAAGACTCCTCTTTTCACCGACCGCCGACTTGTGTGACACTTGGACCCCGAGGAAAGTGAATCGTACGAGGAAAAATGACCCCTGCAAAACTGCGCTTGCTCGCCGTCTCTGTCATCTTGTTATTCGCCGCCATGCCGCTGCTTTCTCAGGAACTGAATTCAAATTTTGCCCGCGATCCCGGCCAGCCCATCGATCAGGAGTACACGGATCATATTCACAAGTACACCACGGATCCTTCCTTCATCTCTTCTCTCGTGGATTATCTTCCGGCCTCGAAGACCGTGCCTACGCCCGCCAAGGTGCTCGGCGACGTGTCCGGCGCGCCCGACATGCTTCCTTATGCCGAAGATGTGTACAAGTATTTTCGCCAGCTGGAGGCGAGCAGTCCGCGGGTAAAGGTCTTCACCATCGGCCACTCCGAAGAAGGGCGGGAGATGATTGCTGCCGCCATCGCCGATCCCAAGCTTCTCGCGGGCGCGAAAGCGAATGACGCGCGTCTGGCTCAACTGGCGGACCCACGCACCATCGGCCTCGATGACGCCAAGGCCCGCCAACTTGTCGACCAGTCCTGGCCCGTCTACTACATCACCGGCACTATTCACTCGCCAGAGACCGGCGCGCCGACAGCTCTGATGGAACTCGCGTATCGTCTGGCCGTCGACGATGCGCCCTACATCAAGTACATCCGCTCTCACATGATCGTGCTGATTACTCCGGTCGTCGAGGTCGACGGCCGCGACCGGATGGTTGATATCTATAAGTGGCACAAAGCTCATCCCGGCCAGGATTGGCCGCGTCTTCTTTATTGGGGCCATTACGTTGCACACGACAACAACCGCGACGCCATGGCGATGGCCCTCGACTTAACGCGAAATGTTCTTGAAACTTATCTAGGCTGGCATGCGCAGGTGTTGCACGATTTGCACGAGTCGGTTCCGTTTCTTTACGACAACACGGTCGGCGACGGACCCTACGACGCATGGGTGGATCCCACGCTCGCCGACGAATGGGCGGAACTGGGCTGGAACAACGTCGCCCAGATGCAGCGCTTCGGCATGCCCGGAGTCTTCACCCACGGCGACTTCGACACCTGGAGTCCCGGCTACTTGATGTTTCTTGCGGGCATGCACAACGGCATCAGCCGGCTCTATGAAACGTTTGGCAACGGCGGCGCCGACACAGAGAAGCGCATTCTCCGGCCGGAAGATTATTCGCGCACCTGGTACCGTCAGAATCCGCCGCTGCCAGTAGTGACCTGGTCGCAGCGCGATAACAACAATTACGAAGAAAGCGCTCTGCTCTCCACTCTTTCTTACTTCTCGCAGAACACCCACCACTTTCTCGAAAACTACTACGTCAAGAGCAAACGCGCGGTGCAGAAGCCCTTGCTAGAAGGGCCGGCTGCCTACGTGATTCCTGCAGATCCAGCCGACACGAATCGCCAGGTCGAGTTGTTGAAAGTATTCAAGCGCCAGCACGTCGAAATCGAACTACTGTCCGACGCGGTTACGGCCACCGTCCCTGCGGAAAGGCGCGGAGACAAGCCGAAGCAGGAAACGTTTCCCGCCGGCAGCATCGTCGTGGGTATGGATCAGCCGTACTCCCGCGTCGCCGACGCGCTGCTCGACCGGCAGTTCTGGGCCGCGGGCGATCCGCAGAAACATCCCTACGACGATACTGGGTGGTCGTTCGCGCACCTCTTTAATTTGAAAGTTGTCCGCGTCCTCGATGCTTCGGTCCTCAAATCTAAAATGACGCGCCTTGACGATCCGGCGAAGTTGGCAGGCAAGATTTCCGGCAGCGGCCCGGTGCTGGCGGTCGCCAACACCGGGCAGGTTTCCCTCCTGTCTCTGGTCTACAAGCTGAAAGGTGCGAACATCCAGGTGGCTGAGAAGGCGTTCGATGCGGAGGGCAAACATTTCGCGGCCGGCTCGCTGCTCATCACTGCCGCTTCCGATGCCCACATCGACGACCACATCGGTGGAGTCCTGCACGATCTATCGCTCGACGCCTCGCGACTCGCCGCAGCGCCTTCCGTGTCGGCCCATGCAGTTACCGCTCCGCGCATAGCCTTCATGCACACGTGGCTCGGTACTCAGACCGAGGGTTGGTGGAGGTATGTCTTCGATACGGCGGGCGTTCCCTTCGACTACATCAGCACGCAAACGGTCGCGAGCCAGGAGGACCTTCGTGCAAAGTATGACGTGATTATCTTCGCTCCCGTCGGCCGTTCTTCGCCGCTGGAAATTCTCAACGGCATACCTATGTGGAATAACCCGATGCCGTGGCAGAAATCCGAGCTCACTCCAAACCTGGGCGCTATCGATAGCACTCCCGACATTCGCCCCGGCCTGGGCTACGATGGCCTCTCCCATCTGAAGAGGTTCGTTGAGCAAGGCGGGCTGCTCATCACCTGCGAAGATACCGCGCAGTTCGCCATCGAGACCGGTCTCGCCCCCGGCGTCAGCGTTGCTCCCCGGGGTGACGCCCGGGTCGTCGGCAGCGTACTCAACACGGTTTTTGTCACCCACGACTATCCAGTCGCGTTCGGCTACGGAGCCGGTGTTCCAGTCATCAGCGCCAACGGCATGGCTTTCAACGTCAGCAACACGCTCAACCGCGCGGGAGGCCGCGTTTTGATGGACCCCCTGACCGACTCCCTGGATCCCTACGCGAAGCGCGCCACCGGCCGCGGAACCGTCGACGACAGCGACGAGCCTCAGGGCAGAAAGATCATCGAGCCCGAACCGCTGGTGAAGCAGCAGCCATGGGAGCCGCCGCATTTGGATGAGGAACAGACGCGCAACAACCCGCTGGTGATTCCGGTGCAAAGCCGGCCGGATGTCATCCTGCGCTTCTCCGACGGCAAGAATCTTTTACTCGACGGACTACTCGACAAGGGATCGTCGATTGCCGAGCATGCCGTTGTGGTGAACGCGCACCTTGGCCAGGGAAACGTGCTGCTGTTCGGCAACAACCCCGTTTACCGCGGCGAAACCGTCGGCACGTACGCGCTGGTCTTCAACGCAATCCTGAACTATCAGCACCTCAACGATCAGCATCTTACGCACGAACCTGCGCCCGCCGACAAGCAGCCATAGGCTGACGTGACGGCACCGGGTCGGGACCGCTGGCATAAAACCGGGGGTGAGTGCACGGGTTTCGTACACCAGCGGCTGGCTGGGCGATCTCAGCCGGAGTAGCGCTCTGGGCGTGCTTTTTCCGTTCCCGGGAAAGCGATGCGGAACATTGAAAATTCAATTGAAAATTCGACTTGAACTTTCGCATCCGGTAGTTGCACAATAGCGGCCCATCAGGTCCCCCAGGGTCTCAATGGTCGTTCATTCCTGGGAAACACAATCCAAAATGTAACGCCCATGGTGAGGGTGAAGGAGGCTTTATGCGTTCTGGCTCCCGTGTATCGCTTTTACTGGCCGTTTTTTTTCTGGTGACCGGTTGCCTGGTCTGGGCTCAGACCGGCACGACTTCGCTGCGCGGAGTTGTCTCGGACGCCAAAGGCGCTGTGCTGCAGGGCGCCACTGTTACGATCAACGATCCGCAAAACGGGTTCTCGCGTACCGTTAAAACGGACGGCCAGGGCGAGTACCAGTTCCTGCAATTGTCGCCCGCGAGCTACAACGTCACCGTGAACGCCACTGGCTTCGCCATAATGAAGCAGGATAAGGTCCAACTCCTGGTGAGTGTTCCCTCCACGTTGAATTTCAGCATGCAGGTGCAAGGCCAGGCCATCACCGTGGAGGTGACGGGCGAAGCCACCCACGTGAATACCACCGACGCCACGATGGGAAACGCATTTGAGAGCAAGCAGATCGTGGAGCTCCCATTCGAGGGGCGTAATCCGGTGGAGATTCTCAGCTTGCAAGCCGGGGTCACCTACACCAATCCAACCTCAGGCACCGCCGTCGACAATATGTTCGACACTCGCTCCGGATCGACCAACGGCGGGCGTAGCGATCAGACCAATATCACGCTGGATGGCGTGGATAACAACGACCAGAGCAATGGCTTTGCTTTTCAGGGCGCGGTCCGCTCCACCCTGGACTCGGTCGAAGAGTTTCGCGTGACCACCTCAAACTCCAACGCGGATGCGGGACGATCTTCCGGCGCGCAAGTGCAGTTGATCACCAAGAGTGGAACCAACTCGTGGCATGGCACCGCGGAAGAACTGAACCGTTCCAATATCGGTGAGGCGAACGACTGGTTCAACCTTCAATCGCAGGTTGGTTCCGGGCTGAAGAATACCCCGCCCTTTCTGCGGCGCAACACCTATGGCGCATCTCTGGGCGGCCCCATCAAAAAGGACAAAGTGTTCTTCTTCGTGAACTGGGAAAGGCAGGTACAACACGAGAGCACCCAGACCACCCGCATCGTGCCCAGCGACAATCTTCGCGCCGGCATCGTGAGTTATTACTGCGATACGACCGATCCGAACTGTGATCCCACCAATACTGGCGCCCATGGGGCCAATGTAGCGATCACTCCGGTGTCGGGTACGACGTTGATCAATTTGGCGACGATGCCAGCGTCGACCCTGGCGCTGCTGGATCCCAAGTGTACCGGGAGCGGCACTTGTCCCGATGGGGCGGGCCCGAATCCGAACGTCCAGGCGATCCTCAACACCTATCCCCACTCCAACACCAATGCCGCGGTGGGGGCGGACGGCTACAACTATCAGGGCTATACCTTCGCGGCCCCGACTCCTCTAACCCTCAATACATACATTGCAAAACTCGATTACAACATCACGCAAAACGGAAACCATCGTTTGTTTGTGCGCGGAATTATGAATGGCGACAGGGTGAGTGACGCTCCCCAATTTCTGACTGAGCCTGCAAATCTCACGCAGGTCACTGTCGCCAAGAGCCTGGCGGTTGGATACACGGCGGTATTGTCCCCTACGTTGATCAATAATTTCCATTACGGTTTCGTACGGCAGGCGATCAATCAGGTCGGCGCGGGCAACGCCAGTTACGTCACTTTGCGGGGCCTGGACAATCCCGGCGGCCAGTCGCACCACTCCTACGATGTAGCCGTCCCAGTTCACAACTTCGTCGATGACCTTTCCTGGACCAAAGGCACCCACACTTTCGGGTTCGGGGCGAATCTCAGGATGATTGGCAATATCAAGAATTCGACCTTGACCTCGTTTTCCAGTGCCTCGACCAACGCTTCCTGGCTGAATGTTTCCGGCATCGCGAACAAGAATACAGATCTCGACCCTGGCGCTGCAAAGTTCGGTTCCGGTGTGGGAGGGGCGGATTACCAGCTTCCCTCGGTCGATTCCGGCTTCAGAAATTCATACGACTATCCCGTAATGGCGCTCGCTGGAATCATCAGTGAAGTCGACTCGCGGTATAACTTCACCACCACAGGCCAAACCCTCCCCGACGGCGCTCCCAACCTGCGTCATTTCGTCAACCATGAGTTTGAGGCCTACGTACAGGATGCCTGGCGTGCCCGGCCAAACCTGACCATCACTTACGGTCTGCGTTGGACTTTCCTACAGCCTCCCTATGAAAAGAACGGGGTACAAGTGGCTCCCACGACCAGCCTGAATCGGTGGTTTAAGAATCGTGCACAAACCATGCTGTCGGGGATGCCCTTCAACAATCCGATCACATTTGATCTCTCTGGCCAGGCCAATAATGGAAGTCCTTATTGGCAGGACGACTTCAAGAACTTTGCCCCCCGCTTGGCTATCGCATGGTCGCCCGCCTTCGACCATGGCTTTCTGGGGAGGCTATTCGGTGGCCCGAGCAAAAGTTCCATCCGCATGGGGGCCGGCATGTATTTTGACCATTTCGGCGAAGGGATTGTAAACACCTTCGACCAGGATGGTTCCTTTGGACTCTCCACCCTGCTGACCAACACCGGAGGAGTCCAAACTGTGGACGGTGCGCCGCGCATGGGGTCGACGAATAGCTTGTACACCTTGCCGCCGTCGTTGATCACGCCCTCGCCGGGCGCCAGTTTCCCGACGCAGTTCCCCTTGACTAACTTCGCGGTGCAGTGGGGCCTGGATGACCGGCTTAGGACGCCCTACTCCTACGGTTTCAATCTCTCCTTCGAGCGCGAACTGCGTCACGGTTTTACCATCGAAACCGCATATGTGGGCCGAATCGGTCACCGCTTGATGCAGCAGGAAGATCTGGGGCAGCCCCGGGACATCGTGGACCCGGTTTCCGGCATGGACTACTTCGCCGCCACCCGTTTGATCGACAATGCGGTGCTCGCAGGTGTGTCGGAGGATTCAGTCGGGAAGATTCCATATTGGGAGAACCTGTTTGGCGCCACTTCTGCAGGATATGGGGGCGCCGCGGGCTGTACAGCTGGCGCTTCGACATCCCCGAGCGCGACGCAGAACATGTTTGACTTGATGTCGTGCGGCTTCGTGTACAACGAATCCACGTTCCAACAAATCATCGACGGCGTGGGCGGGAGCGCGTGCTTCCCCGGTTGCATAACTCTAGGAGGCGCAGTTCAGAACAATCCACAATACTTTGCCTCCCAATTTGCTTCGTTGTATGCGTGGCGGTCCATTGGAAACAGCGCTTACAATGCAGGCCAGTTGTTGTTGCGGCATGCCATGTCGCACGGTTTGCAGTTTGACTTGAACTACAGCTATTCCCACTCCATCGACGTAGGATCGGACGCCGAGCGGATTGGCGACCTGGGCGGTCCGGGAGACCAGATCTACAACGCCTGGAGTCCAAGGTTGCAGCGCGGTACTTCGACGTTCGACACCACGCATCAGATCAATTCCAACTGGGTGTACGAGCTTCCCTTCGGTCGCGGCAAGGCTTTTGCGGCCGGTGGGGGGCGTGTGGCGAATGCCATTCTCGGTGGATGGGATGTGAGCGGCGTTTTGCGCTGGACCAGCGGGTTCCCGGTGAGCATCGGGAATGGCGCAGCCTGGGCTACCAACTGGGACCTGTCCGGCTACGCTACGCAAATTGGACCCAACCCGAAAGTTGCAACCACAATCGTGAACGGGCAGCCCAACCTTTTCAAGGATCCGACCACCGCGATCACTTCCTACCGTCAAGATTTCGCGGGAGAGGTCGGGAACCGCAATACCGTTCGAGGACCGGGATACTTCGGTACGGACCTGGGGCTGCATAAAACCTTTAACATCACCGAGTCGCAGGCTCTGCAGTTCCGCTGGGAAACCTACAACGCGTTCAACAATGTTCGGTTCGATGGCCTGACCGCGAACACCGGAGTCGACCAGGCCAGCTCGTTTGGCAACTTCACCAAAACCTTAACGATCTACCGCAGAATGGAATTCGCGGCGCGGTACTCGTTCTAAGGATTTTGGAGTCGGCGGTGAGGGGGCGGCATTCGTCGCCCCCTGCTTTTTTCTGGTAATTTCTTTTCATCCAAAATTCTGCCCTGGGGAAGCGAAGAATGGGGAAGCAAACGATTATGAGAATGCGCTCACTTGCTCTGCCGTTGTGTGCACTGGCATGTGCTGTTTCTTTCTTGGCGCCGTTTGTGGCCGCTCAGCCAGCTCCATCCACACTAGCCGCGCCGCGGGCGATCACGGTGGACGATGTGTTTGAAATCCGTGATGTGCGCGATCCCCAGATCGCGGAGGATGGCAAGTGGGTGGCCTACACGGTCGCGACGTCCATGTTGAAGGAGGACAAGTCGGAGACGCGCATCTGGATGGCGCCGGCGGGCGGCGGCGATGCTGTCGTGATGACCGCGGAAGACGTTTCTTCGTCGCATCCGCGCTGGAGCCCAGACGGAAAGTATCTCGCATTCCTCTCCAAGCGCAACGAAGGCAAGACGCAGGTGTGGCTGCTCAATCGGATCGGCGGCGAGGCGCAGCGGCTGACGGAGGCGATTCAGGATGTGAATGATTTTGCCTGGTCCCCCGACAGCAAGCGGTTGGTGCTCGTGCTGCGCGATCCCACTCCCGAAGAATTGGCGGAGGCGAAAGCGAAGGACAAGGACAAACCGGAAGGCGCCGAGAAAGACAAAGATAAAGAAAAATACTCCAAGGACGCGAAGCCCAAAAAACCGAAAACTCCGCCGCCCTTCGTCGTGGACCGCTATCGCTTCAAGACCGACATGGTGGGATATCTCGACCGGCGCCGCACGCATTTATATATGTTCGATGTCGCTACCAAGGCGGTCGTGCAGATTACCTCCGGGGACTTTGACGACAGCGAGCCCGCGTGGTCTCCAGACGGCAAGCTGCTGGCGTTCCGCAGCAACCGCTCGACTCCGGATCCCGACCGCACGTACGACACGAATATCTGGGTGGTGGCCGCCGACAACACCGACAAGGGCGCGCACCTGACGCAAGTCACAACCAACCCTGGCGCGGACGCCGCGCCGTCGTGGTCGCCCGATGGCAAATGGATTACCTACATCACGCAGCTCGAGCCTAAGCTGCTGGTGTATGCCACCCATCACGTTGCGGTTTCTCCGTCGGAGGGAGGCGAAGCGAAAGTCCTCACTCGGGCCTTCGACCGCATGTCGCGGTCGCCGCATTTCTCGCCTGACGGCAAATTTGTGTACTTCATCGCCGATGATGATGGAACGCAGAACTTGTTCCGGGTTCCGGCCACCGGGGGCGAGATCACGCGAGCCATCTCGGGACATGTTGTGGTCTCGGGCTACACTATCGCCGCGACGGGCGACCTGGCGGCGTTGATCGCGAGCATGGACCGGCCTAGTGAAATCTCCACCACCACGACTTCCGGCGCCCCGCTGACGCGCATCACGCACGTGAATGATGCGTTCATGGCGAAGATCAGGATCGTCACTCCGGAGTACGTTAAGTTTCGGAGCAAGGACGGCACCGCGGTTGCCGGCTATCTTTTTAAGCCGCTGGACTATGTGGCGGGAAAAAAATATCCCACGCTGCTGCATCCGCACGGCGGGCCGGTGGGAGCGTATTACGGCGAGTTCAACCATTTTTCGCAGCTCTTCGCGGCGAATGGATACGTGGTGCTGGAACCGAATCCGCGCGGCTCGTCCGGCTACGGGCAGGATTTCTGCAAGGCCATTTTCGCCGATTGGGGCAACAAGGATTATCAGGACGACATGGCCATGGTCGACTACGCCATCGCGCAGGGCGTCGCCGATCCGGACAAGCTAGGCGTGGGCGGATGGTCGTACGGCGGAATTTCAACGGACTTCATTATTACGCAGACCACGCGTTTCAAGGCCGCGATCTCCGGCGCGGGCTCGGCGTTCCTGGCCGCGCTGTACGGGCATGACCAGTACATTCTCGACTACGATGTGGAACTCGGGCATCCGTGGGAGAACCGCGCGGTGTGGGAGAAAGTCTCGCCTTATTTCAGAGTGGCCAACATCACCACGCCGACACTGTTCATGGGGGGAGACATCGACTGGAATGTGCCCATCCTCGGCGGTGAGCAGATGTACCAGGCATTGAAAAGTCTGGGCCGCGAAACGGAGCTGGTGGTGTATCCCGGCGAGTTCCACGGGCTCAGAGCACCATCGCACATCAAAGATCGGCTCGAACGCCACGTCAGTTGGTTCGCGCACTACGTCAAAGCGGACGGCAGCCCGGCGCGGCCAGCGCCGAAAGCAAACTAGCGAAAGCGGCGGATGAAAAGCGTGTGGCGCTGCGAGCGATCGAAACCGACGGCGTTCGCCTCAGCCGCCGGCACGCGTGATTCTTGATTTCGACGGGGGAGTCTGCTACACCTTTCGCTGCGTGGCACACCGCATCCAGCTTGTCCTCATCTTCGTCTTCGTCGTCTTTGCAACCCTGATCGCCAGCGCCCAGGACACCCGCTTCGCACCAACCGATCAGCAGATTCCCGCTCCCGACTGCCTAGGCGTGGCCGTTAAGGACCTCTGGTTCCCTGGTTCCAAGCTTTGTGGTCCGGACGAGCATGAAGCGTGGCTGGCGGACATCAGTCATTGGCGGGATGAGCGCCGCATCCGCATCGGCTACGACGGTTCCCGTTACGACCGCCCGGAGTTTAAGTGGACGCAATCCAGTTTCATCCAGCCTCAGATGATGGTGCATGATCGCTACTTCTACGATCCGGTCGCGGGGAAGTACACGGTCGATCGCTACCTCGACGACCTGGACAAACGCTTCGGCGGAATTGACTCGGTCCTCATCTGGCCGACGTATCCGAACATGGGAATCGACAACCGGAATCAGCACGATCTAATTCGCAGCATGCCGGGCGGCCTCGCGGGAGTTCGGCAGATGGTGGCGGACTTCCATCGCCGCGGCGTGCGCGTTCTATTCCCGATGATGATGTGGGATCAAGGCACGCGCCCTCCGGACCGTCCGTGGCCAGAGGAGATCGCCACACTCATGGCCGAAATCGGCGCCGACGGCATCAACGGGGACACGCAAGACGGCGTCCCTCTGGCTTTCTCACTCGCGGCCGACAAGGCTGGTCATCCGCTAGTGTTCGAACCGGAAGGTGGTCCGTCCGACGAAGCGCTCGCCTGGAACCTGATGACCTGGGGGCAATATCAGTTTCCCTTCACTCCGCTGGTCGACAAATACAAATGGCTGGAGCCCCGGCACATGGTAAACATTTCCGACCGCTGGAATAGGGACAAGACCAGCGATCTGCAGTTCGCCTTCTTCAACGGTGTGGGCTGGGAGAGCTGGGAAAATATCTGGGGCATCTGGAATGGAATCACGCCGCGCGACGCCGAAGCCACGCGCCGCGTCGCCACCATCGAGCGCGCCTTCGCTCCTTTTTTAGTCAGCAGAAACTGGGAGCCCATGGCGCCAATGCTGCGTTACGGAGTCTATGCCAGCCGCTGGCCGCTCGAAGGTCAGACTCTCTGGACCATCGTGAATCGCAACGAATATGACCTGGACGGCGATCAGATGGAAGTTGCGGCAGGTCAGGGCGCGCGTTACTACGATCTCTACCACGGGGTCGAGCTCAAACCGCAGCCCCGAGGCGTAGGACGCTGGGTTCTCAGCTTCCCCATCGAAGCCAAAGGATATGGAGCCGTTTTCGCGACCGGCACGGAGCCGGACGTTCATCTTCAAGACTTGTTGTCGAAGATGAAGCAGATGACGAGCGTTCCGCTGGCGAGCTATTCGCATGAGTGGAAATTCCTGCCACAGCAGATCGTTGAAATCCCGCCTGCCGGGCCTGAAAAAATGACAGCCGCGCCCGAAGGCATGCTGAAGATCCCGGCCGCGGATTTCGTGTTCGAAGTCACCGGCATCGAAATCGAAGGCCTCAATGATATGGATCTCGATGTGCAATATCCCTGGGAAGATTCGCCTCGACGATTCCACTCGCATCCCATGCACATCGAGTCGTTTTATATCGACAAGTTTCCGGTCACGAACGCGCAGTTTAAGAAGTTCATGGACGCCACGCGCTATCATCCGAAAGACGACATGAATTTTCTGCGTGACTGGAAGAACGGAACCTATCCCGCGGGATGGGAGAACCGGCCCGTGACGTGGGTTTCTCTCGAAGATGCGCGTGCCTATGCCAGTTGGGCAGGGAAGCGCCTGCCGCACGAATGGGAATGGCAGTATGCCGCTCAAGGTACGGACCGGGGCCTGTATCCCTGGGGCAACGAATGGGACGCGAGTGCCGTCCCTGTGCCCGACAAGTCTCGCACCATCCGCCCACCCGATCCCGTCGATGCGCATCCCAAGGGCGCGAGTCCGTTTGGTGTGATGGATCTCGTCGGGAACGTCTGGCAGTGGACTGAAGAGTTTGTCGACGAGCACACCCGGGCCGGCATTCTGCGCGGTGGAAATTACTACCACCCGCAGGGCTCGATCTGGTACTTCCCTGAGGCCTACAAATTAACCGAGCACGGCAAGCTGCTGCTCATGTCGCCCAGCATGGATCGGTCTGGAACCGTCGGATTCCGGTGTGTGGTCGACGCGCGATGAAGTTCGCTGCCCGCCACCCCGATGTATACTCTTTGCTTTCCGCGAGCCGGAGCTGAAACTCGCGCATCTGAGAAAATCAAATTGAACTGAGGAGATTTGACATGCAGAGCCGCATCACCGGAACCACCATGCCCGTCCTGGAGTTCGCCCTGGAGCCCAATGACGCCATCATCTCCGAAGCCGGGGAACTCTCATGGATGGGCAGCTCGATTCAGATGACGACGCACACGCAGTTCGGCGGTGGCGGGGGAATCTTCGGCGTGCTCAAGCGCGTGGCCGGCGGCGGCTCCCTTTTTATGACCGAGTACCGCGCTCTCGGCATGGCCGGCGAACTTGCCTTCGCAACCAAACTCCCCGGCCACATCGTCCCCATCGAAGTCTCGCCGGGGCACGAGTACATGATTCACCGCCACGGCTTTCTCTGCGCCACTTCGCAGATTCAAGTTAGCGTAGGCTTCCAGCAATCGCTGGGCGCGGGAATTTTCGGCGGTGACGGCTTCCTGCTGCAAAAGGTCAGCGGACAGGGCACCGCCTGGCTCGAACTTTCCGGAGAACTCGTGGTGCGCGATCTTCAGCCCGGAGAAACCTTGCGCGTTCATCCCGGCCACGTAGGCGCGTTTCAGTCCAGCGTCTCGTTCCAGATCACGACCGTGCCCGGCATTAAGAACATGATCTTCGGCGGTGACGGACTGTTTTTGGCTGCGCTCACCGGACCCGGCCGCATCTGGCTGCAGACCTTGCCCATCGCGAAATTAGCGCATGCCCTGGAACGATACATGCCTCACGAAGCTCGCCGGCAGACCGTGGAAGGCGGCGTCGTCGGCGGAATCGTCGGCTCCATCCTTGACAACATGAAGTGAGAAATCGGCGGACTCCCCGGCCCTATGCTTGTTTCGCCAGCTTTGTGTACAGAAGGTCCCGCACTGCGGCTCGCCGTTCCGCGGGAACGCAACCCTTTGGAAAAATGTTGTACTGGGATGAGTCGATGTACAAAAGATAGCACCGCCTTGCTTCTCGAACCTGGCGGAAGGTACTCCATGCACGGAAGACATCTACTTTCGAAGTCTTGATACGCACTCCGTTTGTGGTGAAGTCTACCTCCCAGTCGTCCCTCAACTCTTTATGAGAGGTCAGATCTTTGATCAGGAAGTACCAAAACTGCGTCGTGATGGTCAGAAACAAGAACAGGCCCGCTATAACCCAACCCACATAGGTGCCCGGTCCGGTCGTGTGGTACATGTCGTTCGCAATCATCACAAAGAAGAAAAGCCCGCCAACGTGCGCTTCGACCATCAAGAAAGGGTGGCGGCGCCAAAGCGAGGGGACCTCGGTCAGAAGATAGTCAAGCAGGCTCATGCGGGAGCGCCACGCGTTCTCAGCAGGCCCGATCGCGATTCTGCGAAGAGCGTACAGCTCCTCGCTGCTCAATATCCTTTTCGGGATGGCGGTTGTCACCTGGCCTACTGCCGAGAACGTAAAGGTGCTGCTCCACTCCACCGCATTCGATAGGCCCGTCCACAATACTTCCTGTTTGCCGGATTGGGTTTGGAGGATCCACTTCTCCTGATCGAACGCGAAGTTTCGTTCACCCGAGTAGTACTGCTCATAAACCGTTCGGAGCTCCCGAACGCCCCGTGATCTCCTCCGGGCGGTGCGAACTCGGAGGTCCCAGAAGGCCAGCAGAAATAGCGCAAGGGCCATCCAGCAGAAGCTGGATGCCATCACTTTGCTTCCCGGATCCACAGCATAAGTCAGCACTACCCCGAACACCCCAACTGCAATTGCAATAAAAATGATCGCGATGAACGATGCGATGCTCGGACTCGGTAACGAGCCCTGCTGGAACTCAAGAAACTCTTCCCATGTCAGGTTGTAGGTGCTCACGCCAACGATTCTAGCCAGTCTAGAGAGGGATGCCAGTTACCTCAGGTCATCTCGGCCACGTTGGTGCGTTTCAATCCAGCGTCTCGTTCCAGATCACGACCGTGCCCGGCATCGGGAGCATGATCGTGACTTGCTTTTTCTGGCAGCGCTCACCGGACCCGGCCGCATCTGGCTGCAGGCCTTGCCCATCGCGAAATTGGCGCATGCCCTGGAGAGATACATGCCTCACGAAGCTCGCCGGCAGACCGTGGAAGGCGGCGTCGTCGGCGGAATCGTCGGCTCCATCCTCGACAACATGAAGTGAGTGCCCAGACTCGAGTTTCTCGACCCGAACCGTCGACGCTCCCGGCTTTTTCACCAACTCAATCAACGACTGTAACGATTCACCCGACACAAGTGTGCGAAAAGTAAACTCTTTCGGCTCACGGTTGATGAGTGATAAAAAGTGGTTGAGCCTTAATATATGCCTTGACAAGTATATGCCCAATAGAGTATATTAAAAGAATGGAATCTGTATTCGAAATCATTGCGGAGCCGAACCGACGGGCGATATTGAGCCTCCTGGGCTCGTGCCAACAGTCGGTGGGAGAGATCGAGCGTCAACTTCGGATGACGCAGCCGACCGTGTCCAAGCACCTCCGCGTGCTGCGCGAGGCCGGTTTCGTGGAATCCACGGTGGATGCACAGCGCCGCCTCTACCAGCTGAAACCTGAGCCCTTCCAGCAGATGGATGCCTGGCTGGCTCAGTTCCGTCGGTTTTGGTCCGTGCACATAGATGCTCTCGAACGCCACCTTGACCGCATGGATCACCCCCACATGCATCAACCGCCGCGCGGAACATCAACACCAACGAAAAGCAAGACTAAGGAAAAGACGACGCGGTCTAAACCGCGAACGTGACAATAAGGAGAAACGAAATGAAAATCAAAGTGACCAGCGTATACGTTGACAACCAGGACAAGGCCCTGCGCTTCTATACGGAGGTACTCGGGTTTGCAAAGAAGACGGACTTTTCGCAGGGGCCATATCGCTGGCTGACTGTGGCCTCGCCCGAGGAGCCTGAAGGCAGGGAATTGCAGCTGGCGCTGAACAACAACCCCGCAGCCAAAACGTATCAGCAGGCGATCTTTCAACAGAGCCAGCCCGCGGCCAATTTTTTTACCGATGACGTCAAGGGCGACTACGAGCGAATCAAGGGCCGAGGCGCCGAGTTTACCATGCCGCCCACCGACGTCACCGGCTCGACCATCGCGATGCTGAACGACACCTGCGGCAACCTCATTCAACTAACCCAGCTTAAGCGCTGGTAGGGCGGATGTTCAGTAGGAGGAGATAATGAGCGATAGCAAGCGCTATTCAATCGATCCGGCCAATGCCGTGCAGTTCTGCCTGTTCTGGTCCGCTCATGTGGATGCTCTCGAACGCCACCTCTCGGCCAACACGTGGGCGCTGGCGGCTGCCACTCTGGTGCTGATCGCGTA
>Ga0207110_10185_pt1 | contig 15460 bp, 9 predicted proteins | sample Alteio_BWMinHeat_74_FD_153582 | JGI IMG/M metagenome (GOLD analysis project Ga0207110, IMG submission 153582) | Enriched cells from forest soil in Barre Woods Harvard Forest LTER site, Petersham, Massachusetts, United States -... | ecosystem: Environmental > Terrestrial > Soil > Temperate forest >...
GGCTGGATTCCGTTCTGGAAGCGGGCGAACAGTTGCTGCCCGACGCGAGCAAGCCCGCCCTGGCGCCCCGCGCCAGTTCCCTGCTCGACTGGGCGCGCGATCTGCTGGCCGATTCGCCGCTGGTCCCCGGCAGCAAGCACTGCGGCGGCGCGCTGCTGGCCTTCAACCCCAACGGCCAGGAAGCGCAGATCAGCCTGCGCAACTTCCATCTCGACGTCCACATTGAAGACGGCTTCGCCCGCACCACCATCGACCAGACTTATTTCAATCACGAATGGGCGCAACTGGAAGGCACGTTCTATTTCCCGCTGCCGCCGGATGCGTCGATCTCCCGCCTGGCCATGTACGTGAACGGTGAACTGATGGAAGGCGGCATGGCCGAGCGCGACCACGCCCGCAACACCTTCGAGCAGATTCGCTACACCAAGCGCGACCCAGCCCTGCTGGAATGGGTGGACGGCAGCACCTTCAAGATGCGCGTCTTCCCGCTGGAAGGCCGGCAGGAAAAGCGCATCATCCTTAGCTACACGCAACGGTTGCCGGTGCTGAACGGCAAACTGGCCTACCGCTTCCCGCTGGAACACAATTTGAAACTCGTCGATGACTTTTCCACGCAATTCCGCATCAAGGACGGCGCCTTCCTGCAATGGACCAGCCCGTCGCACCTGCTGCAAGGCAAGATGGAAGGCCACGATGTGCTGCTGACCAGTACGGCCAAGGACCAGAAGCTCAACCGCGACGTGCAACTGGAACTATCCGGCACGGCTGGCCGATTCCCGACGGTTTTCTCTTCGACTGAATACGAGAACTTCCGCTACGTGATGCTGCGGCACCGGCCCGAAATTACGGCAACGAAGCCGGCCCACCGAGAGCCTCGTTCCCTCGTGGTGCTATTCGAAACCAGTGCCGACCGTGACCCGCTGCTGGCCCGCACGCAGATCGAGATTCTGCACACGATCCTCGACAACCTGGAACACGACGACACCTTCCAGATTCTCACTGCCGGCACGCAATGTCACTGGCTCACCCCCGAGCCGCTTGCGGCGTCGCGGGAAAACGTGGACGCGGCCATTGCCCAGTTGGAGAAAGCGCACCTGATTGGGGCGCTGGATTTATCACAAGCGCTGGATGCGATACGAGCCGGAAGCGTAAGCGACGGAGCACGGCCAACCGTCGCTAACGCCTCCGGCTCGGAATTAGGCCGCAGTTGGCTCCTCCACCTGGGCAGCGGCATCGCGGCCCTCGGCGAAAAGCGCGAAGAGGTACTGGCTAAGCGCATTCCCGAATCGGTGCGCTATGCCGGCATCGGCGTGGGCAAGCACTGGTCGCGCTCGTTCATGAAACTCGCCGCTCAACACGGCGGGCATTTCACGCAGATCAACCCGGATGAGCCGGTAAGCTGGCGGGCCTTCGAGTTCCTCTCGGCCCTGCAAACGCCGCGCTGGCAGGAACTGTCCGTCAAGGACGATCAGAAGCGCGACTGGCTGCTGCAAGAATCCACCATCGGCGCCGGCGAGGAACTCTGCGCGGTGGTGCGGCTGCCCGTCAACGATGCGATCCCCGAGCGCGTGACCATTCGCGGCACTCTGGAAGGCAAGCCGTTCGAGCAGGAACTGAAGCTGGAAGCCATGTCGCGCCATGCCGACTACCTGCCGCGCACCTGGGGCAAACTCGAAATCGACCGCCTGCTGGCCGAGGACAGCCAGAAGAACAAGCCGGCAATCATCGACCTGAGCAAATCGCTGTACGTGATGTCGCCGTTCACGTCGCTCTTGGTGCTGGAAAACGAGGCGATGTACAAGCAATTCAACATCGACCGTGGCCGCAAGGACCACTGGGCCATCTACCCCTGCCCGCAAAAGATCGAGGTGAAGGAGGAAGCCGCCCCTGCCGCAGCCACGGACACTGCCGCCAAGAAAAGCGTGGAAGACGTGCTGAAGACGATTGTGGTCCGCAACGCGCCGCCGATTTTGGTGCATTCAGGCATGGGGAATTACGGGCCGATAACGGTGTGGCAAGTGTACGTCTACGCTGATGCCGACTTGCCTAGCCAGCGTTATGGCTACGGAGGCCGCCGATTTTATCTTGAGACTCCCGGGGTTGTAAACATTGAATACGAGGTGTTGGATCGTCCGTCCGCCAGAGTTGGCGACATCAACATCGTGGGAAACGACAGAACTCAAGATCGGATTATGCTGCGCAGCCTTGGTGAAATCAACGCGGAGATTGCGGAACGGCGTCTCAGAAACATTGGGTTGTTTGTCGTTGAGACCGAAGCGGAACAAAGCGCGAAGGTGCGGTTGAACGTCGCGGAGCTTGACGCCAAGAATGCAAAGGCATTGGAATATATGCTTGCAATTGACGCGGCGGATAGGCTGGTGAATTTGGCGCGCGGAGTTTCTCCGTTTCCATTGGCACGACAGGCCAATCCGCCGATGAACAATCTCGTACCGGTGCCGGTCTTCATCCGGTTCCCGCCTGATCCCTCGTTTCCACCGGTGCCGCCGCCGATCTTTTTCACGTTCCCGCCTGATCCTGCCTTTCCGGCCACCGAAAACGCACAGTCCCGGTATTATCTTGAACACAGGCCCCAGTATTTCCGGACCTATCTCAACTTACCGCTGGAGAGGGAACTGGCCCGCATGCAGCATGGATTCGTGACCGGGCTTACGCCGGCCGGCACGTACACCAACGACCTGGACATTCCGATCAGATCAACCAGCTTCCAAATGGCGATTCCGCCTTTCGGCACCTATTCGAACAGAGTTTTCATGGGCGACGGTTCGTTTCGCTACAGGCCCTTTGGCAATGTCCCGCTGAAGGGGTGGATGAATATGGATGGCGAGTGGAATTGGTTCGACGGATTCCAGGAAGAAGCAAGCGCGCTCAGCAATCGCCTCCAAGGCAGAATCAATATCAACAACATGAACCTTGCCGACTTTTATGCGCTTTCGCAGTTCAAAGATGGAACCAGCAACACACTGAATTGGTCCGTGCGGAACGGCACTCTTCGATACGGCGAGGACCCATTAACCATCAAATGGAACAACAACTTGTGGTTCGAGGAGGGCGCCAGGACATTCAAATTCCGCCTGGGAAGCTACGCACAGTTTGATAACAGTTATTTGATTCGACCAACCGGCACGCCGAATATCGGTTGGCAGGGCCCAAATCAGCCACTCGTGACATTGGGTAACGTGCTCGGCTCCGATTGGGGTGGTGAAAGCGATCCATACCAAGCCCAAGTCTTGCAGGCTCTTGACCGTTCCGGCTTGTTCTACCAACCCCCGCACGTGGCCGATCCGGAGCGGCTCTTCCGCGACCTGGTGGCCTTCGCCCCCGGCATGGAAACCAGCTCGGCCGACGTGTCCGCCGTGGTCGAGGCCGAGGTTGGCCCGACAGCCAAGGCTGGCCGCGTCGATCCGCGGGCCCGGCAGATTCTGGAGCGGACCAGGAGCATGGGTTGGCGGAAAATGGAGCCCGCAGCGCAAGCAAGGGATTCCCTTGCTCGCGCGTCGGGCTCCGCATTACTTTGCGATGGCTCGGGCCGCATGGTCTTCGAGCGCACCCTGCCCTTCGGCCTGAAGGAACAGGTCATCTGCGACGGGCAAACGCTGCTGCACCTGTATCCCGAACTCGGCATCGGCGCGAAGCGCACCTTCAGTCGCTTCCATCTTTCTGAAATGCAGGCGCTAGTTCCGTGGCTGCTGCCGGCGGCCGACGACCTGGCCCACGGGGCCGACGTGGTGGCCTACGATTCACGAACCATCGCCCTGATCCCGCACGGCAAAGCCCCGGCCCGGATCGAAGTACACTTGCTCTTCGACGACGAGGGCCGCTTGCAGGAACGCCGCTCGGTGCTGATGCCGCACAAGCTGGTGCTGACCCGCCAGAAACTCACCGTCAAGGATTACGGTGAACCCGCCGCGGCCCCGAACCTGAAGCCGGACCTGTCGAAGCTGGTGGTGCTGCCGTTGCCGTATCGCACGCAGGATCACTATCGGCAAGCCGTCCAGCCATATACCTGGTGGCGGCCCTCGACCTACGCTCCCAAGATGGATCAGCTAACCTGGTATTTCTCCGATCCTTCGCATCCCGAGCCGGATAGGATCATGAGGTCCATTTTGGAAGACATCGAGCGCCGGCCCGGCTTCTACACGCTTCTGCGGGCCAGCGGCGCGCCATTGCCGATTGCCGGCCTGGAGAATTCGAAAGACCCGGTGGCGACCTATCTGCGCAAATGCACTCTCTTGAATTGGGAGCCGGCGACCGTCGGGCCTCGTGGTTCGTTCCTGCAGAACTTGGCGGAATTGAGCCAATTCAGCCGCGCACTGAAGTTCCCCCTCGCGCCGGAACAGCGGGCCGAATGGGCGCTCAACCTTCGTGAAGCTATCGAGCGCAACCCGAATGATCTGGGCGTGTCCACACTGCGCCTTGTTTCCCAACAAACCGGATTGACCGACGCCGAGTGGAACTTGCAGGCCGAGCTCTGGCAATCGTTCGAGAAGCTGCCCGAGTTCCGCTACGTGGCCAGGTACGAAAGGATGCGTTGCCTGCTGGCCGCGACCGAGAAAGCCAAGGCCCGGCAGGCGTTTGACGAGATGTACAAGGAAACGCTGGCCGCGGGCTGGGTTCCGCCGCTGGATGACTCGGTCACGCAGTTGCCGGCCAACGCCAACGGCCCGTGGACACTAACGCTCCGCAACGCGGCGCGGCAACACCCGCAAGCCGCCGTGGCCCTGGCATCGCAATGCGTGGCCCTTCGGGAACAGGATATGGCTTACGAGATCGTGACCGAATCGTTCGCCCCCTTGCGGGAAAAGGCGCCGGCGGACACCACACTTTCCGCCGTCAACCTGCTTTACTGGATCGGCAAACCGTTCGTGGCCCAGGAATGGCTGCAACCGTTGCTCGACGATCCGCACTGGTCGAAGCTGCCGCAACTGTGGCGCTTCGCCGCCGCCGTGGCCCAGCAATGCGGGCAGAACCGCCGGCAACTCGAGTGCCTGGAAAAAGCCATGGACCTGGAATTCGCACATCTGCCCGAGATGGTGGACGTGCAGCAAGTGCGCGAAGAGTACAGTTCGCTCCTCAAAGGCTACGATAAGTTGATTGCCGACCACTGGCAAAAGGACTCGCCGCTGCCGCGCGACTTGACCGCCAGAGTCGTGAAGGCCGCCGACCGCTGGCGCTCGCTCGACCCCGAGGCGGCCGATGCCTGCTTCCAAGCCGCGAACCTGCTGCGCGAGTTGAATGAACCCGACCTGGCCTGGCAATACCTGACCACGCCCATCGCCCAGAAGCCGCATGAGGCCGGCCCCTTCCGCCAACTGGCCCAGGACTTAGCCGGCAAAAACGACTGGGCGCTGGCCGAAAAAGCCTACGCCGCCGCCTTCGCCGCCGAGCCGACCGATGCCCAGCTGCTCTGGGACCGCGCCACGGCCCTCGAGAAACAGGGACAAAAGCCTGCAGCGACGGAGTTAATGAAGCAACTGGCCAACAGCGACTGGCAACCGCGCTTTGATGCGTTGAAGGCGCAGGCCAAGCGCTGGCTGGGGAAGTGAACGCTGGCCACCACTTGCGGAATTGCTACGCCGCAAGCGGCGACTTCGTTCTTGTTCCCAACGCAACCGCGCTCTAAACCGAAAGGAGCATTCCTTCCTTCCGGAGGCGCGGGAATTGTCCACGGGTGATTCGCGGGCGGGGTGGTTGTATGGCATCGGGGCGTATGGCTTCTGGGGCATTGTCCCGCTGTACTTTCACGCCGTCCGGCTGGTCCCGGCCGAGGAATTGCTCGCTCAGCGCATCGCCTGGTCCACCCTGATGCTGGCGGTGATCCTGTGCCTGACCGGCGGCTGGCCGGCCCTGCGGCATTGCCTGGCCACGGCCCGCATTCGCAATACGCTACTGCTCACCACCGTTCTCATAGCCGCCAACTGGTATTGTTACATTTGGAGCGTGACCCACAATCGGGTCATGGAATCCAGCCTGGGGTATTTCATTGCCCCGCTGGTGAACACGGGCCTGGGAGTGTTCGTCTTGCGCGAGCGGTTGCGGCTTGGGCAGATGTTGGCCCTCTCGCTGGCTATCTCGGGCGTGATCGTGCTAACGGTTTCGACCTGGCAATTTCCATGGGTCGCCCTGGTGTTGGCCGTGTCATTCAGCCTGTACGGGCTATTGCGAAAAACCGTGGCCGCCGACGCCCTCACCGGGTTGGCCACGGAATCGCTGCTTTTGTTCCCAGTTGCCTTGGGCTATTGCGTGTGGCTGCAATTCCAGGGAACAGCGGCCTTCGCCCACGTGGATCGTGTCACCGATGTGTTGCTCATGGCCGGCAGCGTGGTCACCGTGCTGCCGCTCTACTGTTTCGCCCAGGCTGCCCGCCGGTTACGGCTCACCACGCTGGGGTTCTTGCAATACGTTTCGCCCACGGGCCAATTTCTGCTCTCCATCGTGATCTTTCACGAGCCTTTCACGCGCGAAAAGATGCTGGGCTTCGTGTTCATCTGGGTGGCGCTAGGGGTGTATTCGGTCGACGCAGTGTGGAGTTATCGGGAACGATTGGCGAGCCGGGAGCGTCAGCGATCGGAGGAATCGGGAGAGACTGGCGCGGCAGTTTCTCCAGTCTCCGACGCTCCCGGCTCGCCTTCCGTGCGTCCTCCCGTCGCTGACGCTCCGGGCTCGCCTTGATCTTCCCGCCGCCATTGTCGTAGACTCAGCACCGTGAATGCCATGCCCGCAAACCACTGCACGGTATTGGTCAGCAGATAGGCCCGGTGCCAGATCAGGAAGGGCCGAATGTCGGAGCGATGAAACCCCGGCACGCGCATCTGGTCGGTCATTACCCGGTGCAGCCAGATCAGCACCAGGTGCGCCAGGACCATGCTCACCCAGGCCACCCAGCGCCAACGCTGACGGCCCACTGGGCTGGCATAAGCATTGACGAACATGACTACCAGCGCTAGTGTGCCGGCCAAGTTCATCCAGCCGGTGACCTTCTGCGTAATTGTGCTGCGTTGCGGCAATTCGCCCAGCTCTGAGCGCACAATCGGCACCACCACCGCCCCGTAAAACATGAATCCGCCCAGCCAGAACATGAGCGCGAGAACAACCAGGAAACGACGGGTGACGAGCATGTGCTATGGCCGCAGGTTGGTCGATTGAGGGTATTCGCGTTCCACAGATTCTGATTCTAGGCATTTCTTATCTGCGAAATCTGCGTAATCTGTGGATAGTTCTTTGTTGGAGAGTATCCGATGATCAAGCTCGGCATCCTCGATTTCGACACGTCGCACGTGTTGGAATTCACCAAGCGACTGAATAGCACAAGCATCGCGCAAAACCAGTGGGTGGAAGGTGCGCAAATCGTGCTGGGCTGCCCCGGCGAGTCCAAGATTGCGCCAGAGAGGATTCCCGGTTACGTCGAGGAAATGAAGAAGCTTAACGTGCCGCTGGTCGACAAGCCGGAAGAGATGATCGGCAAGGTCGATGGCATGCTGATCGAATCGCAGGAAGGGACGCCGCACTACGAGCGGGCCAAGCCGTTCATGGAAGCCGGCATTCCCTGCTACATCGACAAGCCGTTCACGTGCGGCGTGGAACATGCACGGAAGATCATCGAACTGGCCGAGAAGAAAAAGTTGCCGCTCTTCAGTTCGTCATCGCTGCGTTATGCCCCGGAACTGGTTCAATTCGTGGCCAACGACAAGCACGGCAAGATCCACGGCGCGTTGGCGTATGGCCCGGCGCCGGAGAATGAACGCAACCCCGGCCTGTTCCACTACGGCATCCATGCGGTGGAAATCCTGTATGCGCTCATGGGCCCCGGGTGCGACACGGTCACGTGCAGCTACGACAAACAGACGGAAGTCGTGACGGGACACTGGAAGGATGGTCGCGTAGCGTCGGTGCGCGGCATCCGGTCGGGGCAGAGCACCTACGGGGCTGTGGCCTTTGCCGATAAGGGCGTCATGGCCGTACCCATCGGCACGGCATTCATCTATCGCGAACTCTTGAAGAAGATCGTTGAGATGTTCACGACCGGCAAATCGCCGCTCGATCCGGCCATCACGCTGGAAATCGTGGGCTTCATCGAATCGGCCCGTGCCAGCGCCATGAACCACGGCACGGCGCAGAAGGTGCTGGCCTAGAAAAAGACAACCGGGTAACGGAGAACCGAAAACCGAGAATGGAAAATGATTGATTGATGCATGATGGTTTTTTGAGCCCACAGCGCAAGCAAGGGGGATACATTTGGTTCCCTTGCTTGCGCTGCGGGCTCCCACGTGTGGTGCAGTTCACCATAACTCTATTGTGAGATACTTCCCATGCCAGCGTTCGACTTGGTTCTCAGCGGTGGCGGCACGCGCGGGGTGGCTTTGGCCGGGGCCCTTGAGGTGCTGCAAGACAGGCGGCCGCTGCCGTTTATCCGGCGTATGGTCGGCACCTCGGCGGGGGCCATCTCTTCGGCACTGGGAACCGCGGGATTCATGCCCAGCGATTTCATGAAGATGGTGCCGGCCAAGGCCGGCGACGCCTGGCAGTTCAGCTCGTTCTTCCAACCGCCCAAGGCCGCCGTCGTTCGCGATGCCGTGCGCAAGAAGGACAGCGAGACACGCAAGCTCCTGCGCGGCGCCGTGGATGGGGCCGGCGACAAGCTCGTGCAGCAGCTCGGCGAACGCCGGCCCGTGCTGGCCAACCTCCTGCAAGCCGCGCTCAACATGGGCAAGAACGGTTTCTACGATGCCGCGTTTGAGAATTTTTTGGACCGCCTGGCCGCGGGCGACAATGACCCGAATAACCCCCATTTTTTCCGCGCTGCCATTTTCTCGCTGCTCGAATTCGGCGGCATGTTCGACCCGCAATTATTTCGCGTCTGGCTGGCTGAGCGCATTCGCACCAAGTGGTTAAAGTTCTCCACCGAAACCACACTGAAGCAATTCAACGACATGACATGGCTTTTTAGCCGGGAACTGTCGGTCGTGGTTTCCGACACCACCGATGCCAAGGCGCTGGTGCTGAATCACCGCTCGGCCCCGGATTGCCCGGTGGTGGACGCAGTGCGGGCGTCGATGAGCGTGCCGCTGGTCTGGCCGGAAGTTGTGTGGGACAAGAATTGGGGCACTTACTTGGGCCGGGACATGGAGGGGCACACGCTCGTGGATGGAGGCATACTCGCCAACCTGGCCCTCAAATACGTGACCGATTGGGACGACCCTGAGGTGCGCAAGATCATGGGTGATCCCGACAGGGAGCCGCACGTGGTTATTGCGTTGCTATTGGATCCTTCGTTGCCGGTCCAGGGCGACGTGCCCCCGGCCAACGAGAAGAAGCCGCCGAAGATTGTCGAAGAAATCGGGCGGCTGATGAACACCATGATGTCTTTCCAAAGCGATGTTTTGAAAAGCAAGGAGGAACTGATCTGCCGCATCCCGGTGAAGGGCCACCCAGGCATCGAGATGCAAGCGACCGCCGAGGCAGCCACGCGCCTGCAAGCCCTGGTCAACTCCGGTCGCTGCGCCATGACGGATTATTTGAAGAAGCGGAAGATTTGAGGAGTCGCCGCTTGCGGCGTAGCAGACCGTGCTACCCCGCAAGCGCCGATTACGTAATCTGTATGCTCGAAATCCCTTGCTCGCGCAGCAGTTCCTGCAAGCGGTGAATGGTGCGCGTGAGCAGAACGCGGATGGCCCCGTCGGTTTTGCCGAGCTTCTGAGCAATTTCCTTCGTGGGCAGGTTGTCCACGTAACGCCAGCGCAGGACGTTTTGCGTCTCTTCGGGCAGACCCCGTATGGCTTCGGCCAGTTGGCCGTGGCGTTCCGCCCGCGTGCAGGCATGGCTCGGAGTGGTCATGCTGGCAGCCAGCATGTTGACCCAGTCGTGGTCGGAATCGCCAGCGGGAACCTGCCCCGACACTTCCCGGTTGGTCGCGCGCTTTTGCGATTGAAACTTGCGGCTGGCATCGATGATCCGCTGCTCGGCAATCTGGCACAGCCAGCCGAATGGTTCACGGTCGGTCAGGTCGGTCTTCGGCAACGCGTTCCAGGCCGCCAGCGCCATTTCCTGAAAAATGTCCTGCGGCTCGACCTTCTTGCGCAGCGCATCACCCAGCCGGCGCTCGATGTAGCCCAGCAGCTGCGGCCGGTAGGCTTCCAGGAACTCGCCCAGGGCGTCGAGGTCGCCCAGTTTGACCCGTTGCTGTAACGTTTCCAGATCGGGCATGTTGGCCTCCGATAAAATGCAGGCGGTTTCACCGGCTGCTCCTGATAGAATAACGTCCTGCCGTGACATCTTCATCCCCAAATCCGCCGGATGGCCGGTTGGGAGTGCCGCGCGTGAGCGATACTGTCGGCTCCGGAATCCCTCTGGACGCGAGCAAGCCCACCTGGGATGTGCTGGCCGGTCAGCTCGATGCGTTGATCCAGCGCTGGGACTCGACGCAGACGCCGCCCCCGTTGGCCGAGTTCGTTCCCACCGGCTCGTCCTCGCTGCGCCGGCTGGTCTTGATCGAACTCATCAAGGTCGATCTAGAATACCGTTGGACCCACCTGCAACCCCGTTCTCTGGAAGAATACGCTGCGGAGTTTCCCGAATTGATCGGCCCCGCTGGTTTTCCTTGTGACCTGATCTTCGAAGAATTCCAGGTGCGCAAGCGCGCCGGCGAGGCTGTTTACCCTGAAGAATACTTTTCCCGCTTTCCCGACCAGGCCAACGAACTGCGCCGATTGCTGGGCCTGACGGCCATGACCAAGGCCACGATGGCCCGCCAGGCCGGTTCCTACCAGCGCTTGCAACCGGGCCAAAGCATTGATGATTTCGACTTGCTGGCGCTGGTGGGCGAAGGCGCGTTTGCCCGCGTGTTCCTGGCCCGGCAGCGCTCCATGCAGCGGCTGCTGGCCCTGAAAATATCGGCCGACCGCGGCGCGGAAGCCCAGACCCTGGCCCAGCTCGATCATCCACACATCGTCCGCGTGTTCGATCAGCGCGTCCTCAGCGCGGAAGGGTTGCTCTTACTCTATATGCAGTATCTGCCCGGCGGCACCTTGCAGGATGTGCTGAAAATGGTGCGCGAGACGCCTCCGGAAAAGCGCTCGGGCAAGATGCTGCTGCAAGTGGTGGATGAAGCCCTGGCCAAACGGGGCGAGACGCCGCCGGCGGACGCGCCATTGCGCAAGGAACTGGCCGCCATGACCTGGCCGGAAGCCATCTGCTGGTTGGGGGCTAGGCTGGCCGAGGCGCTCGATTACGCCCACAAGCAGGGCATCATGCACCGCGACATCAAGCCGGCCAACGTTCTGCTTGGCGCCGATACCGCGCCACGGCTGGCCGACTTCAACGTCGGTTGTTCGAGCAAGCTGGAAGGGGCCAGCCCGTCGTCTTTCTTTGGCGGCAGCCTGGGTTACATGTCTCCGGAACAGATCGATGCGTTTAACCCGGCTCACCCCTGCCAACCCGAAAGCCTGGACGCCCGCTGCGACATCTATTCATTGGGGCTGACACTGTGGGAACTGCTCACCGGCCAACGGCCCTTTCCCAAGGAGGAAGTGCAAAGCGAATGGGTGTTTACGCTCTCGACCCTCTCCTCGCAACGGCGCACGGGTTTGACCGAGACGGCCCTGGCCCAGCTGCCCGCGAACTTGCCGCCGGGTCTGCGCCAGGTGCTGTGCCGCAGCCTGGAAGGCGACCCGGAAATGCGCTACGCCACGGCCGGCGAGATGGCCCGGCAACTCGACCTGTGCCTGAAGCCGCGCACTCGCGACTTGCTTTATCCCCAACCCGGCTGGCGCACCTGGTCCCGCCGCAATCCCTGGCCGGTGATCTATGTCATCGGCCTGATCCCCAACATTTTTGCGTCGTGGTTCAGCATCCAGTACAACGACAATGAAATCATCCGCAACGTCCCGGACGCTCGGGCAATGTTCCAACTGCTGCAGCTCATAGTCAACGGCACGTTCTTCCCGATCGGCATGTCGGCGGTAGGTTTTCTCGTCTGGCCAGTGGCGCGCGGCTTGCGCCGCCTGCGCGATGGCGAGTTGCCAGCCGAAGAACTTGAGCGCCTGCGCCGGCGTTCGCTCTTCTTGGGCCTGGGAATCGTTGGCATTTGCGTTGTTGCGTGGATCACGGCTGGAGTCGTTTTTCCACTTTCGCTCCATCTGACTGTGCCGGATTTTCCCGCAGGGTTTTACGTTCACTTTCTCGCTTCGCAAACGCTGTGCGGGCTGATCGCGGTGTCGTATCCGTGCTTTGTCGTCACTTTCGTGGTCTTGCGCTCGATGTACCCGGCGTTCCTGGGTTCGGCCGAGCTGACCATGGAGGACGTAAATCAGTTGAACCGGCTGAACCGTTGGCTGGGCAAGTTCCTGTATGCCGCCGCCGCGGTGCCGTTTCTGGCCATGTTCCTGATCGTGATGTTGGGATCGGGCAACAAAATGGCGTTGGCCGTGCTGAGCGTGTCTGGGATTGCCGGCATTGGCATGGCATTGTGGCTGGTGCGGGAAATCCGCGCCGACCGCTCCGCCCTGCTCGCGCTAGCGCCGCATATGACCGAAAAGGAATGATGAGCCCGCCGCGCAAGCAAGGCGGATAAATCTTGTTCCCTTGCTTGCGCGGCGGGCTCGAAATGAATCACCGCGGAGGCTGCAGTTCGCGTTCGATTTTGCGCAGGATTTTCTGCTCGAATGGGTAATCGCGGCCCTTGGAAATCCACGAAGGCGAGGCCGACGCCTCATCAACCACCTCGGCAACGCGCTCGACGGAATTGTCGCTGCGGAATGCCGCCCCTCCGCTCGGATCGCGCGTCGGCTTGGGCAAATCCTCCAGTTCCTTGAAGATGGTGATCGTGATGCGGTAGGCGTCTTCCTTCTCCGGTTGGATCAGCACGAAACAGCGGTGGCGGTACGTCTGACAAGCCGCCTGAAGCCGTTCGTAAAGGTTCGGGCTGCCGGGTTTCCACGGTTGCTCGAGGCCGGGCGCGATGCGCGGCTGGGCTTCGATCCAGCCGTCGTAGCGGGAAGAACGGGCGATCACGAAATCTTCGGCGACAAAGTCAAAAACCCTGTCGAACAGGAAGAAGTAAGCGTCGGGGCCGGGCTGCGTCGGGTTCAAAACAATTTGATTCTCGTGGCTGACCGCCTCCGGGCGCTGAAAAAACGGCCGCTGGGCCAACGAACTGGACATGCAGCTTGCGGCCGTCAACGGCAGCACAGCCGCCAGAATGCGCCCAATGGTCCGCATGCTAATGTTCCCCGATACATGGAAGGAGGAGGGAATACCAATGCGGCCATGGACTGTCAAGCGTTCTTTTCCGTGCTCAGCGCCATAGGGTTGATTGAATTGCCTGCCATTAGGTGATAGCGTTGAATTCATGGGAGCCAAATCATGAAGAAGCACCGTTTCGTCCTCGTTTGTTCCAACGGGTGCAGCCACGACCTGGCCGGCGAAGACGAATTCATACCCTATGGTTTGACCGCGCAAAAACGGTTTGATTTGCCCGAATTGCTCCGCAAAGGCTGGTTGCCTGTGCGGGAAACGCCTCTGGGCGGCAGCGGCAACAGCTTTGTGGCGTTCGCGCTGGTCCTGCTGGAAAAGGACGTGTCGGAAAAAGACGTGCCAGAGGTGAAACCGGCGTGAGCGCGGGCAAGGATTGCTTCGCGAGCGCGCAGCCGCCAGCGGCGCTGGAGAACCGTGTGGAACTTTCCCCATTCGATTTGGCGTTAGGCGATCCCCGCCACCCGTTCCATGTCGAGCACATGGAATTGGCGCTGCAAGAAGCGGAATCGGCCTTTGCCGAGGATGAAGTGCCGGTGGGGGCGGTCATCATATCGATGCAAAAGGGAGTGATCGCTCAAGCGCACAATCAGCGTGAGCAGTTGCAAGACCCCACGGCCCATGCCGAGATGATTGCCATCACCCAGGCTGCCCACGCGTTGCAATCGTGGCGGTTGGAAGATTGCATTCTCTACGTCACCCTGGAGCCTTGCCCCATGTGTGCCGGGGCCATCGTGCAGGGCCGCATTCCGATGGTGGTGTATGGCGCGGCCGACGCCAAGGCTGGGGCCTGCCATACGCTTTATCAGATTACCTCCGACTCGCGGCTCAACCATCGGGCCCAGGCGATCGGCGGGGTACTGGCCGAGCGCTGTGCCGGTGTGCTGGGCCGGTTTTTCGCGGCCAAACGCCAACTCGGAAAGAAATGACTCCTCGGCACAACTGTTCCCTTTCGCCCATTCGCGGGGAAGTTAGCCGGCAAACTTTTCGCTAGACTATATCGTAATGTCTGCCATCGTGATAAACTGAAGTAATATTGGCTCGCGACCGGAGATTCCCAAAAGGATCGAACATGCGCACCTTGATGGCCTGTCTTTGCGCCGCCGCCTTGTTGCCCGCCGGCGGTTTCGCCCAGGAACGCACTTACGTCTACACCCAACCCCGCATCCCGGAACAGCGCGAGTTGGACAGATACAACCTGAAGCTGGCGTTCGTCTTGCCCCTGCCCGTAGATGGCCCCAAAGACGGCGTCGCCTCAATGCAATTGTTCGACCAGCAATTGTTTGTGCAACTTCGCAGCGGTTACATGCTGGTTTACGACGCCGAGACCGGAGCCCTCCTCTGGAACGCTCGGGCGGGCAACGCCTACCCACGCGTGATAATGGATGCGACCGCCGACGACCGGTTCCTGACCGTGGCGCGCGAGGTGCGCCTGTACGGGTATCAGCGGCAGACCGGACGGCTCGAATGGACCTTTGAGGTGCCCACCTACCCTTCCACTCCGCCGGTCACCGACGGCGATCGTCTCTTTCTCTGCCTTGGCGGCGTGCGCCTGATGAGTTACGATCTGCCGTACCGCCCACAAGCCGCGGAACAGGAGGGGATATTCGCCATTAAAACGCGCACGGGCCCGGCGGCCGCTAAGCTCGCGGAGACCCTCGCGAGTCCATCCGGATATCCCTCGGCGCCACCGCCACCGCCCCCGCAATCGTCCGGCGTCACGCTCGGCAACGACGGCAACCGCACGCCATCCATCGCCGTAATGGAATCAGTGATTCCTCCGTACCGGCTCAACAGCACCACCAGGCAACTCACGCCGTCTCTGGCCGTGATGCCATCGGCCTTGCCGCCCTACCGATTGAACAATAACGTCCAGTTAACGCCATCGATTGTGATGACCACCTCCGTCACGCGCCTGGATGAACAAAGCCAAAAAGTGCGTCCCGATCTGCCGCTCAAAGTGAGGTGGTTTTACGAAGCCAACTATCGAATTGCCCAGCCCGCCCTGATCACTTCCGGCCCGGTCATTGTGGCCAGCACCGAGAAGAGTGTAGCTGCCTTTCCCCGGCTCAAGGGCATCGAGAGCTATCATTTGGAAACCGGAACAAACATTATCGCCCCCATGGGCCAATACGGCGACACGGCCTTCATCCCCACGCTCGACGGCAGCATCTACGCCCTGGACGCCGTTCAC
>Ga0207110_10186_pt1 | contig 15439 bp, 13 predicted proteins | sample Alteio_BWMinHeat_74_FD_153582 | JGI IMG/M metagenome (GOLD analysis project Ga0207110, IMG submission 153582) | Enriched cells from forest soil in Barre Woods Harvard Forest LTER site, Petersham, Massachusetts, United States -... | ecosystem: Environmental > Terrestrial > Soil > Temperate forest >...
CCGCTTCATGACGGCGCTGCCGATGAAACAAGCCATGGCTAAGCTCCAGCTTGGAAGCGAGGCTGGAAACTCGCCGCAAGCCAAGGCTAGTTTCGAAAAAGTGGAGCAATTTTATGTCGTCGCGGTTTCCGGTATCCCGCAACGCGGAGCGCCCAACGATGCCTTGAAGCAGGCATTTTTGAAATCCACATCCATGACGGTCAAAGGCAAGGAACCAATAGCGCCCGTTGATGTGCAATTCTCCACCGGCGCCGGAGCGGCCAATGGACGCGGCGCACCGGCTTCTCTCGTGGTGTTCCTGGTGTTCGCTAAGACCACGCCTTTCACGGCCGAGGACAAGGAGATCGATTTCGTTTCAAAATATAGTACCTTCAATATCAAGACCAAGTTTCACCCCAAGGATATGGTTGTGAACGGCAAGCTTGAGATGTAGCCGTGGGGCAGACCATGGGTCTGCGCAATCCGCCAATGTCGGATGAGAGACCGGCGACAAAATGCGATCGCCTACCCTACTCTTTTTATGCTCGGCCTACAGTCGAGGTTGCGCGGGAGCTGTTGGGGAAAGTCCTGGTGCACGGCAACGCCTCCGGGCGGATTGTCGAGACGGAAGCGTATCTGGGCCTGGAAGACGCCGCGGCGCATTCATACAGCGGCATAACACTCCGCACGAAAGTCATCTTCGGTCCTCCGGGACATGCCTACGTGTATCTGATTTACGGCGTTTACGAGTGTCTGAATATCGTCGCCGAACCGGCTGGTCTTCCCGGTTGCGTGTTGATTCGTGCGATAGAGCCGCTCACTGGAATCCCGCTGATGCGCCGGCGCCGTCCGAGGATCAAGCGAGTCGAGGATCTGGCGAATGGCCCCGGGAAACTGACACTGGCGCTCGGAATCACGCGGCGAGAAAACGGGGCGGACTTAACGAAAAGCGCTCTTCAGGTGCATTCGCCTCCGATCGAGGAAGTGTTTGCAATCGGCGTTTCACCTCGCATCGGAATCACCAAGGCCGCCGATCGGCCGCTGCGTTACTACATCCGTGGAAATCCGTTTGTGAGCCGCCGTGAATGATACCTTGAACTAGTGGCCTGTCGGCAAGAGTCTCCGTGACCATCGCGGCTTGGAAAGCCTGTATGGGGCCTGAACCAAAAGAAAATGCTAAATCCCACTATCTTCCGGGAGTATGACATCCGCGGGATCGCGGAGACAGAGTTGCTCAGCCCTGACGTCACGGACCTGGGGCGAGGGTTGGGAACGCTGCTGCAACGAAAGAGCGGGCCGAAAATTATGCTCGGCCGTGACTGCCGTCTGAGTTCAACGCGCTTGCGTGATGCTTTGTTGGACGGATTGACCGACTCCGGCTGCGACGTCACCGATATTGGCGTAGTGCCTACACCGCTGCTGTACTTCTCCGCGGTCCATTTGAAAGCGGATGGCGCGGTTATGATTACCGGGAGTCACAACCCCAGCGAATTTAATGGCTTCAAGACGGTATGCGGAACCGGCACCTTACATGGCGAGACCATACAGGAAGTGCGGCGGTTGATCGAGACGCGGGACTTTTCAACGGGGTCAGGCAAACGCCAGGAAGCAGATGTCAGCGCCGCTTATCTCGACGCTGTGGCTCCTCAATTTAACTTTGACCGGCGGATCAAAGTGGTGGCTGACGCGGGCAACGGCACGGCCGGACCTTTGCTCCACCGCCTCCTTTCACGCCTCAACTGTGACGTGACAGAACTATTCTTCGAGATGGATGGACGCTTCCCCAATCACCATCCCGACCCCACGGTTCCTGCGAATTTGAAGCACCTTCGCAACGCCGTCAAGGCCCAACAGGCGGATCTGGGAATCGCGTTTGACGGAGACTCCGACCGCATCGGCGCGGTGGACGAGAACGGCGAAGTGATCTACGGCGATATGCTGCTGCTCATCTATGGCCGCGAGATCCTGACGCGCAAGCCTGGTGCCACTTTCATCGGGGAAGTGAAATGTTCCCAGGTGATGTACGACGAGTTGAAGCGCTTGGGCGGCAATCCCATCATGTATAAGACCGGCCACTCGCTCATCAAGGCCAAGATGAAGCAAGAGCACGCCGAATTGGCCGGCGAGATGTCAGGCCACATGTTTTTCGCCGACCGGTATTTCGGCTACGACGACGCGCTTTACGCTGCGTGCCGGCTGATGGAGATTGTGGCCAAGAGCGGCAAGCCTCTATCCGCCCAGCTCGCGGGGCTGCCCAAGATGGTGTCCACACCCGAGATTCGCGTTGATTGTCCGGATGAAGTGAAATTCGATGTGGTGGCGCGGGTGGCGGAACAGTTCCGCAAGTCTCATCAAGTTATCGAAGTGGACGGCGTGCGAGTGCTGTTTGGCCAGGGCTGGGGACTTTTGCGCGCCTCCAATACGCAGCCCGTGCTGGTGATGCGCTTTGAAGCACCCACGCAGGAAGTGTTAGACAGCTATCGGAGTGAGATGGAATCGGCGCTGGCCTCGGTGAGGCAGGTTGCCAATAGTCAGTGACCGGCCCTACTCCCAAGCGCAGGCTTGGCCAACGCCAAGCAACCCCGGGCTTACGCCCGGCGGCTTCATCGGTTAAGCCGCGTCCCGTAAGGGCGGGGTTCTAAGTCGCACACCCGAGATTGTAAACAGGGAGGGTAACCACCGCCATGGGAATCACCGTCACTGTAAAGACCGTCTCTTGCGGGCTTTTAGACGATGTGATACCATACCGTCTAAAATTTGGACCCGAAATGGGATGGCTTTGGGGAGCTTCCGGGGATCAACGGAAGCGTTAGCTAAGTGGAACAGGACGGAGTAAAACAGTGAAGCGAATGTTCACAAACGGGACAGCCTGTCGGACCGTGACCGCCGCTCTCGGATTGATACTGGGCGGGGCGTTCTCGAGCCGGGCCGCCGATCTTGATGTGGTGAAGGTTCGACCGAACTTTTACATGATCGCCGGAGCGGGTGGAAACATCGGCGTACAGATCGGCTCGGACGGCGTGGTTTTGGCGAACTCCGGCAGCGCGGCCGCGGCCGACGACGTGCTTGCCACGATTAAGAAGATTACCGACTTACCGATTCGATACATTATCAACCTCGGCGCGGATCCGGATTTCGTGGGCGGAAACCTGAAGTTGGCCAGAGCCGGACTGCCCGTCCTCAACGGCACCAATATTGCTGGTATCGTCGCGCACGACAGCGTCCTCACAAAAATGAGTGCCCGCAATGCTAATCCGTCTTATCCTGGTGACGCTTGGCCTAATGATGCGTTCCTGCCAAAACGGCACGCTTTTCGCATGAACGACGAGGGGATCGAGATTTGGTACCAACCCGCGGCGCACAGCGGCGCTGACAGCGTCGTCTTGTTCCGAAAGTCCGATGTCGTGGTCACCGGAGACATTATGGACACGACCCGCTTTCCCGTGATCGACACTGCCAATGGCGGGAGTATTCAGGGCGAGATCGACGCATTGAACAAGCTGATTGAGCTGACGATCGCTCCGATTCCGTTGATCTACAAGGATGTGGGGACGTACGTGATTCCGGGCCACGGGCGCGTCAGCGAGCAGATGGAAGTAGTGGACTATCGCGACATGGTGGTGCAGATGCGCGACGGGATTGCGGATCTGATCAAGCAGGGGAAGACCCTCGACCAGATCAAGGCCGCCCATCCATGCTTGGCTTATGAGACGCGATACGGCAGAGAGCCGGGAGTCACGAATTCGTTTATCGAGTCGATTTACAAGAGCCTTACCGCAAAGAAGTAGGATGCATGGAACCAATGAGGAGTGAGGTCGGCGTACACATGATGGATCAAGTTTCAAAGCGGACATTCACGCGGTTCGCGCTGTTCACGGCTGCGCTCCTGGTGGCGCAGGCAGGACTATATGCCCAGGGCCGTGGCGGACGGGGAGGCGGCGCACCGCCCGCCGGGCCACAGAGTGCCAAGACAGCCGCACCCATCGACCTGACCGGCTACTGGGTTTCCGTGATCACAGAGGACTGGCGCTATCGCATGGTTCTTCCATCAAAGGGTGACTTCCAGGGTGTTCCGATGACGCCTGCCGCGCGAACGATCGCCAACGCATGGGATCCCGATAAGGAACAAGCCTCCGGGGATGTATGCAAAGCGTACGGGGCGCCGGCTGTGCTGCGCCAACCCACACGTCTTCACATCACTTGGCAGGACGACAACACGCTGAAGATGGAGACTGACGCCGGCAAGCAAACCCGCCTTTTCCATTTCGGTGATTGGAAGTCCCCCGGTGGTCCTCCGACTTTGCAGGGAGATTCGGTCGCTGCGTGGGAAGGCGGCGGCGGACGCGGTGGACGCGGCGGACGTGGAGGCGCGCCGGCTGCGGCGCCCGCGGGGCCACCACCGCCCGCGGATGCATCGTTGAAAGTGACGACCACCAATCTGAAGGGCGGTTTCCTACGCAAGAACGGTATCCCGTACAGCGACAAAACCACACTCACGGAGTACTTCGATTTGATGAATGAGCCCACCGGAGAACCGATCGTCGTGGTCACCATCGTAACCTCCGACCCAATGTATTTGAGCAGGAATTTTGTCATCAGCTCGCAATTCAAGAAAGAGCCGGGCGACACAAACGCAAAATGGAAACCGACCGAATGTTCGGCAAAGTGGTAGGCTAAAGAAAAATAGAGGAACGCAACCATGACCTTCAATAAACTGAGTGTCGGCTTGGCGTTGTCACTCTGCGTGACGGTGCCCGCCCTGGCGGAGATCGACTTGTCAGGATCCTGGGCGGCCATCAACGATGAAGACGCCATGGAGCGCGGCGCCGGCCCCAATCCGGACGATTGGGCGGGGATTCCGTTCAACGAGGCGGGACGCGCCAGAGCCTTGAGCTTCGAGCAGTCAACCATCTCGATGCCGGAGCGCATTTGTTGGTTCCAGACACAGTGGCACATCGCGGCGGGGCCGTTCAGCCTGAGGATGTGGGCGGTACCGGATCCCCTGACCGGGAGGGTTCAGGCGTGGATCGTCGGCGCATGGGAAACCCGCGCGCCCATGACGATTTGGATGGATGGGCGTCCGCACCCCTCGAAGAACGCTCCGCACGATCAGACCGGCTTCACCACGGGCGTGTGGAACGGCAACGAATTGATCGCCACCACGACGCACATAAAGAGCGGCTACATTCGCCGCAACGGCGCGTCGAGCAGTGACGAAGCGGTCATCACGACGCATTTCCGGCGTCACGGTGACATGATGACGGTAGCGTTGTTCATGAACGATCCGGTGTATCTGACCGAGCCGTACGTTCTGACGCGGTCCTATAACCTGAGCACCAACCCGGTTTCGATCGGGGGCCCGCCGTGCATCGTGGGCGATGAGGGCGTAGAGTCCGGAAGAGTTCCCCATTATCTTCCGGGGACGAACCCGATGACGGACGAAATGTTCAAGCTCTACGGCATTCCCAAGGAAGCCGCCATGGGCGGAGCGGAAACCATGTATCCCGAGTTTCGCGATAAAATCAAAGACAAGTTTAAGCTTCCGGCCAAGTGCGTAAGGAACTGCGGCGGCGGCGCCGGGGCTGGAGCAAATTGACCGGTAGCAAGAGATAAGTTTATTTCATTACATTGGGAGGCAGCTTGAAAACAAAACTGTTCGTTCTTACATTGGCGGCAGTGACTCTGCTGGGCGTTCGGGCCTATGCGCATCACTCCTTTGCCGCCACCTACCTTGAGGGTGAAAAGATGACGGTTCAGGCGGACGTACTGCAGTTCCTCTACCGCAACCCGCATTCGTTCCTCCAGTTGGAGTCGAAGGACGACAAGGGCAAATCCATCACGTGGGCGGTCGAATGGGGCGGCGGCGGGCAACTGGGAAGCCAGGGTGTCCAGCGCGAGACCCTGAGACCGGGCGACCATGTCATCGTCGTGGGCGAGCCGGGACGTGATCCTGATGCCCACCGCATGCGCATGATCAGCATCAAGCGCCCCTCAGACGGCTGGTCCTGGGGCGGAACCTTCGACTAGACCGGGTTTTCCAAGTTACAGTTTTGGCGGCGGCCGGGGAAAACAAGAGTTGACAGGCGGAGCTGTGCGTGTCGGTTCGCCTTCTAGCGCTGGTTCCCTCCGGTCGCCATGACTCATTCCACCTCAGAGAAACATCTTGAAAAAGAAACTGCTGGTTCTTTTTACGACGGGCGCGTTCGTAGCCTCCTTTTCGGTTTTCCATTATGAAGGGACCGCTCTGGCCCAAGCCCCGCCTAAGGGCGCGCCTCCAGGCCAGCTGTCCGAGGCAGCTTTCAAGAATATCCAAGTTCTCAAGGGTATCCCAGTCGACGAGTTCATGGGGACGATGGGCCTTTTTTCCGCCGCCCTGACCTTCTGCTGCAAAGATTGCCATACCGGAGCCGGCACCTCCACTCCGAAATGGGAAGCCGATCCACCGCGCAAAATAATGGCCCGCCGCATGATCCAAATGGTCAGCAATATTAATCGAGACAACTTCAACGGCCGTCAAGTAGTGACATGCTGGACCTGCCATCGCGGGACGCCAAGCCCCGCGATCACTCCGCCCATCGATACCATTTACGGCGATACGGTTTTTACGCCGGCCGATGTCTTGCCTACGGCTAACACCGCGACGGCAGGCACACCTCCCGCGGATCAGATTCTGGACAAGTACATTCAAGCCCTAGGCGGGCCCGACGCGCTCTCCAAGCTCACCAGCTACACAGCCAAGGGGACTAGCCATTTGTTTGGGGAGGTTCAGGAAGATCCGGCGGAGATCGCCGCGAAAGCTCCGAATCAGCTCGCGACAGTGGTCCACCAACGCGAAGGGGATGTGGCTCGAGTCTTCGACGGCCGTCAGGGCTGGGTTATGTTGCCGCTTACCGTGGTAGGACAATACGCACTCAACGCAAGTATGCTCGAAGGCGCCAGACTGGACGCCCAATTAGCGTTTCCGGGCGGGCTCAAGCAGTTCTTTACCAACTGGCGCGTCACGTACCCGAGCGTTGTCGGCGGACACCCGGTCTACGTGCTTCAAGGCACCGGAGCCAACGGGCTCATTGCCACGTTCTATTTCGACAGGCAAACGGGCCTCCTGACAAGAATGATCCGCTACACCGCCTCCGCGGTGGGCCGCGTTCCGACGCAAATCGACTACTCGGACTACCGGAATGTGAATGGCGTCATGATGGCGTACAAATGGACGTACGGATGGATCAGCGGTCAGGAAGAGTATACGTTGAGTGAAGTGCAGCCCAACGTGGCGGTTGCGGCCGCGAAGTTCGCTCAGCCAGTCCAGGTGATTCGCCCGCGTCCCTAGAGCTTGCAAGGACGCGCTCCGATCAAAGTCTCTGTGGCTTCGACACCTTCGGGCGGCAGATGCAATCCCATTCCGGGGACCCGAGCGAATCGCCGGATACTTATTTCTTGACCACATTCCGATGCACCCAATTTGTGCCGTCCCGAGACTCCACGAGCAATAGTCGTTCGCTCTCACGTTTCGTCAGCTTAGTTCGGCCGTCCACATCTCTGGTCGTTTCCTTGCCGCCGCCTGCTTCGCGTAAGAAAGCCTTCACCTGTGAAATCTCCACTGAAGGGGTCTTTGCTTGTTCGCGCACCCGCACTGCCTCGACGGCACTTGACTTGAGCAGCTTCGGCCACATCGAAAGAAACAGATCCGGTGAAGAATAGACATCGGCGCTCTTCATCTCTCCGTTGACCGCGAACGCGTACCCTATCACGTCGGTCGCTCCTCTAACTGCTTCAACCAGCGCTTCTGTGTAGACTCCGATGGCATCCTCAACCGGCGGGCTGGTCTGAGTCAACATGAGGCTAGTCGGGGAAGCTGCCACACGAACTGAAGCCGAACCAGCGGCACCTGGTCTGTGAAGACGAGATGCGAGAGCCTCCTGGAGACCCGACACCTTTTCCCATACCGACATCTGGCTCCACATTGCCTTCGGATCAAACCGGATCGCGCCTAACTCAGGTGATCCACTGAACAACGCTCTTGGTTCATTCCCTCGCTGATTCCAGCGACCACTCTCGACGCAGAACGCAGAGAGCGAAAGCCGCCCAGAATTCGGCGGAAGAATGAAATCGTTGGATATCATCCGGTCCTGATCACCGCCCTTGACGATGTCCCCTTGCTGGATGAAGACGGTGTCAGACGAGATGTTCTCTATTGCCAGGTCATTCACCTGCCTGGTCTCGTAGACAATGACCTTCTTTTGTTCCATTGCCGTTTGCAGGGCAAGGTAACGAACCTTGCTGGCGACGGTTCCACCAAGGCTTGCGTCGCCCTGTTGGATCAGAAAGACAGCGAGATTGTCATGGACGTAGGGCCCCAAGATGGCCGCGTCCGGATGTGGCTGCGCTCCAAAGCACAGCGTGCCTAAAGAGACCAATGCAAGCTTTGTAAAAGTCATCTGAGTCACCTTTCTTGCTGCTGCCCATTTGGACACCAAACAGATGGTTGGAGTTCCTCAGGCCAAGATTCCATCCCGATGACGCCCTTTAGAGATCTCAGGCTGACACGTCCTCTGGCTGGTGAAACTCATTTATCGGACACGCCGCAACAGTAAACCAACAGAGCTGTCCTAGCAGGCGAGCCAACAGAACGTCGATACGAGCAAGAAAGGATTGAATGCGTTCTGTCCGCGAGTGGCCCGGGGCATCGAGCTGCCCCCCGATCGTGAGAGGCAACTTGGGGTCGAAGGTCACCGTCGCATGCAATTCCACTGTGCGTCCAACGATCCTATCGATTTCAGAAACGGCTTGGGTTTCAAGGTCGTCGATTAGGTTTGCACAGACCGCGGCAGGAAACAGTCCTGCGTTCTCACGAACGATCTGAACCGCGAAGTAATGGCGCCGCACTTCCATCACCTCATCCTGCATCTGAGCGAGCACCCCGTATGAAATCCATGCTGCCTTGAGGTCAGGGATTTCCGTGCATCGGCTCGCGGGAATCGCAACGCCCAATTCGCCATTCAGTAGTCGCGCCACGGTAGATTCGATGCGGTGCGCGATGTGTGTGGCCGATTCGCGGCGCTCCTCCATCGCCTGGTTCAGGTTGCGCGTAGTGACCGATTCTTCATGTCTGATCGTCTCAAGATCGGCAGCCGGCAAGCGGAAGCTCGTCGGATTCACAGGAATACCCGATTGCCGTATGATCAACGCCGCGAAGTGAAGCATATTCGTTTGAACCGATTGATCGTAGGCCCTGACATCGAAGCAACTGTCGGCTAGGTTTTGATTCTCCTCCTCATCCAATAGACGAGGGGTCTCCGCCGGCAAACGAAACCAGCGGCTGCAGAACCCCGAGGTCGCACTGAAGAGCTGCTGGACTGCGGCTTCGTATTCCCGTTCCGCCTCTGCGTTTGCGATTGCTTCGAGGGCGGGGACGAGACGAACAGCGTCGTCTTCCACTTTCAGAATCGTCTGGTAGTGATGGACCGACGCTTTGCGACATAGACCTTGAAAATCGCTAAAGAGCGATCGTGCTACTCCCTCCAGGTGGAAAATACCCTCGAATCCTGCAGCGCGAGCATTGATCATGCGATCGAACGTGCACGGATGTGTGTCCCAGCGGCCCGAAATCTGATTGTCCTCCATACTGAGAATCTGTTCTGAAGCTTCATCTGATAGCAATTGGGTATGAGTCGCGGCAAGCTGCGCCAAATCCTCTGGAAGCCTGCCTACCGACCAATCCTGAGCAAGATCTTTCCAAGCCAGATTCAAACCATGGCTCAGCAACGCAATTTGCCGTGAAGTCTGCTGGAACACATTGACACCTACGATCGCGACCTCGTGGCGATCGGCGTCAAACTCCATTTGCCGACTGAAGGCAGTGCTGATCCAGGCCCCTGCCTTCATTAATAGACTGAGATACTTCCGGCTCGCCTTAACTGCGAACGTCGCTAGGTGCGCGACCGCTTTGATTCGCCAGTCGCGTCGATCACATTGACGATCCAGCCACGCGTCCACACCGTCACGCTGATGGACAACTCGACCAAACCACTGTTGGATTGACTGAATTAGAAAATAGGATCTCAGCCCCGTGCGCTGGGCAAAATGGCCAAACTCGTGCGACAGCACACCTGTGAACTGCGGCAGCGTCATTCCAGCCGCCAACGGAAGCCCTATTGTAAGGTCCAGGTGTCCAAGGAACAAACCCCGCCACCCCGGAACCGACGCGGAGGCGTTCACACGAAGGTCCACGAAGATTCGAGATGGGCGGGGCGAACCGAGTGCGCCACAGACACACTCAACAAAATCGAATAAAAGGGGTTCATGATCGCGCGCTAGTTGCAGCGGTTGCGGTGCCCGCGAGGGGCGAATGAGCAAAGGCTTCAGGAGAAACAGAATTACTATCAGTCCGACAACAGGCGGTCCCACATAGAACGTAATTGTTACCAGGTTCAACGAGACGCCGAAGCCCAACGTGGAGAGTGTGTAAAGCCACGTAAGATAGCCGACACCAGCGATCAGCAGCACATAGAGTGCTTGCAGAACCCCAAGCCCCAGCAAGACTGCGGCAAGGCGGCTTCGATAACCGCGAACGATTCTGATTGGAGCTATTCGGTGCTGAAAAGCCCCACGAATTACGTGCGAGTTCAATGGGATTTCCTGCATGGATTCCGCTAGAGTATCAGATCAGTCCATCACGAGAAACTGCCTGTTTGGAAAGTTTCCTCGCTGCGTGACACGCACCACCAGCGTCCCTCATGCGCCAACCGGATAACCATCATTAACTGAAGCGCTTTGCCGCTATCTACGTAGCGGCTGTCGACAGCGGGCCACCTCTGAGAGCGCAGTCTCGCCTCTTTTAGGGTAGTTCCGGCTCCAAGGCGTCATTTCGCCGACAGCAGTCTGTTGGCCTGGACACTCTCAAACTGAGGGCCGAAGAGGCTGTCGTCGGTGACGCGAAGCTCAATCCGGGCGCCACTCGTAGGGGAAAAGTTTTCCCGCTGCGACAGGATCGATCTCCACGCCCACAAGCTCTGCGGCTCTCGATAGCACGGGGTCGCGACCTTCCGCTATATCGGCGGCCGTGGGAAGGAGACGCTCGTCGGGCATCACGCCCACATGCTCCAGGCTTTTCCCATCCGACATGGTCAGGTCGGCATCCGTAACCGAGGCGCCATAGAAGATTTTATTGTTCGCGCCATCATTCATGGGATAGAATCGCGCTTCCATGACGCTGCCGGAGCTGAGATCGCCCAGTACGATGCCGCGGTGCTCGAGCTGGACCATCCGCGCAAATAGTTCGGCGGCCGAAGCAGAGCGGCTATCCACGAGCACGATGAGTTTACCCTGGAACGGAGAGCCGCGCTTCTTAGCTACGATCGGCTTCAGATCTGGCTTCCTGCCTTTGCGCGTGGCGATCGTGACGTCGTGATCCATCACTCCGCCGACCAGATATTGCAATGTTTTGACCAGACCTCCGGGATTGCTGCGTAGATCTAGTATCAAGGATTGATGCCGTTTGACGACTTTCAATGCGCGATCAACCTCTTCATCCGCCATGTCGAATTGCGGCATTTTCCAGACCACCAAAGCTTCGCCGAATTCGGCTTGGCGCTGCCGCGCCAGATGTTCGGAATTCTCGTCTTCCCGGACGAGTTGCCAGTAGTCGTCGCCCGAAGTCATATCGAGGACACGTTTCTCTTGACGGATCTTGGCTTTTACTTCCACCGCCTGTTCGGTGCCATCGGGACGGACAAGCTGTAGATGAAGCGCGGTCAAGGCGTACAGGTCGTTGATGGCATAATTCATTAACCACAGATTGGCGCGCTCAGGAGTATGCCCTTCGACCGAGATTACTCGATCGCCGGGAGACAGCTTTTCGCTTGCATCGGTGCGCGGCCGAACGTTGGTGATGAAACAAGCGTCGCCAACCATAGTCATTACGTAGCCAAATTCGCGGCGAGCCGCGCGTGTGGGCGGCTCAAAGAACGTGTGCGAATCATTCAGTTCTTCTAGCGTATTCGCGATGGCTCCGAAGATCTGCGAATTATTAATCGCGTTCTGAATGGTTTGCTCGGCGGTTTTGATTTTGGCGGTTATGTCGATGTTGCGATACGACGGATCGTAATAATGCTTACGAAGCGCGTCGGCTACATCGTGCAGGATTTGAATCCCGCGGTCGCGCTGATTCTTGTCGAGCGTCTGGGCAACTCCGCGAGTGAATATGAGCGCGGAAGCGAGGATCGTTAATGGCAGTGCGAATTTGCGTGCCGAGAGGAGCAGATTCGAGCGCAACATAATTGGGGTTCTCCACCTGCAAAAGCTAAATTCAAGGATCAATTCAGGATATTACGAAATACGGTGGAAAGGCGAAGGCGAAGGACTCCAAGCTGAGCTCAGCTTTAGGCACCGTGAGCTCAGGCCCTTGCCCGCTGTCGGTCGACCGGTGTATGATTCTTGGGACCCTGCGTAAGATGAGGTTAGATGGGGAGTGAGACCAAATGAGAGCTAGGCTATTCTTTCTGTTCGCCTTCGCCGTCCCGATCGCGCTCATTTGGATGTCGCCGAGCAAGGCGCGGGGACAGCAGCCGCAGGGCAAGCAGGGGCAAGGCAAACAGGGTGGTGGAGGCGGCTTCGGGCGAGGGGGCACGCCGACATTCGCCGGACCTCCGCCGGGAATGCAGGCGCTGCCGCTGGATTTGTTCTCCTCGAAAAACTTCTATAAAGATCAGAAGTTGTGGTCGGACCAGCGCTATTTCCGTTGCAACACTCCTCGCCAGTTGACCGATATCTGGACCTCACGCCGTATCGGCGACAAGCCGCCGGGATCAGCATCATGGAGCGACTGCAGCGTGGATTACCCACGCGAGAAGATTGTCAGCCCTTACCCCTATAAGACGGCCAAGGAACATTACCAGGCCATGCTCGCGGCGGCGAAGGCAAAGGGCGGCCCCACCGTCTACACCAAGGCAACCACGCCCGACTGGGATGGGTACTATGCACGGGATCAGCAAGCGGATCATGGCGCGGAGTGGATTTGGGGCACGGTCAATCAAGTTCCCACTATATTGTCTCTACTGACGCCGGAGTACCAAAAGCGCATGGTGCAGATTAACTACCACGAGGCCGTGGATAATGCGCCGCAATGGGAAGCGTCCTTTTGTTATCCCGAGGGATTCATGCGCTGGTGGGCTCAAGCCTCGCAAGGCGGAAACTTCCAACTCACGATGACTCCGTGGCAGGTGCAGTTCTTGTCTGGCATCGCGGCCAACTTCCTGCGGCAGGTCTTGATCGGCAAAGAGCACGTTCAAAAGGTTCCGCAGTGGTATGGAGAAACGGTCGGATTCTGGGATGGAACCACTCTGGTTAGCTGGACCGCCAATGTCCAAGGCTGGACCCTGTCGCACTCCATGTTCGAATTTAGTGACAAGATGGAGACGGTCGAAACATACAAGCCCGTGGTCGACGCAAGCGGGAAGTTCGTGGGACTGGATCACGAGGCGGTCTTCTACGACCCTGAAGCGTTTGTCCAGCCGCTGCACGCCACGTATCGTTTTGTGAGGCGGCAAACGGTGGACAATCCCAACCAGCGATACACGTACATCGAATGCTTGAGCAATCTCCGCAATACGGATGGCAGGCCGACGCAGCTTACCAAGGCCGACCCTCGCTATATCGACTACTACGGCCGCCCGTGGGCCCAGAACTGGGAGAAGTATTTCGAAGTCGGCTGGGAGAGGCCGCAGGAATCCTTGCCCCAGGACATACTCGATCTTTTTAAGTAAAGCAGGAAGGAAACTCAATAATGAAGCGACAAACCAGAGGCTGGATGATTGCCGGCCTGCTTGCAATAGTATCTTTGGGACTTTGCGTCACGCCGGCTTTAGCACACCATTCGTTTGCCATGTACGATCAGACCCGAACGGTGGTTTTGACAGGGGTGGCCTATCAGTTCGTTGCTCAAGCCAACCATGCCGAGATTCACTTCTACGTGGTCGGGCCCGACGGCAAGCTCGCGAAGGACAAGGATGGGAAGAATGCCGATTGGGGCGTCGAGATGGCCGGCGCCGCGGCGGTAGCGGCCCAAGGCATTACGGCGGCCGCGTTTCCCACCGGCACGATATTCAGCGTCAAGATGAATCCTCTGCGGGACGGCAGCAATTTTGGCTCCCGGGTTGGCGCCATCGCTAAATGCCCATGGAAGACGCCGCCCGCGGCCGGAAAGACCTGCGACACCGTCAAGGGCGCTGAGATTCTCGGTGGAACCACGTTCTAGTGAATCGCACATGCCTTTCCGCATGCTCACGCATGGCGGTTCAGTGCTGGCTCGGCGCGTGCCCATCCGCATGCTCACGCATGGCGGTTCAGTGCTGAACCGTGACCGTCAGGGAGCGGACAACGTGAGCCGGGGATTAGGAATAATGAGTTGAAGCACTTTGCCGAGTGGCTGTCCACAACATCTCCGAGCGTCTTTATACAGAACAATTACATGTGGGTTCTCCCCACCATTCAATCCATTCACATCGTTGGAATTGGAGTGGTCCTGGGATCTGTGTTGATGATCTATCTCCGCATCCTGGGATGGGCGGGGATGGACCAAACACTGCGACAGACCGCGAGCCGGTTCTGTCCTTGGCTGACGGGCGCGTTGTGTCTGATGCTGGCAACCGGAGTCTTGATGGTGGTCGGCGAGCCCGTGCGTGAACTGGTGACTTTCTCGTTCTGGCTGAAGATGTTGCTCGTGGCTGTCAGCACGGCGATCACCGCCACTTTCCAAGTTTCGCTGCGGAAGCACGAACGCCAGTGGGAAGAAACGCTGGTCCATCGCAGATCCATTAAGAGCCTGGCGATACTATCGTTCCTGATTTGGGCCTGCATCATTATCTTGGGGCGCCTGATCGCCTACGACCACGTCTGGGGTTCGTGGTCTCCGGCAACAAAGGCCTGATGGATATTGCCGCGTTTCTAAAATCTCTCGAAGCGTCCGGGCTCGCCGCTAGAATTCGCGATTCGCTCTTTCTATTTCCCATGATCGAATCGACTCACGTGTTCGGCCTGGCGCTGGTTTTCGGCACGATCGCGATCATCGACCTCCGGTTGTTGGGACTTGCTTCGACCCATCGCCCGTTCACGCGGATGGCCTCAGACATCCTGAAGTGGACCTGGGGCGCTTTTATCTTGACGGTTCTGACCGGGACTCTCATGTTCATTACCAACGCGCCGGTGTACTATCACAATTTCTTTTTTCGGGCGAAGATGCTCTTGCTGGTGCTCAGCGGCCTCAACCTCTTCGCCTTTGAGCGGACCGCCGCCCGGACTGTAAGTAGCTGGGACCAAGCTCCGTCCGCGCCCCGCGCGGGGAAGGCCGTCGCAGTCGTGTCGCTCACCCTGTGGATCAGCATCATCTTCATGGGCCGTTTGATTGGATTTACAACCAGCCGCGCCGCGGAAGTGCCGCCTCCACCGGCAGGCGTCAATTTCGATG
>Ga0207110_10187_pt1 | contig 15378 bp, 10 predicted proteins | sample Alteio_BWMinHeat_74_FD_153582 | JGI IMG/M metagenome (GOLD analysis project Ga0207110, IMG submission 153582) | Enriched cells from forest soil in Barre Woods Harvard Forest LTER site, Petersham, Massachusetts, United States -... | ecosystem: Environmental > Terrestrial > Soil > Temperate forest >...
AGGCGCTTCTTCCAAAAATGCTTGTCGTTCCAGATGTCCTCACAGATGGTCAAAGCCCATTGCTTGCCGCAAAAAGGCAGCACCTTTTGTTGAGACGCGGGCGCAAAGTACCTCATCTCATCAAAGACGTCGTAGGTGGGCAGCAACATTTTCGACTGTACAAAGCGGACCTGGCCGCCGGAGAGAAAAGCGGCGCTATTGGAGCAGGACTTGCCCTCGGGGCTTTCCGCCTTGCTGACGAAGCCGCAGATTAGATTGATTTCAGACGCTTCGCGCGCCAGGGCTTCCAGCTCCTGGCGGTTTCGCTCAATAAAACTGGGCTTTTCCACCAGGTCGCGGGGAGGATACCCGCACAGGGACAGCTCCGGGAATATGACTAACTCAGCCCCGCCTTGCTTCGCCTGCCGCGCAAAGCGGATGATCTTGCCAGCATTTCCCGGAAAGTCTCCGACCGTAGTGTTCACTTGAGCCAGCGCAATTTTCATAGTCGTTGCCAGAATCTATTATACTGTCTGCGCCAACACAAACCATCAGAGCCGCAATCGCATCCACAGATTGCGCAGATTTCTCAGACACCTTTCTGCGTAATCCGCGTCATCTGCGGATTTTCTTGCTCGCGTGTGGCGCGGAATGATTGCCATCGACCAGGAGTTGCAAATCCTCCCAGGGCCAGAGATAATCTCACGGCTGACAACCGATATGAGCGAGGACGAAGAACAGAAGCTGGCCATCGAATACTTCCAGCAAGCTTATGCTCACCAAAGGAAAGGCGAGCTGGACGAAGCGGTGGAGCTTTATAAGAAGTCGATCGAGGTGTTCCCCACCGCCGAGGCCCACACCTTTCTGGGCTGGACCTACAGCTTTATGGGGCGCTATGATGAAGCCATCGCCGAATGCCACCGGGCGATTGAGATCGACCCGGACTTCGGCAATCCCTACAATGACATCGGGGCTTACCTGATCGAGCAGGGCTCGCTCGATGAAGCGATTCCTTGGCTCGAAAAAGCGACACAGGCAACGCGCTACGAAAACTATTGCTTCCCTCACTACAACCTGGGCCGGATCTATGAGCGCAAACACTTATGGCACAAGGCCAAGGAGTGTTACCGGGCTTCCCTCCAGCACAATCCACAATACACGCTTGCCACGGCGTCTCTCCGCAGGCTCCAAGCGAGGATGAATTAGCTGCTTTTGCTCTTACAACGTTTTTCTCTGATGTCGTATCCTCCTTCGCAGTCATTCTGAGCGTAGCGAAGAACCTGTTTTTCAGCCGAGATGCTGCTATCGCCGGGTTTCAAAAGCAGGTCCTTCGCTACGCTCAGGATGACTGCGAGTGATTGATATACATCACACGAAAAGGGGTCTAGCGGTTCGCGTCCAACCACTCCAGCATTGCTCGCATGGCCTGCCCTCGGTGGCTTCGCTCAAACTTCTCCTCGGACGACAGCTCGGCAAAAGTCTTGTTGCTTGCCGGGTCGAGAAAGAGAGGATCGTAGCCGAAACCGCTCGTTCCACGCGGCGATTCTAATATGATTCCCCGCGCCACGCCGCGAAACTCAGCCAGCAACTGACCGTTCCGGGCCAGGGCCAGCACGCAAACAAATTGCCCGGTCCTTTTTGCGACCGGCACGCCCGACATCTGATCGAGCAACTTGGCGTTGTTCTGGGCGTCGGTGGCATCGGGTCCTGCGAAGCGCCGGGAGTAGATGCCGGGAGCGCCAGCAAGTGAGTCCACTTCCAGCCCGGAGTCATCCCCCAGCACCATCCCGGTGGCAAACCGGCTATAATGAACCGCCTTCTTCTGCGCGTTCGCAGCAAAGCTCTCCCCGTCTTCGACGCAAGGCGGCAAGGAGTCGATGCGCGGCACCGGCTCGACAACCCAGTTCGAAAGATGGCTCCCGTGTTGCTTTGTTACTGTTTCCCGTTCCCTGTGTCCTGTTCCCTCTTCGGTCCACAGGCGTATTCCCAACCGGAATTCCGCGATTTTGCCGCTGTTGGAAGAAGCGATGTGGAGTATCAGCACGGGAAAGGACGGGTCGCGATAGCAAATTGGCAGTTTCAATTTGCCGTGGGTTTGTAAAGAAAAGACCCACGGCGATAAAAGCGTTCGCCGTGGCTACCTCCACTCTTTTACTACGGCGAGAGAGGAGAGAGGTCCCTAATCCGCCGCAGCTTGAGAACCCTGTTCCTGAATCTTTAGCAGGAAAGTAAACCGAGGTTTGAGATCACCAACACCCCAACGATTCACGTGCCATTTGGCCTTCAAAAATCGAACGCCGGGGTGCCCGCTGAGATTCATAAAAAGCTGGTAGACGCCGTTATAGAATTTCTGAGGAATAGCCGTCACCGGTTTCGCGCCCCACTCCTTGCCGTCCTCCGAGCCCCATATACTCACGTCCAGGGATTGCTGCTCGGCAATCTTGGTGATAGCGAGCGTGACGAGATAATTCTTGCCTGCGCTGCCGCCCAATTCCACCGGCGTACTTTCCCCATCGGCCTCTATAGCAATTTCCGGAACCAGGAAAACATCCAACATGAGCGTTTTGCTCCTGTGACCAAAAAGTCTATTTCAAAAGGAAGACATTGTAGCACAGCCATGCCGCAACACGCCTGCATGGCGTTTCCAACGAATTCCGGCTGAGCACGCAGCCAGGTTAACGCATCCTTACGTCAATCGTCCGCACGCGACCGGAGCTGAAATCGACACGGCAGACAAAGTTGAAGGCGGCCGTGTCGCGTCCCCGCCGTCCGGTGGCCTCCCCAATGATGGAGTCGTTCCGCCCTGGCCCGTTGTCGGCGCGGATATTACGAATTTCCACATCGCCATACCGATAGTCTCGCGCAATCCTCTCAGACACCGCATCGCGGCAGGAGTCCATTGCGTACCCCAGGCTGGAATCGCCACCCCTCCGCCGATCATCGGGGTCAGGACCACGCACGGGACCAGGCCGTCCTTCCCCGCCATCCATTTGCCAGCTCAGCCGGAAATGATAGCGGCCCTCGCCGCTCTCGTTATCGCGTATTCGAACGATTGCACTGAAGTTGTTGCGGCGCGATGGCTCGGCCAGCAGCACAATGTCGCCCCGGCGATCGAGCACCTCAAAATTGACCCTCCCGATATTGCGGTCGGGCAGTGGTTCGTTACATTCCGAGCCGTCGTCTCGCCCGTCGCGCCCACTGAGCGTCCGTATAAAAACCATGTCGCCGTGAACGGTGACCTCAGCCTCGTCGTCTATCCGCAGCCGAATGTCGCATTGACCTTTTCCGAGCGGAACGTCGTTGCGCATCATTTTTCTCACCCTGAACTGCGTATCCGCGAACGCCGACAGCGATACACACAGCAACAGAACCAGTCTGGCAATCAGGCTCCCAAGATTCCTCGTCATCTCGCCTCCCTTTCCGGAAATCATCCAAGGGGGGATTTGATTGGAGTATGGACTCGATTTCATCGTTTTTCGAACTAGCGGCCCTGTGAACGCCCGGGAACTCACCCCACGAAGAGTCCCCAACCCATCTATTACTATACCCCCGCTTCTCGGAAGCTGACCAGATCCCCTTTCTATAGGCGTTCGCGCAACCGTCGCAAGCGCCGCTCCGCTTCGCCGAAGGTTTCTTCTTTTTTGCAGAATGTAAAGCGCACCTGCTGGGAGCCATCGGCGGGATTGCGGTAAAAGCTGGAGCCGGGGACGGCGGCGACACCGATTTCGCGGATGAGGAACTCGACGAACGCAGTATCGTTGGGGAAGCCGAATCGGGAAATATCCGTCATGATGTAGTAAGCGCCGTGGGGCCGGAAGCAATGGAACCCGCATTCTTCCAGGATTCCGAGCAGGCGGTCGCGGCGCGTGGCGTATTCCGCGGCCAGGTCCTGATAGTAGCTCTCTGGGAGCGAAACCGCTGTGACGCCGGCTTCCTGCAATGGGGCTGCTGCGCCGACGGTCAGAAAGTCGTGTACTTTGCGGATGCTGTTGGTCAGGTCGTGCGAGGCAATCGTCCACCCCACACGCCAGCCGGTGACGCTGTATGTCTTCGAGAGGCTGTTGATAGTGACGCTCCGCTCGCGCATACCCTCCAGGCTGGCGATGGAAGTATGTTGGTGACCGTCATACAGGATGTGCTCGTAAATTTCATCCGTAATGGCTAGGACGTCCCGCTCGCGGCAAAGCCCCGCAATGGCATCGAGTTCCTCGCGGTCGAAGACCTTGCCGGTAGGATTGTTGGGTGTGTTGAGGATGATCGCGCGAGTGCGTTCGCTAAAGGCGGCCTGAAGCTCATCGAGCGAAAATCGCCACTCGGGAGGACGCAATCGCACAAAGCGGGGGATGGCCCCGGCAAGCGCGCAGTCCGGGCCATAGTTCTCATAGAACGGCTCAAAGATGATCACCTCATCGCCGGGATTCATCAGGCTCAGGAAAGTTGCAACCATCGCCTCGGTAGAACCGCAGACGACGGTTACCTCCGTTTCCGGGTCCACTTCCCAGCCCAGCGTTTTCGAGTACTTGCGCGCCAGGGCGTCGCGAAACCGCTTCGCTCCCCATGTGATGGCGTATTGATTGATCTCCGCATCGATGGCGCGCTTGGCTGCTTCCTTTACTACGGAGGGCGCAGGAAAATCCGGGTATCCCTGCGAAAGGTTCACCGCGCCATGATGCAAGGCCAGCCGGGTCATCTCCCGAATGACCGACTCGACCAGGCCCGAGGCTCGATGGGATGTGGTTTGGCGCTCAACCGAACGCCCGGTCGTTGGGAAGGCTGATGAGGGGTTGGGCATAGAAATCAACTTTCAAGATTAGAAGACAGAAGTCAGGACTCGAGGAAGGAGGAAATAAGAAAGGGAAAAAAGACGGCCTTTATTCTGACTTCTGACTTCTGACTCCTGTCTTCTCCGTTTCTTGACCATCCAGATAGAGCTTATGGTAGAGCGCAGCGTTGCGCAGAACCGCCTGCACGTACTCGCGAGTCTCGGTAAAGGGAATGCTTTCGACAAACTCCGCCGGCTCCTCGAACGTGGCGCCTTGCAGCCACTCGGCCACACGGTTCTCGCCGGCATTATATGCCGCCACAGCCTCCTCCAGGCTGCCGTTGAACTGCTTCAATAACAGCCGCAGATAGAAGGTCCCATAAGCCATGTTCAATTCCGGCAAAGTAAGGGAGGCGAGACGGAAGGAACGCGCCTGGTCGTCTGGTATTTGCTTGGCCATCCTCCGCGCGGTGGCAGGCAGCAATTGCATCAATCCAAGTGCGTTGGACCGGGAACGAGCTTCAGGATTGAATTCCGACTCTTGGCGGATCAGCCCGGCCACCAGATAAGGATCGATCTGCATGGCTTCGGCCTTCTGCTTCATCTGTCCCCACCAGGGGAGAGGAAAGAGCAATTCCCAATCTTCGCGGGGGAGATCGGACAGGTCAAAGGCGAAATAGCCGCCGAGGAAACGCTTGCCGTACTCCAGAGCAACATTGTAGCGGCCACGCTCCACTTCCAGATGAGCCAATTCGCGCCCCAAGGAAAAGTTGAAGGAATCCTTTATAATCCCCGCCCTTAATTCGCCAACCGCAAGATCAATCAGCCATGCCGATTCCAGCAGCTTTGCCCTGTTCCTGCGTTCCTGATCGGAGGCGGAGAGCTTCCCATCTAACGCCGAATCGGGAACCGGGCGGCGGATCTGGCCCAAGAAATCCTCCGGCGAGGAGGTCGCGCTATCCACCTTCGCGGGCACTTTTGGCAATTTGGCAAGACGCTGGCGGGCTTCCAGTCCGTAATAATAATTTGGAAATGTTTGGACGAGCTTCCGGTAGTAGGGAGCAGCGTCGGCGGGAGATTCCGGCTCCAGGGTTCTGCCCAACCAGTAGATGGAGGCGGATATCTGCTGGCTGGAAGGGTAATTACGGATGTGCTCCTCAAATAATCGCCTGGCCTCGGGCAGATTGCGTTCCCGGTATCTCCTCCATGCCACTCTCCAATGGCTCTCGGCGGCAAGCTGTCCTTGGGGAAACTGCTCGTAAACCATGGCGTAGTATTGGGCGGCGCCTGCCAGGTCCTGGGAGACTAAAAAATGGTTTCCGGTCATGAAAAGAGCCTTTTCATACCAGGAAGATTCAGGATGCTTCTGCCCCAGAAGCTGTACTTGTTCCTGCATGGTCTGTGGCTGGTCCAGGCGGCGGTAGCTTGCAGCAATGGTGTAGATCCGCTCCGCGTCCGCCTCCGGGTCGGAGACCTCCATGCCATTCAGGGTTGCGAGGGCGGCCTGGCTGTTGCCTGCCCCATACTGGCAGACCCCAATCCGCACCCGCGAGTGGTCACGCGTGCCAGAGGAGCCAGAGGCGAGAGTTGCCAGACCCCGGTATTCGCTTTCCGCCTCCTTCCATTGGGACGCTGCAAAGAGGCGCTCAGCCCGTGTCTTGCGCATCTCTTCCGACGGAGCCGGATAGGATTCACCCAGTTCCTGCCTCAGTTGCCGCAATTCCTGTTCAGCATGATAGGCTTGCGGCGATGTCGAATAGAGGTAATACACTTTCTGGAAAAATTCAGCCGCTTTCACGGGCTGATGATCCTTGTGGTACGCTTCCCCAAGCAGCAAGCTGGCCGCTGACTCCGATAGGGAAACAGGAGGGGAAAGCAGTAAGGCAATTGCCTCTGCCGCATGGTCTGAAGACAGCAGAAGCTCCGCCTGCTTCAATGTGGCTGGCTCGGCGAAAGGACTAGAGTGATTTTTTTCCGCAAAGTCGTCCAGAAGTTTTGATGCCGCGTCATGATCGCCCTCTCCCAGTTCACTCATCGCCAGGTAATAGCCGACGTAGTCCTGGATCGGACTCGGCACAAGCCTAGCTGCTTCAAAAGCTTTCTTTGCCTCGGGGTAATGTCCTCCGAGATAGGCGTGGTACCCGAGGACCATGTGCGCCAAAACTCCATCGACGTCCCCACGGTGGCGCTGGGCGAACGCTTCCAGAGCCTGCTGGTCCGAAAGTGAATTCTTTTCGAGCACCCCGATGGCCATCGCCAGGAGCGTGCCGGGGCGGGCTGCCTGAATCCCGGAAGCTTCTCTTGAAGCTTTAGGAGCTTTAGAAACCGCTTTCGAAGGCTTTCGGCGCTTGGGCGCTGCTTTCCGTGGAGACTTTTTGGGTTTGCTCACCTGCGCCGTTGCGGGTACGGGCGCCGCCCAGATTTCACTCGAACCAATCGCCAACAGACATAGCAATAAAGCCGCAAGATTCATCTGGCCCAACCTGCTTTCCAGTCAACCCATTTTTCAATCGCCTAACATCCGGGAGATGCCGGCCTCTTTGTCATTCCTCCCATAGCGAGAGACTAGCTTTCCAGCCGGAATGACATACCGGGAGGGTTTTGCAGCATCTTGTTTAGATGCAAAGAATTCTGTCTCGGTTATCGGCACATTGATTGCCTACATTGCGCCGCCTATTCTCCCTCCGAAGGTCCCGGATATTGAGCGCCCAGCGATGCGGGATCATTCCCCGCCAATTTTAACACCAGTTCGTAATGCAGATAGTCGAAGGAGCGCGCAGCGGTTTGGCCAAATCGTTTTTTGTAGTTCTCGCGGGTCTTCTCGATGTCTTCTTTGAGCAACAGGTAGAGGTTCTTGTTTGTTCGCCCCTCCTCAATCTTGGTCTTGTGGTAGGAAAGCAAATCCTGGACGGCTACTCGGGCGAACCGGTGAGCCTTGCGATGAGACTCCCGGTCCTCCTCCGGCAATGACTCCGCGTCCGGCGGTGAGGCAACGGCCGAGGCCGTCCCCGGCGACACCGGAATGCTCGCAGCAAAGGAACCTGGAGGTGGTCCCTCCTGAGGCAGGGCGCCGGAGCGCGGGGCCGCTTGCTCTCCATCCGCGGAAATTGTTTCGGCTCCCCCTGTTAAAGAACTTGCCGGCTGTGATTGCGCTTCCTCCAGCGGTATTGCGGGAGTTGCCTCCGCTACGGCGGCGGTCGGCACAGGACGCTCCGCCAAGCCCGTTGCCCGTCCCGCAGCCGTCTCCAGGCTCAGACCGGCAACTCTGGCCAATATCTCCAGGGCCGATCGCTCTACCGATCCCGCAGAGCGGGACCCCGCATCGGCGTAAAGCGCCGCCACCACCCGCCCTTGTACCACAACTGGTAATAAATAAAGACTTTCTTCCGCACTGTCCCCCAGTGCCCGCTCGAACGCCGGAGGAAACATATCCGGCGAGCGGGAACGCGAGATGGCTTGCTGGGAATCGTTGAGATCTTTGAAAATCCCCGGTTGACTGACCGGCACGCTGAGCGACCGCAAACCGCCGGCGGCTTCGCCTCCAAACCCTTCCGCGCGCCAAAAGGCAAAGCCGTCCGCCCGCCGTACAAAAAGGGCACAGCGCCCGGCAAATTCTGCCGAGCTTTGCAGATATGCCCCCATGACTTCACTTTGTCCCTTGGGCTGAAGGATGCGCGAAATACATTGATTCAAGGCCGCGAGTGCTGGCGCGGCAGGCGGAGCAGTCGTCGCGACAGCGTCTCCCCCCGGCAAGTTTGCCAGTGCGGCTGAGATCTCCCCTCGAAGCTCCCGGCCTAGCTGTTCGCGAAGCGATCCCAACCGGCTGTCAACCAAACGCTCGACTGTGGCTCGGAGCGCCTGCTCCAGAGCGGTGGTATCCATCATAAGATTTAATTAATCCAGATTGAAAATTAATGCCGCAGGTGGGCTTGTGTCAAACAGTTTTTGCGAATCTCGTGATTAGCCATAAAGATACAGGAGCCAGAATAAGAGCCTCTCCGTTCGACTTCCTCGACTTCTGACTCCTGATTCCTGGTTCTTGACCCCTGTTTTATTGGCCTATCCGGCGGCAATCGTGTTTGCGTCAACTGATCGCTTGAAATTGTTGCAAATTTGGACACAAACTCAAACCTGAATACAGCCGGCCGGTTGGCGCCATTTTCTCAAAGTATGCCTTGGATTAAGGCTTCATTAGATATCTGATCGTTGACAGCCTCCGAGAGGCTGATCTTTGGTCCGATAATTGCAAGACATTATTTTGGAGGGCAAAATGAAAAAAACACTAACTCTTCTGCCAGTTGTTTTTTGGAGCTTGATGCTTCTTGCCGGGGCTGCGGATGTACAACCACAACCGACTGTCCATCGTTTGGAGTATATCCATTACAACACCGTGGCCCACTCGGTCGAATGGGGAGTATCCGAGGGAACCATGAATGACGCTGGGGATTTCTTACCTAGTGAAACCCCCGTAGCCACCTATTCGATGAACCTCCAGAGCGGCATAATGACCCACGACGGAGAGATCAGCCGGCTCAGCCCGCGTGACGACTACGACGCATTCCGTGCCTTTCAAGCACTTTCCATGCTGATGCAGGTCTACACGCAGAGCTGGGATAGCCCTGGCGTTCCCAACGTACAGCAGGGATCAGGCGACCCTGACGTGCAGGATTCCAGCGGAGACATTTCGGTCAGCAGGATCAGTCAATCTGGATCAGCAATGGCGCTGCCATCTCGGCCCGGTTGCCTCGACCGCTCTGCTAAAGATGCTCTGCAAGGGAAGAGAAAGTTGGCGAAGGGTCTATTGTGATATCACCCGTCTCTACAACATTCGAGAGTCGGATGAGAACTCATTTACACTCGAAGTGGAGCGGCGCTTCTTTACCCTCCGGTAGTTTTTACTCGATATGGAGCCGAAGCTGGGTTAGAATAAAATTGTAGGAAATCCACTGGGGGGGCGAAACGGCTTCGACGGGAAGGAAAGCGGCTAAAAGGCATACCGGGGTTCATGCACCCGTAATCGCGTGAAAAAAACTCAAGTGCCAATAACGAATTGGCCTACGCTGCTTAAAAACAAGTAGCGTCGTCGCCCCGCCTCAGCCCGTAGGAGCGGAAGCGGCGTCATTTTAGCGGGCTGGCTCGTTCTTCTCGGTCCGTGAAGGGGGAGCGAGATCCATCGGACTAGCGGCTGGTAATTCTTGTCAGATCGATGTTGCCGGCTGCGAAGCTTTTTCGAACTGACTAAGTATGTAGTCTTTTAGCTAGGAGCCTTTTCGGACGGGGGTTCGACTCCCCCCGCCTCCACCATTCTCCGCATCCTTCTAAATAACTTCCGAGCCGCTGATGAACCCACCGGGCGCGCCAGCAATCTAAGGGAATCCTCAGCCTCTGAAGATGTGAAAGCTCTGATGCTGTTAAAACGAGAGCCGCAAAGCGAACTGAATCTGGCGAGAAGTGGTGATGGTGTGGGCAAACGTTCCGAATGCCGGGTTGACGCGCGGTTTGTCCGCACTTCCGTTGAATAAGATGGAAGCAGCAGTGCTAAAGGGCCTGAAGTTTGAGCGGTTCGTCAGGTTGAACACCTCCATCCGGAACTGGAGCCGCCGCTTGCTGTCGAGAAGAAAGTCACGCTGCAAAGACGCGTCGAGCGTAAAGGCTCCTGGTCCTTTCACGGAATTGCGCCCATTGTTGCCGAGCGTACCCGCGGCCGGCACATCGAATGCGCAGGGGTCGAAGTAGCGCTCCGGGACGCCAACGGGAAGTCCGGGCGCCAGTCCGTAGCAAGCCGTCGTAACGCCTGTGGTCGGATTGCCGTTCCTGCCGGGCCGCAGGTTCGGGCGGTTCGCCGCAAACAGATAGCCGGAATTTCTTACATTGATCTTTAAGTTGATCGGGACTCCGTTACGCAGTGACGAAATCCCCCCAAGACGCCAACCGCCGAGCAGCCGCGCTGGGATCCCATCCTTCCACCACCGCCCCTGGCTGCCAAATGGAAATCCATAAAAGTAGCTGACGGTCAGGCGGCTTCGGATATCGAATTCGGACACCGCCCGGTCCAGTGTGCGCGACAGCCCGTATTGGATGGCGTCATTATTCGCACCAAAATTGGAGGCGTCATCGATGGACTTGCTGTAGGTATAGTTGGCCTGGAGGCTGTTTCCCCGCCCAAAATTTCTATTCGTCGAAAACTGAAGCGAATTGTAAAAAGACTGTGCGTCGCTGCTCAGCAAATTCACCGAGCCGAAAGCGGGATTGACACCCACAGTGCCCGCCGGAAAATAGAGCGAGCCGTCCGCGCGCCGGACTGGAACGGGGAACTGGTTGATTTCATAGGCGCGGTACAGATGGTTTCCGCGGGCTCCAACGTAGGAAATCTGCAGCCGCCAATTCCCGGGAAGCGGGTGACGGAGCGAAGCATTGTAGCGGAGTACTGTGGGCGAGCGCATATGCTCGTAATCCATGATGAGCGCTTGAATCTGGTTGGTTTTTTGTGCCGCCGCCGCATCCAAGGCCCGCGGGAAAAAGTCGCCGGCACGCAAGTTGACAAGCGAGGCCGCCTGGTAGAACGGCGGAGACAACCCACGTGCGTCGGCAACATATTCCAACATTTGGTCGTAGTAAACTCCGAAACCTGCACTGAAGACGGTAGCTCCCGCAGGAGACCAAGTTATACCCACCCGTGGAGAAAAACTGCGAAAGGAAGGATTGCTTTTCAGGTACGGTCCGACCTGCATCTGGGTATCGTGCAAGGGATCGGCCAGAAAAGCAGTACGCCCGTCTCGGTCATGAATCAGCGTGGCGAACTCATACCTCACGCCCAGACTAACCTGGAACCGCGGTGAGAGGCGGTACTCGTCCTGGAGGTAAACGCCCGTCAGCGTCTGCCGGTACGCCTTCGAGCCGTCGGAACCTGGCAGCGTCACCGTCAGACCCGTGGTTCCCGCCGACCCCAAAGGAATCGAGTCTTCCAGGGTCAGGAAATTTTCGCGGCTGGCAAACGACCATACCGCCCCCTCGTTCGAACTGCGGAAAATGTCCCAGCGGTAGCGGTGGATGTCAGCGCCGAGCTTCAGGCTGTGCGCCCCTCGCTGGAGGATCACATCGCCCGCGAACTGAAACGAGTTCATGATGCTGGATTGCGGAAGCGAGGGAGTAGGGCCAAACACGGTGGATCCCAGTATCTGAATCACTCCGAACTGGGGGGCGCCGGGAACAAAATAAAGTTCCCGAGGAATCTGGAAATCCGACACCGCCTCCTGTCTGGCTGCCGGGCGCGTGTAGGCAAACCGAAAAGCTGCAATCAGGCGCGGATTCAAGATACGGCTTTCCACAAGAGTCAGATACTGCTGCCGGCTCTCGCTGCGCGTCCGTATATCTCTTACCACTAACTGCGAATCATAGGAGGTTGCATCGTCAAAGCTATACCGGCCAAAAACACTATCCCGATCCGAAAGGCGATGATCCACCCGGCCGGTGAGGAAAATCTCGTTTGTTGGGAGAAACAGGACGGTGGAAGTAACACCAAATCCATTTCCCAGCGTTCGCACATTCGTCGGCGGGTACAAAGCCAAGTACGGTTTCACCCGGGGGTCCACCTCGACGTCGGACAACTGCCTGACATCCAGGATGTTGTGAGGATCCGTAGTAGTCTGCCGGTCTCGCATGACCTCCATCGCCGCCATCCAATACGTACGCTTCTGCCGCAGCGGACCGGTCATTGTGAAGCCGAACTGGTTGCGTTTGAACGGAGGCAGGCGTGGATCGTTCGGTTGCTCCCGGCGGTCGAAAAAATTTCGCGCATCCAGCTTGCTGTTGCGGAAAAACTCGAACAGCGAGGCGTGGAACGCGTCCGTGCCGGAGCGGCTCACGGAGTTGAGCACTCCTCCGCTTCCCCGGCCGTACTGCGCCGAGTACTGGACTCCGTAAACCTGCACTTCCAGCATGGAGTCCGCACCCAATTGAACCCCAGCCGCGCTTCGCGGAACCTGATTGCCGGTGTCCATGATGTTGGTGCCGTCCAGGAAGAAGTTGTTGGAAGACGATCGTCCCCCGGAAACAGTCAAGTTGCCGCTTCCTCCGCCACGGGTGGCAGAGCCGCCCGAGACATCGCTCATCGAGCCCTGAAGCGTGGCCAGTTGGCTATAACTGCGCCCGTTGAGCGGGAGACCGACGAGTTGGCTTTCGCCAATTTGGGCTCCCGTACCCGTGGGTGCGGTGCTGGGTGATCCTTCCGCCTGTCGCGGTTGTGAGGGCCGACTATTCTTGCTCGCGGGCTCCACCGTCACAGTGACTTCGGCTACTTGTCCGGACTTCACCTCGATGTGCGCGGGGCTTCGGATAGCGAACGTCTCCGGCGAAACGGTAAAGACATAGACTCCGGGTCGGACTCCGTCGAACTCAAACCGGCCTCCCTCAGGGCTGTTTTGGTACGTCATTCCCTTGTCCGGATTCGTGAGGATGAGCCGGACTCCCGCCGCGGGTGCTCCCGACTCGCTGCGAACTGTCCCCCGAATCCTGCCCGCCGCCTCCTGCCCCAAGGCTCTGGATAGAGACAATAGCGGCAGGGCGAGCTGGACGACCAGACAAAATATCCAGCCACTGGGAACCGTCTTTATCCAATTCATTCTTAATACTCCCGCGGCGATCTTTTTCCGCAAGACCAATGTACCCGGAATTAAATTCTTGGCCCTCCGACGGTAGCGAGTATACACCCATTTTCCTACGGTTGCTAAGAGCCCCACCGTTATTGACCTTCGAGGTTAGAGTTCAAAGTTTCTTCCGCGATTTCAAATCGGAATCAAAATGAAAAGCGTCAGGCATAACCCGCCCAATGTCACTTACTTTACGGGAATGACTTCGGACCCATCCCCGCAGGGGATCAACACAATAGCCGGGGGCAACGCCCCCGGTTTCTTGTGATTAGCCGTTCGACCCTGAAGGGGTCGCACAGGCTGTTCGACCCCTTCAGGGTCGATCGTCTTACATCTTAACCGGGGGCGTTGCCCCCGGCTGTTATCTTCCGCCCTTTCAGGGCAACAGCGCTGTTGACCCACAGCCTATAAGTAAGTGACATTGGGCATAACCTGCCACTCAAAACTTTCCGTGTACCTCGGAGGCGCTTTTCCGCAGTTTTAAGCGATTCGGGAGACTCGAAAAATCAATTAGTTGCCTGTTTTCAAAAACCTTGTCAAGGGCGACTCCCCCGCCTACACCAAATAATGTGGATTGAAATCATTGATTGGGTCGCGGCTGTCGCGCTTTTGCCGCGAGCGTTATTTCTGAGGGGGCATGTTGAGCCGCTTCTCGACGTCGATGAGGCGGTCCTCGATGGTTGCCAGGCGGCTCTTGAGACCCTAACTTTGGCTTTCAATCGCGGAAATCCGCTTCTGATTCGATTCCGTGAAGGCGTAAAACGCCCCAAGCAGCCGCGTTTCACTGTCGCGCACCAGTTCTTCCACGCGCTCTTCAAAGGCATGGAAACGGTTGTCCATTCTCACTTCGAGGTCCTGCAGGCGAGTGTCCATGCGGGCTTCCAGGCCTTGCAGGTCGGCTTTCGTTGCTGGCGTGTTTCCGTTGTCCATTGATTTCTCCTCCCAAAGGATACACAAAAAAGCAACCGCTAACCATGTAGTCTTTTAGCCAGGAGCCTTTTCGGACTGGGGCTCGACTCCCCCCCGCCTCCACCAAATCCTTGTCCTGAGCTTGTCGAAAGGCGAACCTGTCGACGGGCGCCAAATGTATTTCTGCTACATCCTGCCGACCAGAGGAAGTACCCAAGAAAGAGTTAAAACAGCAAAAACTTTCTCTATTTTCCTCATTCTTGTCCATGACTTACAATAGCCTGGCCCTTGTTTTTAATAACTTAGCTTTGGAATGACAATTGCTCTTGAAGCTTGTTATCCTTGAGCAGTCGCATTGCTCTACCCCCAGGGTCAGACGGAACAGGGATAGGTAAAAACTTGAAGTTCTGCAAAGGAGCAACTGTAATGACTAAGCCGGTTCGTTGGATACAAGCTGTGAAAGGGGTCGTTTTTCTGTCGTTCTTTCTGATGATTGCGACGGTGACCCCGGCGCGCGCGTCCACGTTTGATTATTTGTTTGGGTCCAGCGGGGGTTTCAACTCGACTCTCACACTTACAGATAGCGCAAGCAACGTGACGACCTATACCACGAACACCAGTGCGTTCTTCAACAATAATCAGGGGTGGTGGAGCAGCGTTTCGGCCAACGGTGACACCAACGATAACTGGATCGTTGGAGTCCTTGGAGCCGGAAATTATTACCATGACTACTTCACGTTTGACCTGTCCGGGTTAAGCGCCACGATTACCGCAGCCAGTTTGACCACAGAGCGGGCCGGCGCTACGGGGACCTTTCCTTACACGATGTGGGATGTTTCGACGGATGCTGCAACATTGAACAACAAGGCCGTTTCCCCGAATCTCGCGATTTTTGCCGATCTGGGCTCAGGAAATAGCTACGGGACTAACCTGGTGGGCCCCGGAAATTATTCTGACCTCCTGACTTTCACTCTGAACGCTCAGGGCGTTGCAGATATCAACAGAGCCGAAGGTCACTTTTTCTCGGTCGGCGGCTGTATTTCTAATCCCAATGTTGATCCGACTTGTGGTACCACTGCC
>Ga0207110_10190_pt1 | contig 15180 bp, 11 predicted proteins | sample Alteio_BWMinHeat_74_FD_153582 | JGI IMG/M metagenome (GOLD analysis project Ga0207110, IMG submission 153582) | Enriched cells from forest soil in Barre Woods Harvard Forest LTER site, Petersham, Massachusetts, United States -... | ecosystem: Environmental > Terrestrial > Soil > Temperate forest >...
ACCTTGTCCATCAACTGATCTACCTCGGCATCCGATTTCGTACTGCCGGATAGAAGCGCGAGCGGGAACAGATCAGAAACAGACAGAGAGGCAATCACGAAATTAGAAACCTCCGCCGCCAACTACAGCAGCAGCGACTAAAGAACAGACTCCTCAAAAAGCAATCCGAGGAAAAGAACGCCGAGGTGCATTGATTAAGCAATTTATGGCGCTTTAGAAGAGAAATATTTATAACCCCGTGCGTAAGCGCGGGGTTTTTTATTATTGTAATAGTGAGGTGCAGCCGTGACTTTTAAGTCACGGCGAATGTTCCGTTTCGCTGTACCCTAAAGGGTACGACTACAAATCTCTCATGATCTATTTCGATAATAGCGCTACTACTTCCATCGCTCCTGAAGTTCTAGAAGCCATGCAGCCTTTTCTTGAAGGGGAGTTTGGGAATGCATCATCGGTTCATACAATTGGAAGTCGGGCGCGAGTTGCACTTGAAGGGGCGCGGGAGATTATCGCTCAGGCAATTCACGCCGAGCCGAAGGAGATAGTCTTCACTTCCGGCGGGACGGAGTCGAATAACTCGGCTATCAAAAGTGCTCTATTCCATCATTACATCGAGCATTTTTCGGGTAATGCTTGGAGCGATCTTCATACAATAACAACCCCGGCAGAGCATCAGGCTGTGCTCGAACCATTCGAATGGATTTCAAAATTAGGAGCGAAAGTATCTTATGCTAGCGTGGATGGATTTGGTCATGCTATTCCGGAAAGTATTGACGAGCAATTAACTGACAATACTGCTTTCGTCTCGATCATGATGGTAAATAATGAGACCGGCGCAATTAATCCAATTTCCGAAATAGCAGCCAAAGTCAAGTCGAGATCGAAAGCTTTGATTCATTCGGATGGTGTTCAGGCTCTCGGAAAAATACCGATAGATGTTCGAGAACTGGGCGTTGATTTTCTTTCGCTTTCCGCGCACAAGATTCATGGGCCTAAAGGGATTGGGGCGCTTTATATTAAGGCAGGAACTCCGTTTGAGCAACTGCTGCATGGGGGTTCTCAAGAGCGGAACCGGCGTGGTGGAACAGAGGCTGTTGCGCTTGCAGTTGGTTTTGGGGAGGCTGTTAGCTTTGCTGTACCGGAGGTATTTGAAGCCGATGCTATAAAAGGACCCACAGGACTAAAGGCACAAAATGGACCAAAGGGATTCTCAGAGCATTATCGCAATCTGAGAAGACATCTTCTTGGGAAGCTAAAAGAAATCCCCGAAGTGGTTTTGAATTCGGCATCGGATGAATCGTCTGTCGATCCAATTGTAAATTTTAGTTTTACTCCAGAGGTGCTTGCCAGATTGGATGCCGATGCGCTTATCATTCGATTCGATATGGAAGGAATTGCAGTTTCGAATGGATCGGCATGTACTTCAGGAAGTCAGCAGCCATCGCATGTATTGCTTGCTATGGGTAAATCGGCAGATATTGCGATGAAATCGGTTCGAGTTTCTTTTTCGCGATACAATACTATTTCAGAGATAGATATGTTTATTAAAGCATTGAGGAATATCATTCCAAGTGGGTAATGTCGGATACATCCGTCAATCGCTGAATTTCCCGGAGAGCAATTCCATATCTTAAGCCTCTCGTGCTGACACGAATTTCATCTGAGCCGAGATATTTCATCGCTTCCGATAGAATGAGTGTCCCGGCAGGGAGAATATCTGCGCGAGCTTTATTGACAGCGGGAAAATTCTGGAGCAGCGTGGCTGTATCGGTTTTGAGGAGCATTTCGAGAAGATCGTCAATGTCATCTTTTTGCAGAATGTGGTTCTGGACTTTAGCGGCATCGAAAACATCGAGACCAAGATGCATTGCTGCGAGAGTCGTTGGGGTACCTGCTACAGCAACAAGGGAGCTTACATTTTTTAAGGACTTGAAAATATTGGACGAACCTGAAATGCGATTTAGATTTTCTCGAATAATTCGCCGGGCTTCTTCAACATTTTCGGTTGTAATGGATCTTTTGCTAAAACATCGTTCTGTCAAACGAACTGCACCAATATCTATGCTTTCGCCACATGCAGAATCACCGTTCTTGACAAAAGAAATCTCTGTGCTTCCTCCGCCAATATCTATCACGGCAGCATTTTGGACATCGCTCATTCCAAAGATAGCTCCCTGACAACCCCAGCGAGTTTCATCTTCGCCACTGAGAATTTCGATTCCAATTCCTGTATCTGATTTTGCTCGGTGGACGATCTCATCCCGATTTTTCGCATCACGAAAAACGCTTGTTCCTACAGCCGCTACAGAATCGACGTTCAGCGACTTGATAGTTTCAACATGCCGAAGCAACACATCGCGAAGCCGCAAGTATGCAGCCTCGATTATCACTCGGTCGCGATCGACAGCTTCGCCGAGCCGGGCAATGGCGTGGTCATCGCGCAATACGCGAAACGATTTTCCATCGGCTTCCACGATGAGAAGCAGGGCCGTGTTGGTACCAATATCGAGTGCCGCGATGCGCATGAATTACTTCGGAAAGGGAGGAGATGACAATTGAAGAGTAAGGCAAGCCCATTCGTTCTCATTGGTCTCGCTGATGAGATTGAAACCTATCGCTTCGTAAGCCAAGCGAACTTCTTCAGAATCGTAAATAAGAATCCCGGCGAGAATAAGCAAGCCATTAGTGACAAGATGAGATTTAATCTGGATGGCGATGTCGATCAGAACATTGCGATGAATATTTGCAAGAATGACATCGAATTTTTCAATTGCATTAATCGTCTCTTCGATGGTGCCTTTTCTAATTTCGAATTGGGATTCTGAAATATCATTCAGCGACCTATTAGCAATCGAATTATCAATGGACCAGACATCTGTATCGACACCTATCGCATTCATTGCTCCTCGCTGAAGTGCATAGATAGCAAGCACTCCGGTGCCAGTTCCAATATCGAGAATTCTCTTATCCTTCATATCAATCGTTTCAATTGCTCGAAGGCAAAGCCTCGTAGTTTCGTGATGGCCCGTGCCAAAGCTCATCTTCGGATCGATTACAATGAGGTGTTTTGGCAAAAGGCTTTTGGCCTCGTCAATCCGCCAGGATGGAGTGATAACGAGATCGTCAGTTATCCATTGAACCCCAATGCTGGCTTCCCATTCTGCATTCCAATCGCGGTCTTCTATTTTATCAGAGCCGAGATACTCAATGTCCTCGGTCTGAGCGCAAAATTCTGTCAGGGATTTTTCAAAACTCGGGTTCCACTCGCTGACTGGAATGAAAAAAGTCATACTCCCGTCGTCGTTTTCCTGAATGCCGCCGAGAGTACAATTTGTCAGAAAAAATCCTTCGAGCGAATCCAATTTCTCGGAGTCTCCTTCGAATTTGAGAGCTATGGATGCTTCGTTCATCCTTTAAAGCGAGGGAATATCGCGCGGGATGCGGTCGTAGATCAAAGTCAGAAGCAAACGGCCAACTTCTCCAAGCGTCTCCGCAGAAAGATGCTTCGGCAGATCGTCGAGAGTATGCCAATATTTTCGGTCAGCTTCTGGCGCTTCGTGACCTACAAGCAATCCATCAATTATATCGACGGATGGAATCCCCGCCTGAATCAGAGGCAGGTGATCGTCAGAAATTTGCGGGCCTTTTGTCGATTTGAAATGCGACAGACCAAGACTGGTGGCGGTGTTCCATACTTCATTTACAAACGATTGGCCGGATTGTATCGAATAACCTTCCGGCTGAAACAAGGCGTTTTTGTCACCGACCATATCGAGCAAAATCGCGAAGCGAGGATTGAAGTTCGCCGATTTAGTATTTACGAAATATTTTACTCCAAGAAAATACCTGTCCAGATTATCTACGCTATATTTCCCGTAATCCTCGCCATCGTCGAAGAAGAGATCGACCCCTATCGGCGGAGGATGATCCTTCATCTGCCGAGCCATTTCGAGCATTACGGCTGTTCCCGATCCGCCATCGTTAGCAGCCGGAATTGGCTTATTGCGGTTCGCAGTATCTGGATCCTCATCGGCCCAGGGACGAGAATCGAAATGGGTAACGATAAGGATTCGGTAAGTCGCCGATGGATTGAACGAAGCTATCACATTCGTGAGATTTAGCGTCTCATTCGGCTTATATCCTGGAGATGTGAAAGTCTGAAGCTCCACACTTGGAGTACATGCCAAAAGCTGCTTATTCAGAAAATCAACCTCTTTAGAGTGACCCTTGCTGTTCGGCTCCCGAGTGCCAAATGCAACCTGCGTTTTGACATCCGCCAAAGCCTTGAGGGAGTCAAACCCCGGCACAGGAGCAGGCGGAATCGCCGCCTGAGTCGCTTCCGTCCTTTGTGTCCCTTCGGTCCCTTGTTCCGGTTCTTTTTTGCGATTCAGGGCAAAATAGCCGATTATCAGAAGGCCAACGAAAAAAATAATATATATTTTGCGAAATTTCATAGAAAAAATGAGAATCAGGTGTAACAAAACTCCGCGAGGCAAGTTCTTTCTACCGCAACGGAAAACAAGCAAAGAATCTCTCTTAGGAACGATCGTTCCTAAGACTTCGACGAGATTTTGTGCCGAAAGGCGCTTTGTGCGGTCATCACAAAGGCAGCTTGAAAAAGACGTTGTAGTTTTCCGGGCGAGCAATTCCTCTCTTAGTGACCTCACCCAGAAAGCTGATTTATTGTCAAAAATGAACTGCCGGCGCCGGATGCTCTCCCTCTTGAGCATTCCTGCGACGGCAGTTCCATTTTACACTGGCCTTCCAAAGAGAAAACCGTTTTCATGTGTTTGTTCTTTCGAGTTCCCAGAAAGCTATCGTAAAAACACCAATTTCGTCAATTGTTATATTTCACACACACGGATTATGATTAATTTCCCCACTTTTCCCCACCTCGCACAGCCATTTTTCAATGAACGAACTTAGCACCCAATTCATACTTCATCTTTCATATTTTCCCCACAGGGTGCCCATCACAGTAGGTGCTAATATACGATAGAAAATTGGCATTGTCAATAGCCAAAGAAAGAATTGTTGAAATTTTCTCAGTGCCGTAGGCACGGCATATTTGTAGCCCCGGACGTCAGTCCGGGGTTTGCGGATTTTTTCAAGAGCCTGAGTCCCGGAGGGACGACAGATTATTGCTGGTGGAGAATGTGTCGTCCCTACGAGACTCTTGTTACGTTTTGCTTTGCTAACCCCGCGCTTACGCACGGGGCTACAAAGATGCCGTCCCTACGGGACTAAAAAGCATTCCCCGCCAGGCCGCAGCGCAGCCGGTGTTTGCCGCAACGGGCGATGGGGACGACAATATCCGCGCGACGGGAAGCAGATTTCAAAGTTGTTGAAGGATACTACATAAAGGCTCGACAGCCTGCTTACACTCCGGTGCCTCAGAAACTATGATGTGTTTCCAGAGTGCAATCTTCTTGCTTCCCGTAAGCTTCGTCTGCAATTGATTCAAAAGCATTTTCCCGTGAAACATGCTCCTTGCATCATCGCTCCATCCAGCCGAGAGGGAATCTGAAAGAAGATGAAACCATCGCTCAACTCGTGCGCGAAGTTTGCCCTCTTCAAAGTCGATTCTGTATTTGTCAATGGCTGCTTGCATATTTAGCACAAATGAATCAGCTAACATACCTGCGACGACAGGGTGATTCAAGCCTGAAGGAGACACATCGAGGTTGCCCGCCTCGAATCGAATCTCGTTCGTAACGTAAAGTGATACGCACATGCTCAAACTCTGTTTTGCGAATTCCAGCAGCAGGGACTCAACCTCGTCAGCGCTCGGCGTTCCAACCACTTTCAACTCTGCACACACCGATGCAATTGCCGCAGGATGCAGGAAAGTATTCTCGATGTGATAGAAGGGCAGGAAGTGGAGCTTCCCGCCAGACTTTGTGATGAAGTTTGCGACCTCATCCTCAGTGAGGCTATCTCGGTCACGGATCATGAGAAGACTTATTCCATGCAGACCCTTTTGGAGTGTTTCGGTAATGGCGGATAGGTTATTAATGTTGTTGCAACTACCTGCAGGAATAATAGCCAAGTCTGGCCTCGTTCCCCCTGCCAATGTAGCAAACACCTCCCTATCGATACTCCCAGGCAATCCCTCAACGAACAGTAAATTTTTCCCAAGAGCAATCATACCCACGTTTTCTCGCAGATTTGGAATGCGCCCGAGTTCTTCATAATTTGATCTATCAATACGCAAGACTTGGTTTTCTCCGAGGGGAGTCTTAGACCTCGGTCTTATGAAATGCACTCCCGTATCAATACAGGAACCGACAATATCAACCGAATGTGTGAAAAGAAAGAACTGATTCCGTTCTCCAATGGTATCTAGTGCCTTCAAGAGCCTGAATGTCAACTCGGGATGAAGATGGATCTCAGGCTCATCAATGACGATCACGCAGTCCGAGGGCTCTTGTAAAAGCAGATCAAAGGCGATAACCACCACTTCCTTTTCGCCCGATGATAGCTCATTGAACGTCCTTTTTACTCCGTCCTCATCCAAGTATTCTATTGTAGTGCTTTCTGCTGTGAGGGGCACCATCTTTTTAGGTGAGAGCAATTCTGCGAACAGCTTCTCGAATTTCTTAGTTGAGTCTACTTGTCTGGGAACACTTGCTGAGGTAAGGGCTTCATCGGCTGAGAACTGTGCGTCGGCGAGTCCGCCGAATCCTGTGATGAGCTTGACTTTTTCCCGCCACAACAACTGGAATACTTCGACGTGCCGTTCTCTCACCCTTTTCGAAGTGAATCCCTCTTCAGCTTCTTCACTCTCGGGATCGCCGATCTGACCTATTGTGAGCTGCTGAAAGTTTATCGCTTCTATTTGACGAGCAGAGTCGATATGAATCAAACGTGCCTGTGTGCGTATCTTCTTCCGCCGTAGCGCATGATATGACCAAAAGTTGCTGTTCGGAACTGTGATTTCCTTTGCTTTCCAGCTTGTCTCTTCATCGGGGTTGGTTGCTTCTAAGACGACTAACGATCCTGGTGGTGGATTACCGGCGTGTTGAAATAGCCAGCAAATTGCATCCTTTAATTTCGTCTTGCCTACACCATTAGGACCAGCGACCACCACCAAGTCGCCGAGTTCATCTAATTCAGCATTTCGCAACACATTGAATTCAACGATGTGAAGTTTCTTGATCCTCATAGGCTCTAAATAATATCCTTGTTTTACAACAATTTTCTCTGCTCCACCGCCATATCCTCACAGCCGTGCGCTTAAACGTAGAACGTCCGAGAGTTAAATCTGGATAGCCAGGGCGTTTGATAGTTAAGTGTTTGGTGTATGTACTGGTGGAGCGTTATCGGCGAATGGGTTATCACCAGGCTTCGCGAGGTCATAGCCTTCGGCGTACGTTGTTTTGATCAAATTGCTCAACAGAGGGATGTTCCCGGTGATGAGTCCGTCTGCTCCCATGTCGAGATAATTCTTCATAAATCCTTCATCATCGATCACCCAGCCATAGGTCATTTTGAGTCCGCCGGCAATTCCTCGGAATCGAATGGCTTCCTTCACCCATTCCGAGTAAACATCGTAAAATCCGCGCCATAGCAGATCGGTGAGGCCTGCCCCATAAGTGTAATTAATTCCCAGCGTACAGAAGTGTCCATACACCGTTGCTGGCGCAGCGCCCTCATCTACACCAACTGCTTCAAACGGTTTTTGATTGCCCTTGACCCCATCCAAAAAAGGCATCGCTAACGGGTCGCCGACCGTCGTTAACATTGGAATGTTGTTGAACTCATCGGAAAATTCCTTACGGATTACCTTGTAGAGATCCATAATATCATATTTGTAAGGCGGCTTCAAGTCAAAAGCTATTAGTGCGAGATTCTTTATGCTTCCGCTCCGAATCAAATTACCCAAGTCGTTCAGATAGCTTTTAAGCGATGGGTAGTCCGCTGGATTGCCCGAATCGTGATTAACATAAAACGACTTTGTCGGCTCGTCGTAGTGTACATCGGGTTCAATCGCATTAGCCCCCAGCCTGAGACACGCATAAGCGTCATGCACGGTATTAGGGTTGTGTCCGATAATATAAAATTTTCTTTTCATGGTCAAAGTAGATAAATGAGGTCAACCAGTTCCTCCGCAATGTGTTCGCGGAGAATATCGAGGTTGTCGCCGAAATATAGTTTGTTGGTGCCCATAATATGGAGTACAATATACGAAGGTTATTGAACGCCCTGACATCGTTGATTAATTCTCCCGAACCCACTTTCCCCCCGCATCGTTAATAGCGCATGATTTTTAGACACTCGTGTATTCTGTCCATTGCGGCTCTTATCGCATTTAGTTCAATCGCTGCCAAAGCGCAGTCCAATTCAGGAGTGCTGGAGCATACCGCTCCGCCGCTGCCGCTCTCGCAGGAGGAAGGCACTCTCGCTTTCGAGCGGGACAAACTTTCGTTTGCGCCGCAATCTGTCGGCATAGAAAATTGCGTCAATTTCGCGCTCAACAATACGACCGATCATCCTCGCCTCATGACCGCGCTCCGTTCGCTCGATCCAAAGCATTACAAGATCACCTCCCCTGCTGCGGAAATGCTGCCGATCACTGTCGGCGCGAACACGACGTTCTATCTAAATATCTGCTTCAAAGCTGATGAGGTCAAGTCATACGAATCTGAGCTTCTTGCGATTTTTCAGGGAGATACTATTCACACCAAGCTTTCCGGGCGCGGTGTTGCTGCACCGGAGGTAATTCCGATTCCGAAAGAGACGACTATTACTTCACTCAAGAAAAAGAAGCACGAATGGACATTCCAGTTCGGACTTAAAACTCGCGGAACTATAAATCTTACTCTCGAAAATATGATGGGCAAAACAGTCCGCAATTTTCCATTCAATGAAGTCAAGACACCCGGATATTACGAGACCAGTTTCGATGAAAAGTCCGACATCGGTAAAAAGTTAGATAAAGGAAGCTACATTCTCCGGTTAGAAGAGACGGATATGCAATTGAAAACGAAAGTGCACGACTCGAAGCTCGTAGTGATAAAGTGATTGGGCGCGGGAACCGCGCCACTACATTTTATCCAATTATCTGTGAATTGTAAATGCCGTTTCATGTTCCGGAAGCTCACCCCAATCCGGGCCGACCACCTGTATCTCGCTTGATTGCAGGGCCTGCACAACAACGTCATCAGATTCTTTCAAATTCGTCCATCCACGAAAGATGGTGTCGCAATCCATAACAACCTGCGTGTAGTTATTCTCTGATAAAAGCTTGACATGAGCCATTTTGCCCTCAGTTAGCATCACATCGGGGCGGTTTACGAAATTTTTCTGGGATGAATCGAGCCACACGCCGGAGCGAGTTATAGTAACTATTATTCCTGAGTCTTTCACATCATGCTGCTCAACAACCGGGCGCAGCATTATCCGAAACCCTTCGCCATGCTTGAGAACGATCCCCATCGTAATAATATATTGCGTGGCGCCATAATAATTTAGGTCTATCGCTGCGGTATCTCGGAGCGTTGCTTCGTAAGGGCCCTGATCTACCCCGCCGAGCGAAGTGAGAACGACGGCATCTACAACGTGCGGCCCCCCGATGTGGAATTCATAAGGATTACATCCACTTTCTGCAAGGACTAAAGCGACAGAAATGACGAAAAACGATACACGTGAAATGTAATCAATGATTCTATTTCTAATCTGGAGATTATTCATCTTTCTTCTCTTCATCTTTTCTCTCATTGATCTAAAGCGCGCAAAGCGCGAACAGTCTCCGGTGATTTATTCCAATCGCCTAAGAAGAATGTGATTCCGACATACAATGTGCTGAAGCTCGTAGCTGATTCAAGCCCCGCAGTATTGAATATCTGCGGCGAAAAATCTCCCGGCGAGCCAGTTGCATATCCGGCTGTGATGCCGATGTTGTTAGCAGTTTTTGTATCTAACTTCAGCCGTGCGCCAACGTTCAGCATCGAGGATGGGTAGTAATTAATTTCGGCGAAAGGTTCGAACATCAGGTCTTCGCCGAAAATGTATGCCCTGTATCCAACCCTTAGTGGAAATATGCCAAGACCCTGCTTATCGAATGCCATCGGCATCCAATTGAGGAGCGATGTACCAGCCCAAAAATGGTAATTTCCGAATGGCAGCGGGATCTCAACGCTGGCTAATTTTATCTGGGCGGCGTTGAAAGGAATTGCCGAGTTCGACAATATGCTGATATAGTTTTGAGATGTGACCATGAACGAACCCTCGAATACGTTCACGTCGATGCCGGTATAAACGTAGTCTTTCCATTCCTTTTCCGTCTCTTCGACTTTGTTGGTGAAGTCAAGCACGCTTGTGCCAAGTCCAAAGTATGGAAATGCATGCAAGGAAGCGTTGCTTGAAGTCCATGAGAAGCCATCGGCGAATCCGGCGTAAGCTCGAACATTCAATCCTGCCAGAGACCCGACTTGAAGCTCGGCGCCTAAATTGGCATACATAGACGGGAATAAACTCCCGCCGAGAAACGGCGAAAAAATAATATAAGGAATTTGATCGCGAATAAAAAAGCGCCGGCGAACATAAACATTAGTTCCATAACTTGTCAGCCAATTGTTGCGATTCTCATCGGGAGCCAGCAGTTCTAACGCGCTCCATCCCACAGTCCAATTGGGCGCGTCGTTAAACCATCGCAGACGAAACTCCATCGGAGCTATGCGGACCAACTCTCCCTTGAAAAGTTGGTTTCCATTGGAGTTATTCGGATTGATCGAATCCCCCGGCAACCAGAATGTACCGGTTGCAGGTGGAAGAAATTCACTGGCTGTAAAGAGAGAGTAGATACCGAACAGGCCGGGTCCTAATCCATTCATGCTGCTGCTGCCGATAAGGCCCGCTGTCTCGATACCGCCCGCGCGAAGGAAGTTCGGATAAATTCTATCGTGTGTCGAGTCGAACGAGAGCGTGTGCCGCTCGATGTTCGTCTCCCGCGAAGATGGGAAGACAACGCCATTATCCGCCCTCGATCCGGGGACATTGCTAACAGTCTCGCGCATAGTGGAGTCGCGAATGGTGATAGTGTAATAGTCCGTTTCCGTACGTGTAAGCGGCCCGCCCGGATACTGGCTCGAACAACTCGCAAGAAATAAACAACCGAGTATTGTTATACTCGTCATTCTTGAATATGATCTAATCAGGTTTTCCATAATTGATTCAATCGAAAACTTTAATAAACTCTACGCGCCGCGAGCGCAGACGGAATATTTCATCTGACTCGCCGGGCCGCCTTGCAAGTGGGTCAGTGCGGCCTTTCGATGTCACGCGAATAATTTTCTTCGGGATGCCGCGCTTCTCCATTTCACTTGCGACAAACGAAGCTCTTCGAAAACCGAGACGGTCGTTATATGCATCAGAGCCAAGCGAATCGGTATGGCCTATGATAATCAATTGTTTCAAATGATCGAGCGAACGCAGCGCGGAGTGTGCCGCAAGGTCTATTGCCTGTGTCCACGTAGTAGATGAGGCCTGGCCGTTATCGTCTATTGTATATTCATAAGGATGCATGTAGTCGTCAAAAGGAAAATTTATTCTGAGAACGAGCGTATCCGGCAAATGCAGACTCACATTCACAGCAGAATCCTTGAAGCCTCGAAGATCAACATGCCTTACATCGTAAAAAGCGTCCTCTGTTTCAGCTCCGACATCGTACACGTGATCGCGCTTAACTTTGAATCCCATCTCGCCACTGGCTGGAATAACGCCGCGATAAATCTCCTGAGAATCCTCACGAACATAAATGTCCGAACCCACTGCCGGCCGCTCCGGCATTCCGCGCATAACATGAGCAAAAATCTCCACCGGGCCAAGAACAGGTACAGGAAGTGGTGGCGGTGGTGGCTTTTCTGTATCCACATGCAAATGTGCTGTAGCAGGCCGCTCTTGTGGAACATGTCCTTCTGCGCTAGCTAACGTCACATAAGTCCTGGTGATCGTATATAGATTCATTCCGCCTTCGCTTGCCGGAGCATTTGACGACCAGAAAAATGCTGTGTCGTTCAATGCAGTCGGAAATACCTCGTCCGAAGGAGTATTTATCGGCTTGCCAAGATTTTCAGGCTCGGAGTACCGGCCTTCAGTGATGTGCGTCTTAAAAAGATCGTAACCGCCGACGGTCTCATGCCCATTCGAAGAGAAATACAAAGTGTTCGGATCGCTTGGCGAAATAAATGGAGATAGTTCGTCGCAAGCCGAGTTTACAGGCTCTGGCAGCGGGCGCGGTTCAGTCCAATTCTTCGATGTGGAAGTAGGGCGTTCAGAATACCAAATATCCGTGCCGCCATTTCCACCCGGACGGTCGCTGACGAAATAAATATGAGTGCCGGATATATCGAGAGTCGGCTGGCTGTCGAAATAGCGTTCAGAGTTCAACGCAGTCAACTCGCGAATGTCCGAAAATGAAACACTGTCGTCATTTACAGATATCTTTGCGGTGTAAAGATCGAAATCGTCCGGATCGGTATTATGGGCTTTTGCGGAAAAATAAAATAGGCCGTCAATTTTGGAATAAAATCCTGCGCCAATGGGCATTGGGGCGGTGCCGATATCGGGGATCCTTAATTGACCGTACTGCGTCGTCCGAATAAACTTAGCTGAATAAAACCGCTGCACACCTGTCTCGGAAACATTATCGGCAGCGCTCGTCCGGTTGCTGGATATGAGTGCAACATAACCTATAGAGTCCGGTACGAATGTAATTGCATAATCATCCGCCCCGCTGTTTTCCGGCACTGGCAGCATCGTTATATGCGATTGTGCATTCCCCGGCCCATGAAACATTGTATCGAGAAGCAACTTATCGAAGCTTCCGGCTTTACATACCGGCACGGGCGGCGCCGGACAAACAAGCGGCTTGACTTCGGTCTGCGGCGAGCAGCCGAACCCGCATACCAAAAGGAGGCACACGAGCGTTAATCGCTTTCGAACAAGGTTGATCGGGCTTACAAAGTGCATAAGTTGGAGACCTGACTATATTCTAACACCTAAATTACGCAATTGTTTTGGTCACAACAGAAAAAAGGTCTTTTGTGCCAACAGCTTCCTGAGTCCAGAAAGGCTCTGCATACCGAACACCGATCCTCATTCCAAAATGGCTATCTCTCGCTCTAAGCCATTCGAAGAAACCGGGTTGCGACAAAAACGTCTCTTTTTCCTTCGTAAGGGTAGAGGGTAGAGGGTAAAGGGTAGAGAGAGCCGTCGCGCTCCCTAAAACTTTGCTTTTTATCTCTTCTCCTTTACCCTCTACCCTTTGCCCTTTACCCTCGGTACTTTGCCCTTTACCCTTTTCGTCTCCCCGCTGAAACTGAGATCCGAAAGCCTCCATCGCCTTCATCTTCTCATCAAACACAGGCGTCACATCCACTATCAGCTTCGGCTCGAAAGAATATGTCTGCATGTAATGAAGCACTAAGAGAGGACGATGTGCCTCCTGCTTCACGCCATCTTCATCGGTGGTTTCGATTTTGGCAAGACCAGCATAAAATGCAACCCGATGCGCAAGCTCCGCCGCCGCCTCGTGATCGGGATGCCGCTCGAACTTGCTTGGGGCGAGCAAGATCGTTGGCCGCGTCTTTCGAATTTGCACGATGAGCGATCTCTGGTTCTCCTGCGATAGTTCGATGTTGCCATCGGACATGCCAAGATTCACACGGTAGTTTAATCCGAGAATTTTCGTTGCCGCTTCCGTTTCACGCGCGCGAGTTTCCAGCGTCCCGCGAGTGGAAAGCTCCCCTCGCGTCAGATCGACAATTCCTGTCCGCTTGCCAGAGCGCTTAGCCATCAGCATCGTGCCCGCGCACGAAAGCTCGACATCGTCGGGGTGCGCGGCTATTGCGAGTAAGTCTATTGGTTGCATAGTTGAAAGTGGATAACGGATAGTTGATGAAGAAGATTTGAAGTAGGCACTGAAAAATGCGGCACTTTCGGCTTCCAAACGTGTTACGAACTTCAAGGAGTTCTATGATTATGACATGCAAGCGAGCGTTTCGGCCTTCTCTCTTTTTGACTATTATGGGGATATTATGTGCAAGTTCAGAGCAGTGCCGCGGACAGGAAGTATGGACGCAGGTATCTCTCCCGGATGTAGCAGTTCCGTTTAGTTTAAACATAGAATTTCCGACTGCGGACACAGGGTATGCAACACACTTAAGCGACAGCCTTTTCCGCACGACGGATGGTGGTCAGAGCTGGGCCGCAGTCGACTTGCAGCTTGATCATCCTGAACCGAGTGCTTATGGCACATCTGCATTGACCTTCTTCGGCCCTAATGGCTGGCTCGTAGTTTATGAAGCGGACTCTAATGCCACCCTGACAAGGCTTTTGAAAACGACGGACTATGGTTTTACATGGACCATGATTCCGTTTGACTCTTCGTTGACGCAACTATATATTTACTTCAAGTCTTCATCGCTCGGATATCTATCGGGTAGTAACCTCAATAATAATTTTTTGTCTATCACGACTAATGGAGGTTACACTTGGCAAAAACGCACTCTTCCCCCCGCAGGAATAAATGGAAATTCGTTGGGGCCGATTGGCCAACCAAATATTATTACAGGATATAGCTATGGCGCAAGCGCTGACTCCGTCCTTACTTATTTGAGCACCGACACGGGCGCAACTTGGAATCTTTATACAGGCGCAGAAATGGCTTATGTCGGAGCGAACACATGGATTACTTACAATGGATGGTCAAGTGATAATGGTAAGTCTTGGATTACTTTCGCAACAGGTGACACTGGTGTACTCGGTGGAATTATTGCAGACACTCTCGGACACGCAATGTCCAAGCCTTTCAATCCAACCGACAACGTTCTCTATTTCACAACTGACTATGGACATTCCTGGGGGACGACCCAAGTGCCGTTCTATGAGATTCACGGTGCTGCAATCGCCGGAGATGCTTGGTATGTATTGGGCGCGAATGCGCGGCAACTTTACCGCTCGTCTGCACCTCACCTGACCGTGAGTCAAACCACTGGCGCAACTCAATTTCAAATTCTCACCAACCCCGCCATGCATTTCTTACAAATTTCGCTGGAAGAAACTCCCGATGATATTCGCATCGTAGATTTTCTCGGCAGAACTGTCGCGCGGTATTCCACGCAAGGCGGCGCGTTCTCCGCCGATGTCTCTGGATTGCCGGAGGGATTGTATTGGGTAGTG